>Ga0208397_100567_pt1 | contig 12904 bp, 9 predicted proteins | sample LakWasMe76_LOW10_2_FD_183904 | JGI IMG/M metagenome (GOLD analysis project Ga0208397, IMG submission 183904) | Freshwater sediment methanotrophic microbial communities from Lake Washington under simulated oxygen tension - Sediment Metagenome... | ecosystem: Environmental > Aquatic > Freshwater >...
CACCTCTTTAACCGGCAACTATGAGGCCGCCATGATAGTGGGCGGCCGTTCGATGGTAGTGATTGCCAATCCGGTAATCAACGAGCAAGGCCAACGACTGGGTACGGTGGCCGAATGGCACGACCGTTCCGAAGAGGTAATCGCGGAGAATGAAGTCGCCATCATTGTGGAAGCCGCTGCCAAGGGCGATTTCAGTATGCGTTTCGATCTGGACGGCAAGGAAGGTTTTTTACGTCACTTGGGAGGCGATATTAACCAGCTTATGCAAACCAGTGAAACCAGCCTTAATGAAGTCGTGCGCGTACTCAATGCGCTGTCCCGTGGCGACTTGACAGAAACCATCAGCAACGATTATTCAGGTATCTTCGGTCAGCTTAAAAATGACTCCAATACCACGGTAGAAAAACTTAAAGACATTATCAGCCAAATCAAGGATGCCACTGACGGTATTAACACCGGAACCAAAGAGATCGCTTCGGGCAATAATGACCTGTCACACCGCACCGAACAGCAAGCCGCCAGTTTGGAACAAACCGCCGCCAGCATGGAAGAGCTGACTTCCGCCGTGCAGCATAATGCCAAAAACGCCCAGCATGCCAACCAGCTCGCCGTTGATGCATCCAACATCGCGGGCAAAGGCGTTGAAGTGGTCGGCCGGGTCGTCATGACCATGGATGACATTAATGAATCGTCACGCAAAATCGGGGACATTATCTCGGTGATCGACGACATCGCTTTCCAGACCAACATACTTGCCCTCAACGCTGCGGTAGAAGCCGCCCGCGCTGGCGAACAAGGCCGGGGCTTTGCCGTTGTGGCGGTAGAGGTGCGCAACCTTGCACAACGCGCCGCGACGGCTGCCGGAGAAATTAAAGACCTGATTAGCGATTCGGTAGATAAAGTCTCGGACGGCAGTAAGCTGGTTACCCAGGCCGGACTGACCATGGAAGAAATTGTCGCCTCCATCCGTGGCGTTACCGATATGATGGCCGAAATTACCGCCGCCTCATCTGAGCAAAGTTCCGGCATCGAACAAGTTAATCTGGCTATCGCCCAAATGGACGATGTTACCCAACAAAATGCCGCCTTGGTAGAACAAGCCGCGGCAGCGGCGGAATCGTTGGAAGAGCAAGCGCAAAACCTGGTGATCACGGTGAGCGGTTTTAAGGTGGATGACAGTGCGGCCGGTTCTTACCGTTTTATCCCGCATTCGACAATACCCGCAGCCCAGCATAAAACCCCACGGGTGACAGCCGGTCCCGGCGACTGGGAAGCGTTTTAGGAAATACACGTCAAGTTTTTACCAGGGATAGCTTGAGCGCCATAATCCAGTATACTTTGTAGCGACAACACTATGAATTAGTAGGAGGATTTATGAATCGCACAATTGTATTTACGGTACTGCTGGCCTTCAGCGGTTTTGCACTTACCGGTTGCGAACAAGAGAAAAAAACGGCAAAAGTGAGTCTAGCCGTGGTAAAAAAATATGCCCAAGCGACTGTTTTAGAGGGTGTGGTCAGCAATGACAAGGGCGTGATTAGAACCGGCACGGTGGAAGTGACCGATGAAAACGGCCATTCAATTGCCCATGCGGCTGTGGATAACGGTCATTACAGCGTGGAAGTTCCGGCCAATACGGTTTTACCGATTCTGTTGACGTTTTCTTCCGAGCCGGGCACGGAGAAATTAGTCGCCGCTGTCATTCATGACACGATTACCCAATATGAGATTAATCCATCAACCACGGCGATAGCTAAAGCTGCAAAAGCGATGGGCGGTTATACGCATGCCAATATGACCCGCGCGGCGGCAGACACTATACATACTCCCGATGCCAACAAAACCACAACCGGTTGGCGCGGCGATCCGACTACGCAATACGGCGGTTGGCATTAAGTCCTTTGACCATTTGACACGTTTGTAGTTCAGCGTGAGTGGGTCTTTTGCATCATTCCTGGAACCATCGTAATGCGCGCCGGTTAAGTCTTTTCTCTGAATTTAATCGTGCATGATGGATCATGCACGATCCTCAAGGCTAAGGTACTATCCCTTTAAACCTGAGCGCAATTATCTTCACAAAGTTTTCAGGTACTCGATAATCGCCATTGCTCCTGCCTTGTCATCCGACCAATCCAGTTTGAAGGTTTTGTCGCCATCCTGGATATTCCTGTCATGGCCGTTATTGCTGAGGGCGGGGGACAAGGCGGTGTTCAATAGATAGCCCTCTTTTCGGGCGGGGTTGGGCGGGATGTTGGGATCCCAGGAAAATCCGACTTTTTCCTTGTCGAAATCCAGGCGGCTCTTGACGAAATGAGTGGGTCGCTCACTGGGCATCAGCACATGGTATAGGGTCGGTATGGACCCGTTATGCAAGTAAGGCCCCTGCGCCCATATGCCGATTAACGGCAGGGCGTTGTAGCCGTCATGCAGCCCGGGTGAGGTCATGGATAATTCCTTTTTGCCCGCCAGGGAAACTCCCTTGTAGTCGGCGCAAGGCTGTCCGGGCGTGCCATTCATGTCCACTGTCAGGGTAGGGGAGCAAACCTTGGTAAAGCTGCTCCGGGCGCCCAGGGTGATCAGAGTTCCGGCTATTTTGGCGCGGCCTAAATGGGTGCCGATATTTCTATACACCTTGCCGTTGTTAGGCTGGTGGCATGCTGCACAGTTATCGGCAAACAGCGCCTTGCCTTTGTTGGCCAATTCCACGTCAACGGCAAACGGGTAAGCGGGGGAGGGGAGTTTGTCCAGCAACTGGTCGGCAAAGGCGGAAACGCGAACATCGATATTCTCGAAACCGATGGTCAGTTGCGCCGCAATGTTTTTATATATGGGCAAAGGGATATGCCCGTTCCACTGGCCGCCGCCGTTGATCAAGTCGGTCTTGTCCTGATTCCAGCGAGGATTACGGGTATCCTGATTCCATACCGCCATAATGTCGGTTACACCCGCATGGGAGGGTAATGCGAGGGGAGCAAACAGGCCGGTTAACGGATTATTCTTCAGGGAAAAATAGGCGTTCGCTGCGTTGAAGGCAATGGCATCTTCGGTGCCGGGGTAGCCTTGCATGATTTCCTGTTTAATTTCCGGGTAGATTTTGTTAACGACTATGCCCCAGCCGCGGTAGACCTGTTCGGCGGTGTGGATGAATTTGGGGATGACGATACCGGCTTGCTTTTTGAACAGGTCGATCTGGGCTTGTTCGTAGGCGGTATCGAATTTCCGGTTTTCGTAGCTGTAATTATGATAGAAAAAGTTTGCGTCTTTTTGGTGGGTGGTCTCCAAGGCGGTAAGGAAGGCATCGATGACCAATTTTTGTTGCTTGGCCGGGTCTGTTTCGCCGCGGTAGATTTTTGCCAAGGTTTGGGTGACTCTCAGGCGGAAGCCGATGACATTGAATTCCGTATTGATGCCGCCATCCAGGTACTTCATGCTGCCGTCATCCAGCCGCACCCGGCCTATGTGGCAACCGCCGCAGGTAAAAGAGGCAAAGTCGATATTGCCTTGCGCCTCTTTCCTTGATAAACCGCTAAATCCTATCCCCCGTGGCGCGGGATAACCTACTAGGCGCTCATCATTGAATAAGCCTATCACCTCCAGGAAGTTTTCTTTGCCGCCCCAAAATTCCGGGGCTACCGTTGGGAATAGCTTGAGAATAATAAAGGGAATGCCGTCGGTTTCACTGACGGGAAAATTGGCAAACCGATCATAGGCTACCTGATGCTGTTGAATGTGTGCGTCAATGGCTTGGGTTCTTTCCTGTTGTGCCGCTGGCCAATTGGTCGGCACTTCATGAACGAGAGCAGGGGGCTTGGGCGCTTCCAGTTCGGTACCGTCGCAAGCTGCGAGAAAACCGGCCAGAGTAAGAATATACAGGTGTTTCATATTGCACTCTCTTTTGTAATCTATGAAGGATTGTGGTGTCTCGGGTTTAGGTCGTCTACTCGGATTTATGGATTTGTCTCGCCTATGTGTCAGTGATTAAACTCAGGGTTATTTATAATCTTTCTGTCTGGAAGGCATCGTTTCAGCAATGTAGGTTGGCGTAGCTAACCGTACAAAACCGGTATTCATTTTGGGGCTGACTTAAATTCTGCAGGCCATAAAAAATAAGGTTTGTAGTCTGTTTTTAGGTGTAGATTTTATGGTTCAGGGTCCGCGATGCGGTAGGCTATCCATGCATTTGGGATATTTGATTCAGCACAAACCATGATGCGGATCGGGTGATCTTTGTTTAAGTTTACCCTTCCTTTTTACTCGAAAGCAAATGAGGGTCGTTAAATTTGGTGTTTATAACCTACAAGCCAAACTCAGTGCATAAGCCAAATGTGATTCGTACCACGTACCTTTACTAAGCTTGGGGTGTGTTTTAGAGATGCGCTACATGATTTGTCGTTAAAACATCCTTCCATTATTCTCAATTTTTCATCATCCCCAGAACCATTGCAATATGCGCCAACTCGGCGACAGTTGAAACTTTAAGTTTGCTTCTTATTTGCGTGCCGTAATTGGCTACGGTTTTATAGCCCAGGCACAGTTCGTCGGCAATTTTATGCGCGGTTAAGCCTTTTGCCAGCAGCAGGAATACGTCGAATTCTCTGGGGGACAGGGTGTCGACAATGGTTTGATAGTCGGTCTCGCTATTTTGCAGGGGCATATTTTTCGTCAAGCCGTGCTCTATATAAATCTCGCCCCCGGCTATTTTCTGTATCGCGGTTACCAGAATGTCGGGGGCGCTGTTTTTAGTGATGTAGCCTTTTGCTCCGGCATTCATGGCTCTATCGACATAAACCATTTCATTGTGAACGCTAAATACCAGTATCTTGGCGTTACTGTCTCGGTTGCAAATGCGGCGTATGCTTTCCAGTCCGCCAATGCCGGGCATGGATAAGTCCAGCACCATCACATCCGGTTGCTGTTCCAGATACAGCTGGCAGGCCGCCTCACCCCGATCGGCTTCGGCGATCACGTCAATATCGGCTTCGGTCGATAACAGCATCCTGAAACCTGCGCGCACTACGGCATGGTCATCGACCAGAATGACTTTTATCTTGTCTTTCATGGTAGCGGAATAGTCGCAATAATGCTCATGCCTTGGTACGGCTGGGTCTGTATGGCGAATTCGCCGCCCAAACTGTTGATTCTTTCTCTCATGCCCAATAATCCAAAACCGGTTTTAATCTTGTCAATAGCGCAACCTTGTCCGTCGTCGGTTACCTGTAGCCGTAGCGCCGCTCCTGTTTTGCCTTGATGCTCGATTTCCAGGTTGATGGCGGCTTGCTTCGCCTGCGCATGACGGACAATATTGGTTAAGCATTCCTGAACGACTCTGAATATTTGGATGGTGATTTTTTGCTCCAGAAAATCGACTTCGTCAGGGCAGGTGATGGTGAGCTTTAACTCAGGATTTCTAATCGACCAGTGGTTTAACAGGTCTTCCATAGTCGCTTTCAGCCCCAGTTCGGTTAATACCAAGGGGTGCAGTTGATGCATCATGGAGCGCACCACAGTCATTAGATGGTCGCAGATGGTGACAATGGAATCGGTGGTTTGCTTGATATCGGCAGCTCCGGCTTGGGAACGCCCGGCAGTCACGGCCATGACTTTAATGGCGGTCAGTGATTGTCCCAGTTCGTCGTGCAACTCCTGCGACAGTCGTTGTCGTTCGTCTTCCTGTATTTCCAGCGTGTGTTGGGTTAACGCCCGGTTTTCCTGCTGGCCGGCATCCAGTTCACCGGTCATGTGATTGATGGCTTTGGCGATATTGTCATATTCCTGAATGGAAAAATTGGGTAGTTTTTGTTGATAGTGTCCGGTTTCAATGACTTTTAGCGCGTTAACAATGACGGCAATGGATTTAAGCGCTTTGTTAAAAGCCAGGTTGACGGCCAAAAAGGTAAAGAGCGTCAGCAGAAAAAGCGAGCTAAAAAAGGCAATGCTTTCTTGCCAGACTTCGGTGATTTCATCTAACGGGTTGGCCTGAATAATCAGGGTGATTTGTTCGCCTTTGAAACTGGTGATTTGATGCTCAACCTTGGGGTAATGAGCTGCAACCAGATTGATAAACCATTGCGGCGGCTTTTCGTCATTATTGGTTTGCTGGTTTTTGTGGGCAAAACTGATGATTTGGCCTGAAGGTTCTTTGAGCTGAATGCTTAAATGGCGGGTTTGATTTAGCGAATTAAGCTTCGGTAACCAATCGGTTTCATGAAACGGAGTTTGCGAAGCTTGTGAAAAGCCGAATGTTATCAACTGTACGGCCAGATTGATGGATGAATCGACCTCTTTATTCACGGCATCGCGTGCCTGCCAGATGGCTATCGATCCGCCCAGCATCAAGATGCACAGGGAAGAGATCAAAATTCGTATGTTGATTTGGTAGCGCAGACTCATTAGTTTTGAAAACTCGACACTTGCAACATCGGATTGATGGTATGCAAAAACCCACCATTATTCATCTATGGCGATTGAATCGCTATAGGAAAAATTCTTTTTTTCGGTTAAGCCGTGAGTCCCGTGTAAAAAAATGCTGTTTCGCCCCTTTTATAATATAGGGTAGGCGAGAGCTCATTTACACGATCACAATAGAGTGCTCATTAAAAACAAATTCCTTTGCTTTGTCAGTTAATAAAAAACTACCGCAATAAGCGTGATTGAATAGCCTGACAACCTTGGAATAATTCTTTTCATCCTAATATTTTAAAGATTGTGCAAATTTATAGTTGACAGAGGAGGGCTTAAAAAGCATAATAAGCGTCTCAGTACGGCGCCTGTAGCTCAGCTGGATAGAGTACTCGGCTACGAACCGAGCGGTCGGGAGTTCGAATCTCTCCAGGCGCACCACACTGAAAAAGTTTAATCCCCTGTAGCTCAGTCGGTAGAGCGGATGACTGTTAATCATTAGGTCGGCGGTTCGAGCCCGTCCGGGGGAGCCAGATAAATCAAAGCCTTACATGAAAATGTAGGGCTTTTTTTTGCTTAATATTTTTATGGGCAACCTCAGGGCAACTTTAAAACAGTCTGCTGCAATGGTTTTCGCTTCAAAATAATTCAATAATTATTTTCTATTTACCTGCAGGGTATGCGCCTAAGTACCGTTTTGTTTAGCAGTACTTTCTTGAACCTGCTGAAGAAATGGCTGTATTCGAACGCTAATGATCGTTGTTAAGTGAGAGAACCAGATTATCAATCGTTTTTATAAAAAAACGGGGGCTATGATTATTTGACGGTACTGGTTTCGATAAATGCCTTTAAGTCACTTTCGGCATTTGACCTGCCGTCCGATTCGGACACAGGGGATTCGTTCTTCGCCGGTTGAGCGCCATTTGATCAAAGTTGCTGCTGGAATTGCAAGCAGGTTTGATGCGCCATCGGTGTCGGTCAAGGTGTTAATTTTCAGGGATAGTTTTTGTAATTCCATCGCATCTCCTTGCAAAGATCCTGCGATTTGCTGGCAAAATAGTAGACAATATCATCAGGTTAACCTTTTAATTTTTAGGGTACTCACATGAGTATTTTAAAAACAATGAGATAAATTTTTATCTCTAATTTGGCACACACGTCTGACAATTTTTAACTACCGTTAAACAAGAAAATGTGTAAAACAATCCGTACCACAGTATTTATCATGTTTCCCGAAACGGTAATTTAGGTAATACCTCATTCCCAGTATCCCACTGCCACGAATTGATTTCGCAATTTTCAATAAGCGCCTGTAGATCATGCCTATAAGTTTCAGTGGTCGAAGCAGGGCAAATATACATCGCGGTTGCAGCCTTGTCTTTATTGGCCAAGAGTACGCTGGTCGTGGGTACGGTTGATGGCAAGTTATAACGTAAGCATTTAATAAACCGTTGGTTGGCCTGAGTCAATGTGGTAATCAATCTAAGGTCATCGGCATTGTCATAGAGTATCCAGTTCTCAGTCACCATCATCAAAGCGATTTCTTCAAAAGAAGGTATTCCCGATTCATTAATCCCGAAGGTTCCGATAACCATCAAATGCCCGTTTTCATGGGCCGACTATAACTCAATCTCGACACTGAAGCGGTTGCACAAACGGTGGTACATGTCTTCGTTCATCATGACAGGAAAATCCGGCAAGTGCTTGATGATCATTTTGTAGGCAAACCTGGCGGAAGTGATCTCTTTCATTTCGCCCACAATCAGCATGAGGTGCTTTTGCTTAGTGCCGTCGTGTAAGGAATTGAGAGCGGAAAGCCGTTTTTGGGTAAGTTCGTCCCTTTGGTTAAGCTTCAATAGATTTTTTTCGGATGCTGAGAGGGGGGTTATGAATCTCATGCTTTATTTTTCCTAGGGAAGAAATACTCCAATATCTTCATGTTTTAGCCAGAGAATTAAAAATTTCATTTTCTGCTGAAAAAAAGACTTGAGAAATAGTGACTCGTTTACTCCATAACTTTACAGTTAGTGAAATTTATTATTTCGATAGACTATCAGTTGAAAATGCCCATCTCTATTATGAAAGAGGTCGTGCTCAAAACAAAAAGCATGCTTAACCTTGGCGAGAAAGCAATGAATGAGCAGTGGAAAAAATTCGGGTCTGGCCGAGACTCTAGGGCCCCAATATTAGCGATTAGTAAAGTTTTTTATAATTTGATTTTGCGTGAAGAAGACACAGGCTTCAATAAATCGCCAGGTAAGCATTGGGAAAATGAAATATACCCGAGGTATTTTTATAGCAAGGAAGATGATGCAGCGGATGGCCTATGTTGCAATGAGTGCCTCTCAAAATTAGTTGTAGCAAAAATGGTCGATGGTGGCATTGAAGTCCATTGCCAAGATTGCGGAGCAATCAATGAATTTATTTCGAATCGTGCATAAACCTAATTTAAGAAGCGCTATTTAGTAAGTGCATAACTTCATATTCGGGGTGCACTCGCTGGAACATCTATGGGTACATAGTGAGCTTTTTTATATTTTCTTGAAACGGGAATTGCCATATGAAGCATTCTGCCTTGCAAGGAAGATGCGTGATTCCTTAGCATAATATCAACTCATGTTGGATAATGCCGCTTATAAAACCATAGAAGCATTGAGTGCAGCACAAGCTCGGCGACTGGAAACGCCAGTGTCAGAGAGCAATAAATGACTTTGTTATGGAAAACAACCATTAATCAGCAATACTCAAAAATGACCCAAAACACCAACAACCTGGCCGCCTATATCTGGTCTCTGGCCGACTTATTACGCGGCGATTTTAGGCAAAGTCAGTACGGCCGTATCATCTTGCCGTTTACCCTGTTACGCCGCCTTGAAGGAGTGTTGGAGGAAAGCAAAGAAGCGGTGCTGGCGGAATATGAAAAAGTCCAGAAAATGAACTTGCCGGAAGAAGCCCAGGATAAGTTCCTGCTTCGTGCGACCAATGGCCTGTCTTTTTATAACACCTCCAAAATGGATCTCTCCAAGCTGGGCGAAGCGGGCATAAAGGATAACCTGGAATCCTATATTCAGGGCTTTTCCAAAGATGCCCGCGAGATTTTCGAGCATTTCAAGTTTGCCGAATTTATCGGCCAGCTTAACGATGCCAACCTGTTATACAAAATTGTGCAGCAGGTCAGGAAAACCGATTTAAGCCCCAAGGCTATTTCCAACCATGACATGGGCAAAGTCTTTGAAGAGCTGATCCGCCGTTTTGCGGAAAGTTCCAATGACACCGCCGGGGAACACTTTACCCCTAGAGACATCGTTCACCTGACCACGTCGCTGGTTTTTATGGAAGATGATGAAGCCTTAACCAAGCCCGGCATTATCCGCACCATTTACGACCCCACCGCAGGCACCGGCGGTTTTTTGTCCGAAGGCATGGAGTATGTTGAAAAACTGAATCCCCAGGCCGTGATGCGCGCTTACGGGCAGGAGCTCAACCCGGAGAGTTACGCCATCTGCAAAGCCGATATGCTGATCAAAGGCCAAGAGGTCAACAACATCAAACTGGGCAACACCTTATCCAACGACCAGCTCTATGCCGAAAAGTTTGACTACATGCTGTCCAATCCGCCGTTTGGCGTGGACTGGAAAAAGATCGAGCAAGACATCAAAGACGAACATACCCTAAAAGGCTTTAATGGCCGCTTTGGCCCCGGCCTGCCCAGAGTCTCCGACGGCTCGCTGCTGTTCCTTTTGCACCTGATCAGCAAACTCAGGGATAGCAAGGAAGGGGGAGGGCGCATCGGCATCATCCTTAACGGCTCGCCGCTGTTTACCGGCGGAGCAGGTTCCGGCGAATCGGAAATTCGCCGCTACATACTGGAGGCCGATCTGCTGGAAGCCATCGTCGCCTTGCCGACCGACATGTTCTACAACACAGGCATTGCCACCTATGTGTGGGTGCTGTCCAATAAAAAGGCCGCAGAACGCAAAGGTAAAGTTCAGCTGATTAACGGCGTCAATCTCTGCGGCAAAATGCGCAAATCCTTAGGTTCCAAGCGCAACGTCATGGATGACAGCGATATTGCCACCATTACCCGCTGTTTCGGCAACTTCGAAGTAGTCGATGCACGGGAGCTGGACAAACCCACAGAACAAAAAAGCAACCGCGGCCGCCAGTCTGCAAACCCAAAAACCGAAGCGCCTAAAACCTTTGCCAGCAAAATATTCAACACTTACGAATTTGGCTACCGCCGCATCAGCATTGAACGTCCGTTACGCGAATCCTACCAGTTCAGTGATGAACGCATTGCCGAGTTGCGCTTTGCCCCCAAGCCGTTAACCGAAGTCATGAAATGGGCTTATGCCGAATACGGCGACCACTGGACTGATGCAGTCGATTGCGAACTTTACGGCGACTTAACGGAGCACGAAGAGGGCATACGCAACCGGATTAAAACTCACTACAGCGAGCTAAAAGAAAAACAGGTCAAAGACCTGCTGGATCGCAAAACCTGGGAAAGCCAAAAACAAATCCTGCTCAAAGCCAAACAGCTGCAACAGGCCATCGGCACCGCGCAGCACGATGACATGAACGGCTATGACGATATGATGAAAGCGACAGGCATCAATCTGGACGCCAAAGAGAAAAAACAGATCACCGATGCCGTGAGCTGGAAAAACCCGATTGCTGAAAAAGTCATCAAGAAAATCCACAAAGGCAAGGCCAAACCTGTGTATGGCTTGTTTGAAGTGGACGGCAAAGTGCTGGAATATAAAGCCGATGGCGACCTGCGCGATAATGAAAATGTGGCGCTTGATCCAAGCAGATCGGTTAACGAAATCAACGAGGCGTATTTTGCCAAAGAGGTTTTACCCCACGTCCCCGATGCTTGGATAGACGCCGAAAAAAAAGACGACAAGGACCAAGAGATCGGTATAGTCGGCTATGAAATACCGTTTAACCGGCATTTTTATCAATATCAGCCGCCGAGGGAATTGGTCGAGATTGATGCGGATTTGGATGCGGTGAGTGGCGAGATTATGAAGTTGCTGCAAGAGGTGCATTCATAATGCCCGGGAAATATCGGGCGTATCCTGATTATAAGGACTCTGGGGTTGAGACATTAGGAACTATTCCTACCCATTGGGAAACCCGTCAAGTTAGATTTCTTTTAAAAGATGGGGCAGAGGGAATTAAAATTGGCCCCTTCGGTAGCGCTTTAAAACTTGAAGATATGGTCGATTCTGGTATTCGGGTTTATGGGCAAGAGAATGTTATAAAAAAAGATTTTACATTAGGTAAAAGAAGAATCAGCCAGGATAAACTTTCGGAAATGCAAGTCTATCAAATTTATCCCCAAGATTTACTTATAACGATGATGGGAACGAGTGGTAAGTGTGAGCTTGTCCCAGAGGATGCAGAGCAAGGGATAATAGATTCACACTTGTTGCGTTTACGAGTGAAAGAAAACGAAATATTACCTCGTTTTTTTAGATTGCTCATTGATGAGTGTCATGAGATAGAGAGCCAGATAAAAGTTACTGGAAAGGGTTCGATAATGCATGGGCTTAATTCCAGTATTGTTAAAGCTTTGATGTTACCGCTACCAAATAAAAGTGAACAAGTAACCATTCTAGATTTCCTCGACCACGAAACCGCCAAAATCGATACCCTGATCGAAAAACAACAACAGCTCATCAAGCTACTCAAAGAAAAACGTCAGGCAGTCATTAGTCATGCCGTGACCAAAGGTTTAAATCCCAATGCCCCCATGCGCGACTCAGGTGTTGAGTGGTTGGGTGAAGTGCCGGAGCATTGGGTGGCCTGCCGACTTAAACACATGAAATCGACTGAGCCAAATGCATTTGTTGATGGACCTTTTGGCAGTAATTTGAAGTCTGAACATTTTGTTGATGATGGAGATGTGTATGTAGTTGAAAGCAATTTTGCGACAACTGGAAAAATTGATACATCAAAACTTAAAAAGATTAGTAAACAGCATTTTGAAACTATAAAAAGAAGCTCTACAAAAGGTGGAGATATTATCTTGGCAAAAATTGGAGCTAGGTATGGTAGTTCATCAATCTTACCAGAGCTTTATAAAGAAGCGGTCGTTTCGGGAAACTCTCTCAAGTTAACGGTAAATGAAAGACTGGTTAGAAATGAATATGCCAATGAATTATTACTATATCTAAAAGCTAACGATGCTATGGATGATGGAGTTAATATTACGGCCCAGCCAGCATTATCTTTAGGTGGGCTGAATAATCTTCCTTTCTTAAGAGTTCCTCTAAATGAACAAGATCAAATTATTGAGTTTGTTAAAAGCATAAAAATAAAATTCGATGCCTTGACTCTCAATGCGGAACATTTTATATCACTTGCACAAGAACGCCGCACAGCCCTAATCTCCGCCGCCGTTACCGGCAAAATTGATGTTCGGCATCATGCCTCACACCCTGCGGGCAGCGCCAATACAATGATGGAGCATAATAATGATTTTTAAGTATTGGCG
>Ga0208397_100573_pt1 | contig 12846 bp, 10 predicted proteins | sample LakWasMe76_LOW10_2_FD_183904 | JGI IMG/M metagenome (GOLD analysis project Ga0208397, IMG submission 183904) | Freshwater sediment methanotrophic microbial communities from Lake Washington under simulated oxygen tension - Sediment Metagenome... | ecosystem: Environmental > Aquatic > Freshwater >...
ATGAAACTGCTCCTATCTTGAAACAAGGCGGATTGCCTCATTCCTTAACATAGGAAACAGTCACACTCTTTCAACCACCCTCAGGCTTATAATCGCAGCGTCAATAGCGCGTAGCGGTTTAGTCCTTAGTTCATTACCGGCCATAGCTGTCGCAATAAAGAGTAAAATTTGTAATATGCTACAACCTACGGATTTTTTGATCCAAGGGGTTTGATGAACAATGGTACGAATACATACGCTAATTTGACTATTTTTGTTCCAAAAAACAATTTAACAGATCTGCTTTTCTGATAGCAATGTTGTGTCTATCTGGAATCCCTTTGTAAAAGACTAATCAATTCTTTTTTAAATTGTTCAACCTCATTTTGTTTTCTTTCATTTATAAAGTCAAAAATTTGAGTATTTGTCATAACTGCCGAATGTTGATAACCTTGATAAGTAAAATCTTTGTATAGCCTTTTTATTCTATCTTTCTCTGTATTCCCTTGATATGTTTCAGTAACTTCAGGTAATCCATCTCTTTCTGTTTTTCTATAATGCTTTGATAGTTGTTTTTCAACACTATCAAATGGAATAAAAAAAACATTTTTATTATTTTTACATTCTTCTTTTTTATCGCCATCAAGAATGGAAATTACATTTTCTGGTGATGAGAAAAAATAAGCCGTTTCGTTACGTTTCATTAAATCAATAACATTACTAGCACCGCCAATATAAATTATTTTATAGGTAAAAAATAGCGGTATTTCTATTTGATTAATTAAATGAGACAGATACTGTTCTAATACCTCATCCTCTACTAAAATATATTTATCCCATCGTCCCTGGAAACAAAAAAGCTCACTTCTTATATAATTGTAAGGCACTTCTTTTAGAGAAACCTCAGCATTATTGTTTTCCATATAAAAAAGTTCAGAGTCTTTCAATGTTTTCATCAATGCTAAAGAGTGCGTAGTAAAAACAATATTAACTCCATCTTTCTCGCAATAGCATCTTAACTCAGCAATGAGATTGACTTGTGCCGAAGCATCTAACGATATATCAATTTCATCAATCACAATCAACTTGCATTTTCGTTTGATAATTTTATACAAGTTGATAATAAAATGTTCACCTGAACTTAGATAATCTTCTCTAATATAAAAACCATCTTCTTTTAAAATAAAATAGTATCGTTTCCCTTTTATTTTTATCTCTTTTAAATTTTCAAATCTATCAGACTTATATATTCTTGAAAGAAATTCTATTAAGTCGTCAGGTGTGGAGTATTCTTTTAATGATATGCCCTTTCTTAGTTCTTCATCTATTTCAGATAATCTTTGAAAATGATTGAATCTTTCACCATGAGGGATAGGCAGCTCTGCATAAATATTTCGCTTTATTTTTTCACCTATAATTGACTTGGTATCAATAACCTGAAGTTTAGGATTGAACTGAAAATCATAAACTGCCCCATCGATTATATAACGAATACTGCTAGTATCTTTAAAGATATAGGGAGATGCTGTCTTTGCAAACGTATTTGCAAAAGTTAGATTTTTTATAGCACGAATTAATGTTGTTTTTCCTACACTATTTTTTCCAACAATGCACATTAATTTGTTTGATAATTCAATACGAAAAAATAATTCTTTTATGTGTTGAACACCAAACAGTATACAAATAAATTCATTGTCCATTTTTAATCAATAGATTGATGATGAAAACTATCAACAATGAAATTGCCGTATTTCTTTCTAAGTTTGTCTAAATACGACTTATCAATTGTATTGATATGATTTAGCTGTCCTGAAATCTTACTAAAGTCACCTTGATAATTATTTTTTAAATAATCAGCAAACTTATCTTTATCATTGATATAAAAATGAAATAATATTTCAAGATGTTGTTTAAATTTAATATCAACGCTAATTTTTCCAGATGGCAAAATAACCATTCCGAGTATTTTTATTTTACTTCCTTTGTGAGTATGTTTTGTTTTATATGCGTTTATTTTTACTCTTCCCTCATAAAGTTCGTTAAGATAATCAGAAATAATATCCTGAATACTCATTAAAGAATCTTTAGCTTTTGATGATAAAAAAATATCATCTGAATATCGAGTGTAAATTATCTCGTTTTTTATACAATATCCTTCAAGGGCATCATCAAAAGAAGATAAAAAACTATTGCTAATATTTGGGGAAGTTGGAAAACCTACAGGCAAAATACCATCAATCGTTGTTATATTTAATAACTCAGATTTATATCGATGAATATCATAGATTGGAACATTATCTAAAGCAGTGTCTAATATTTTTTCGACATCTTGCTTTGTAATTTTATGAAAAAAGTCTTTTATATCTGTTTGAAAAAAAAACTTGCTATGGCAGTGCGGAACTACAGCCGTGTAAGTGCTTTTTTCATGTCTGTAAGAATGCACGACATTGGTATTTATTTTGGCGTAGTCAAAGACAAAACTATTTAAAAAACGTAAATATTTTTTTAATTTGAGAGAGGGATTGACTTTTGCGTTTGAAAGTCGCTCGTATTCTTGGGCAAGATTCAAACTTAAGAAGTCATCAAAATTTAATTTGTGATGGAACGTAGAATCAAAAGCTTCTTGGAGGGAAATAGATGTTTTTTTCATTTGAACGACACCAGCTGGCAATGTTCGTCAAATTTCAACTTGCCCGTCTCCGAAAGAGTTCGGGCAAGATAAATTAGGCTAAACGCAGGTAGAGGCTAGTATTTATGACTGGAGATACTCCTAGTCACTAGCATGCTGTTGAGTATATCGTTTTTAAATTTAAAAACAAATCAATTTGAATTTTTGCTTTCAGCCCTCAGGCAGAGTGCAATGAAATTTAGCATCGATGGATTTAAAGTTGTCAGGGATTTTATTAATAGCCGACTTTGGCTAACTTCACCTCGTTGCCCGCTTTTGGCACATTGCTGCTATTCGCGGCAGTCGGCACTCGACCCGCGACGGCCTCTCGGAAGTTGCGTTGTTAAGTCTGAGGGTTCTTTCACGTTAAAATGCGATCATCGCTATAAGTCCGCGGGCAATGCCTGAAAGCATAACGCCGCCTACAATCACAAGACGGGGCCGCCAACTAAAGATGCGGCTGAGCATGGCCAGCGAAGGCAGGCTAACAGCCGGCAGCGTCATAATGAGCGCTCCAGCAGGGCCCGCGCCCATACCCAAAGCGACCATTGCTTGCACAATGGGTACCTCTCCAGCAGTGGGTATGACGAACGGTGTACCGGCTACCGCCATTGCAACGATCCAGAATATCCCATCATGAGCGCCAAGCACCGGGAAAAGCCAAGCCCTAGTGGCTCCAAGCAGAAGTACGAGAATAAGATACTCGGGTAAGAGTTTGATCGCGAGGGCCATGAATTCCCGGCCCCAGCGTGTCAGAAGGTTGTCTTTTAAGGCCTCGGCCTCAGGCGACAAACCCTGTTCGAGCGAAACTGTTTTGTTTTGTTTTTTGTCATAGAATGCTCCTTTTGAAAATCACCCCATTGATTAATTTTCTTAACCTCGTGAATGATCCCTATAATGGCCTTTCGCACCTATGCGGTTGATGCTGCAAATCTTCTTCATCCTGGAAACCGCAGTAGACCCAGCGCTGACTAATACCCGACCAATTCGACATAGCCCTGCCCTGAAACCGTTTTACCGTTTTTGGTTCCGTTAATGCGGACCGCGCCTTCCCAATACCGGTAAGTGACATTGAGCTCCTGATCTTTTATCAACGGGACGATATCGATTTCAAGTTTCTGGCTGGGCACGGATAGCCGCCACTGCGACGGATAATTAATCTTTGAATGAGGGCTACGCCAGGTATCGAGAGTTTTTATCGTGACGTCCTGCACTTGCAGCGGCACTTTCGTACTGTCAGGCAGAACGAGTGAGCCTGCACTGTTGATGTCTTGTTGACCGTCTTTACGCCTTAATCGATAAAACATTAATTCGCTGTTATCGGAAAACTGCAAGGCAAACCAGTCCCAGCCGCTTTGTTCTTTTGACAAGGAACTGGTGCTCCATTCCCGGTCCATCCAGCTATTACCGCATACTGAATGATTAACGCCGGCTATGCTCAAAGTGCCCAATGTCGGCAATCGGGTATAGGAGTAATAATAGGAGGCATTGCCGGGTTCGGCGCTTTTCCGGCTTAAGCCCTGCTCTCCCTGTAAAACCAGGCTTTTTTGCGTGTTTAACAGCAGATCAATGGCAAATTCATCGCTTTTAGCCCGCAAGCGTAGCGGAAAATCTACCTTGCCCTGTGCCGTTGCCGACCAGTCATAGAGCCAAACGTGATATTTGTTATCGGCTGCACCGGCAAGCTCATTGCCCGCCCTGCTGAAACGTTCATCCGTATAAAAGCGGTTTTCTTTTACGTCGGTCAGCGTCAAATGGGCCATGTACAGTTGATTATTTCGCCAGACAGACCGGGATGAATGGGGCTTTGCCGACAGCGCAAAGCGGAAAAAAGTCAGTTCATAGCCGAATTTCCGGCCCTCGGGATTTTCCAGATTGCCGGTGAAATACCACCATTCAGTCCGGTAGGGGTTGTGTGCGCCGTGATCGAGTGGAAATAAGAACTTTTGAGGTTTTAAGGCCCTGGCAAAATCTGCATCGTCTTCTGATAACAGGTCGCTGAACGATTTATCTTTTTGGGCGGCTGTTTTGCTGAAAGATTGATCGGCAACAAGTTCGATATCGGATGGAATCATCGAAGGCCGCCACCAAACAATCACCGCAAGAATAACCAGCAGTATGACCAATCCAAGAAAAATTCGCTTGCCTTTCATTCTGACCGCAACGCCTCTGCAGGCTTGGTTTGCGCCATTTTCAGCGCGGGCAAAATACCGGCCAGCGTTGCTGCAATCAGCGCCAAAGCCAAGCCCTGGTAGATCACCCCAGGATTAAAATGAAACGCCATCGTCCAGCCGAATGAGCGCTGGTAAATCACAAAAATCAACATATAAGCGACGATATAACCGACAGGGACGGCAATGAGGCCGGCGACCAGTCCCATCAATGCGGTTTCACCGGTAATCAACACAGTGAGTTGCCCGGAAGTGATGCCTATGGCCCGCAAAATACCCAGTTGCCGGGTCCGCTCAAACTGCAATGCCATCAATGCGCTGAACACGCCGACAAAAGCGATAGCAGCTGACAGCCAGCGCAATGTTTCAGTAATAGTAAAGGTCTGTTCAAACACGGCCATTGAAGCTTTATAAAGCGCCTGATCGGATTGAACCGACTGTTGCCCTGTTAGGAGTTTATTGATCTGATTTTCCAGTTGTTGCAAGTCGACGCCGTCTTTGGCATAAACGCCGATGCCGGAATATCCCAAATCCGGCCAGTAATGCCGATAATTCCGGCGGCTCATGGCCAGATGTCCCTGATCGCCGCTGTAATCTGCGTAAATGCCTAGCACTTCAAAAGGCTCACTGCCCTGATCGGTCTGCAACCGGATTTTATCGCCGATTTTGACGCCCTGGTGATAGGCATAGGGTTCGGTGACTATGACCGTCTGTTGCTGCTCAAACCTGTCCCAGAGTTCATTATCGGTTTTATGTTTAAAAATGAAGCCCGGCCTGGATTTTTCATTCAGCTCGAACACCGACACTTTAGTAAAGTTATTTTCCGCCGCCGCGCCTGCTTCGGCATACACACCATCCCTGGCGATTGCAGTGTTGGTATGCAATACGCTACTGAGCATTTTTACGTCCTGAAGTTCGGCCAGCTTTGCCTTTAAGCGCTGATCCTGCTCTGCCCTGGCATCCGGCATCTTCTCTCCCGGCAATGACACATAAAGATCGGCGCGGAGACTGGTTTGCACCCAGTCCGCAACCGTCTGGCGAAAGCTGCCTATCATCAAATCCATGCCTATCGTCGCGGAAACGGCAATCATTAACGCGGCGATGGCGACGCCTGTTCTGCTGATTTCAGCGGAGACCATGCGTACCGGCAAGCGGACTAAAATGCCTGAAAGCCGCCCGAATACACGTTCGATCAGCTTCATAAACATCAGCGTCAAGGCGGGAGTCATCATCGCAAATCCAAACAGCAGCACGAAAATACTGGCCAAACCCAAGGCGATGCTTTTGCCGGACCATAACGCCAGCGCCATTCCGCCGAGTATAAATACCCCGCTAATCAGATTCGCGGCTTTGATTAACCGGCGTATGCCTGATTCCAGTTGCGACCGGACCAATACCGTTACCGGCGATATGCGCGTCGCTTCAAAGGCAGGCGGCAAAACCGCCAGCAGTGTAGCGGTAATCCCTAACAAGGCCCCCTTGCCTATTTGTAAAGGCGTGATCGTTAATGAAGCCACATCGATACGGAAATAAATGGCGTTGATGGTTCCCGAAATCAGATACAACAGTCCCTGTCCGAGAGCAATGCCCAGCACGATGCCGATCAGGGTGCCGATGGTCGCCAATAACAAAGCTTCGCCGATAATCAATTTAAAAATTTGTCTCCGGGTTACGCCGATTGAACGCAAACTGCCGATCAAACGCCGCCGCTGCATAACCAAAAAAGTCATCGTGTTATAGATCAGGAACATGCCCACCAGCAGCGAAAGCAATCCTAAAGCTTTTAAATTGATCGAGAATGCCCTGGTCATTTCCCGCATGGCTTGCGACTGGCTTTCTGCTTCGACTAGCAAGGCATTGCCCGGTAGCGCTTTGCGTATTATCTCCAAGGATGGAGTGTATGCCGCAAGCCTGTCGGGAACAGGCGCGGCAATCGCCAGGGATGGCGTGTATGCCGCAGGCTGGTATTTATCGATCAGCACTTCGATGGAACTGAGCCGCCCAAACATTTCCAATACCTCCTGAGCCGTGGCGATATCGGTGACGATCAGCCGGGATAAAACCTGCTCGGATACAGCATTGTTTGGCGATAATAATCCGATAATTTTTAACCGGCGCTCGCCATGATCAGTATCGATCGTTAAATCATCCTCGATATTCAGGCCCAAACGCGATGCAGTTTGCTCACTGATCAGCGCGGTATTCAGCTCGGTGACCAAACGGGTTAACAATCCGGCGCTTGTATTTTTATTTTTCCGAATTTGCCAGATCGATTGAAACGATTTTTCAACGAACGGATCGATCCCAATCAGGTTGAAACCGGCATCGGTTTGTTTCGACATAAAAACATAACCGTTCACTACCGGCGATAGTTTTTGTATGCCTTCGTCGACTCTAAGCCGTCGATACAGCTTTTCATCAAGGCCGCCATCGCCGGCAATAATCCTATGGGTTGCCACCCCGGAAAATGCCTTGCCTGCCTGATCAAAAGCACTGAGCGAGCTTTCCATTGCCAGATCGATAGAAATCACCACCGCTACACCCAGCGCTATGCCCACAATCGCCAGCGCCAGTTGCCAGGGGTGACGCCATAAAAAATTACGGCTGGCGCGATTTAGAACAGAGCTCATCGATTAGCCCTCAACCGCCGCGCCTGTTCCCGACAGGCTTGCGGCATACACACCATCCCTGGCGTCCGCCAGCGACTTGTTGCGGATCGAAAAAACCCGGTCGGCTTTACCGAGCACCTCAGGGCTATGGGTCACCATGATCAGGGTCTTACCTGCATTTTTTACCAGCGTATCGAACAATGCCAGCACCTGTTGCCCGGTATCCAAATCCAGATTACCGGTCGGCTCATCGGCAAGAATGACGTCCGGATCGTGAACCAGCGCGCGGGCAATCGCGACCCGTTGCTGTTCTCCGCCGGATAAACGATCTGGATAGGTGTCAAAACGATCGGCGAGATCGAGTTGATCCAGCAATTTCGCAACGGTATCCCGCTCCTGGCGGCTCGTGCGCTTGATCAACTCCAGAGGCAACAGCAGGTTTTCACCAACCGTCAACGTAGAAATCAAATTATAAGCCTGGAATACAAAACCGATATGATGTCGGCGAAACAAGGTACGGTCATGCTCGGAAAGCCCGGTTAGTTGAATGCCGTTAATAATAATTTCGCCGCTGTCCGGCTGATCGATGCCGCTGACCAGATTTAAAAAAGTCGATTTACCGGAACCGCTACGGCCCAGCAAAACAATAAACTCGCCGATGCTCACCTGCAGATTCAGGTCCTTGAAAATCTGATGCCGCTGCCCGGACTCCTGATAGCTTTTACTCAGTCGCTGAATGGTTATAGCCGCTTCTGTTGACATAGTGGCTCCGGCAGGGTGATATTCAAAGTATGACCGTGCAAAAGAGGACGTTTCCTTTTGCCAATGCCAGCGTGATGCGGCTGGAGTTGCCGCCGAAAGTCAGCGTCTTTTGCGATAAGTTTGCCGGCTCCCGTTTTCGTTTATTGCCGTTTAGCGCCAATTCTTAATGATTCAAGTAGCTCCATCGGCAATGGAAAAACGATGGTATTGGATTTGTCTCCGGCAATCTCCGTAAGCGTTTGCAGGTAGCGTAATTGAATGGCGCTTGGCGACTGCGCGAGAGTCTGCGCGGCCTCTACTAATTTCTGGGATGCCTGTAATTCACCTTCGGCATGAATCACCTTGGCGCGGCGTTCCCGCTCGGCTTCGGCCTGTCGAGCGATGGCCCGGATCATGGTCTCATTCAAATCCATCTGTTTGATCTCTACATTGGAAACCTTGATCCCCCAGGATTCGGTCTGCTGATCCAAAATGGTTTGGATGTCGGCATTGAGCTTGTCCCGTGCCGCCAGCATTTCGTCCAACTCGTGCTGACCCAACACCGAGCGCAGCGTTGTTTGCGCCATCTGGCTGGTCGCCTCGTAATAGTGCTCAACCTGAATCACCGCCTTCTCCGGCTCGATCACCCGAAAAAAGACGATCGCGCTAACTTTGACCGATACATTGTCCCGTGAAATGACGTCTTGGGTGGGAACATCCATGACGATGGTGCGCAAATCCACCTTCACCATTTGCTGAACGATCGGGATGATGAAGATCAGGCCGGGGCCTTTGACTTGGTAGAATCGGCCCAATAGAAATACCACCGCCCGCTCGTATTCACGCATGATTCGGATACCGCTGACCAGCAGGAGGATCAGCATCGCCAAGAGTATGCTAAACAGATTCATGAACATGGATTAGTCTCCTTTATTGTTTTGAAGTGGGGCGACGATTAGAGTCAACACTGTTAACTTAAGCGTGCGTGCCCCTTCTCCCTCAGGGAGAAGGCTGGGATGAGGGGATTTAAATAAGCTTTTTCCCATTTGCATTTCCCCTCACCCAACCCTCTCCCTCTGGAGAGGGCTTTGTACTGCTTAAGTCAACAGTATTGACGATCAGGGTTAGGCCTGTAATGGCAATAACCTTGACCTTTTGCCCATGATGCACGGGCTGTTCGGCATGCGCCGCCCATGCTTCGCTGTGAATCCAGACTCTCCCTTCGACGGCAAAGTCTTCCATGGCGGTTCCTATGCTGCCGATCAGTTGCTCGCGCCCCGCAACCACCGGTTTGTTACGTGCTCTGAGCAACAGCCGTGTGGCCACGATGCATAACGCCGCACTACTGATGGCAAAAGCCGCAATCACGGCCGGGCTCACTTCTTCCGGCCCTGTAATCCCGGTATCCATAAGAATGATTGAACCGAACACAAACGCGGTTATGCCGCCGATGCCCAGGATCCCGAAACTCGGCGCGAAGGCTTCGGCAGTCATCAGCCCAAGACCCAGCAGGATCAGAGCCACACCGGCGTAGTTGACCGACAGCGCCTGGAAGGCATAGAGCGCCAGCAACAGGCAAATTGCGCCGATGGTGCCGGGCGCAACGGTGCCGGGGTTATAAAACTCCAGGATCAATCCATAGATTCCGATCAACATCAATACGTAAGCGACATTAGGATTCGCGATGGCTGACAACAGCCGATTACGCCAGTCGGGTTCGACCGGCTCGATCCGGGCGCCTGCGAGATTCAGTTTTATCGTCTGGCCCAAAACATTCACTGAACGACCGTCGGCCTTTTTCAGCAGGTCGTCGACATCGGCGGCCAGTAAGTCGATGACGTGCAACGCCAATGCCTCTTCCGCGGACAGGCTGGACGATTCCCTGACCGCCTTTTCCGCCCAGTCCGCGTTGCGGCCTCTCAGATTGGCCAATCCCCGGATATAAGCGGCGGCATCGCTGGTCATCTTCCGCTCCATGACAGAGGCGTTTTCAGGGTTGCCGTTTTCAGTTTTGCCTTTGGCTCGCGATTTTTCCTCGTCGAAGCTACCGGGCATCGGCATTTTGATCGGGCTTGCCGCCCCGAGATTGGTACCGGGCGCCATCGCCGCAACATGGCTGGCATAGAGGATGTAAGTCCCGGCACTGGCTGCACGAGCGCCGCCGGGGGCGACATAGACCGCGACCGGAACCGGCGATGCGATGATCTCTTTGATGATCTCGCGCATGGCCGTATCCAGTCCGCCGGGCGTATCCATGCGCAGGATAATTAGGGAGGCTTTAGTCTCGGTCGCATAATCCAGCGAGCGGGCAACATAGTCGCTGCTTGCCGGACCAATCGCCCCGTCAAGTTCCAACTGGACGACGTGACTGGGATGGGAGGTTTGTTCGGCACCGGGCTCGTTTACCTTAGCGTGCGCTGCCCAGGCGATGGACGATAGCAGGAAGGCCCAAAGTATCTTCATTGAAAATCGACAATGACAATAGTTGAAAAAGAGTCACAGCCTGTGCAATGTGCCGAATAATTGGACTCCATACGGCGGAATACGCTGTCGCCATTCGGCCCTACGGCCCTATCGGTGTCGAGTAAATAGCTTTTCATGATTGTAAAAACTCTTCGTCCGTCATTTTGTTAGGGGTAAAGTACGAAAAGGGGGCTACCCTTTTCCTCTGCATGTACTGCGTAATGAGCAATCAGAGTTGATGCGATTGTTAGTTATGTTGAACTAAGTTAGATTTCCACTGCTCGAGTGGCTATTATTGATTTTTTTGACTTTATATCTATCCGTACCATTGCTTACAACAGGACGACATTGAGCGAGATGTTAACGGTGAAGCTACCGCCAAAAGTACATTGCTGAATTGATTTCACCATGGATAATGACTATCGGAAACCTCTGAACTTACATTTCCCATTATGGCTATATTACAAACTTTAGGCGTAGCATCGTGTCTGGGCGGGCCAATGCGTTTATGTGGCTATGCGGCAGAAATGCTACACGATGAATTTGTTCGACAAAAACCTGAACAAAAACGCCTGAATCTCCAATGGCATTGGATTCATCCTGAGAGTCACGGGTCAAAGGAGGAAAAATTATCCAGGCTTAATCAATCGATAAGCTGTTTTACCCAACACTGGACGGAACAAAACCAACCCTTTCTGGTCATTGGCGGCGACCATTCCTGTGCATTGGGAACCTGGGGCGGCGTGCTGAATGGATTGCAGCGGCCCGATAAATTCGGTCTGATCTGGCTGGATGCCCACATGGATGCGCATACATTTGCTACATCGCCATCCGGTAATATTCATGGCATGCCGCTGGCCGCTTTGCTTGGCAAAGCGGATAAAAAACTGGCGGCGATGTATCCCGGTTCCGATTTTATCAAACCGGAAAACCTCATTCTGATCGGCGTCCGGAGTTACGAAAATGAAGAATACGACCTATTAAAGCAAGCGAAGGTAGAAATTATTTTTGCCGGACAGATTGATGGGCTTGCCCAAGTGTTAACTAAAGCCATCGATAAACTCAGCCTATCGTGTCAGGTTATCGGCATCAGCATCGATTTGGATTTTATCGATCCTGACGATGCTCCCGGCGTTGAAACGCCTGCTCAAGGCGGCATTAAAGCGGAGGAACTGCTAAAAGCGCTGGCATTGATTAATCGGCATCCGAAAATATGCGGTCTGGAAATCAGCGAATTTAATCCGGAAAAAGACCCTGAAAATAAAACCTTACACTTGATGAAAAAGATTATTGAGGCGTTCTACGGAGAGACCTTATAGCAAAGCGTCGGTCTTGGCGGCCATAACAAAATCATTAACGTGCAGTCCTTTTATCTTGTGAGACCACCAGGTCACGGTCACCCTGCCCCATTCCGTTAAAATGGCCGGGTGATGGCCTTCTTGCTCGCAAAGTGCGCCGATTTTATTGGTAAACGACAGGGAGTTTGCAAAATTATTGAACTTGAAGGTTTTTTGTAAGCGCTTGATGCCGTCTATTTCGACAAGCTCCCAGCCCTGTAGTTGCGGCATAAATTCGTCGATTTCCGCCTGAGTGGCCAACGGTGCGCCAATTCTGCACACTTCACATGTTTTACGGATCAGTTCAGTCATAGATGTTTTCCAAATGCTGCTTTTTGAATATTTACAGATTAGAGAAATCAATGCCTTGAATCAATAGGTAGTATCACCAAGCGGAGGGAGTTTATTGCCGTAGGGCCTGCTGCGCGCGCCTTAGCTTCCAAGGCGCGCACGGCACGCCCTACAAGCTCCCGGGAACATCCGAACCACTCTATTTCAAAGATTCAGTAAGCCAAATAAGTTTTTAGGATCGTTGAGTTCGGGTATTAAATCCGACTCTGAGCCCAGTTGATGTTCTTTTGCCAGCTCATAGACAACCCGCAGTATGGAATAATCCTCCAACGCAAAACCGACTGAATCGAACAGCGTAATCTCCCGATTATTCCGTCTTCCGGGCTTGTTCTTGCAGACCAGTTCCCAGAGTTCGGCATAGATAAGACCGGCTGAGCATTGTTGCACCTCCCCTTCGACAAGACTTTGCGGTTTATATTCGACCACCAGCCTGACCTGTTTCAGGAATTCGGCAGATAGCTCGGTTTTCCCCGGACTGTCGCCGCCCATCGCAAGTATATAGGCGCCCGGTGCAATGTCCTCAATCT
>Ga0208397_100588_pt1 | contig 12661 bp, 10 predicted proteins | sample LakWasMe76_LOW10_2_FD_183904 | JGI IMG/M metagenome (GOLD analysis project Ga0208397, IMG submission 183904) | Freshwater sediment methanotrophic microbial communities from Lake Washington under simulated oxygen tension - Sediment Metagenome... | ecosystem: Environmental > Aquatic > Freshwater >...
CGAGTAATCTAGTGCTTGTGCTTGGCAGTTCGAATGTGTTTCCTCTTTCCAGCTCTATTCAGATTGGCAAATACTATGACGTGCGTCTGACATACGAAAGAGAACATTTCTTCAAGGTTTTTGTCGATAAAAAAGAAGTGTTAAATGTCACAGATAAAAAGTTACTCGCCGGTGATTTCGATATTTCAAACATCGTCGTAGGAACGGGCTTGGCGAAGCAGAGAATGCTGGTTGGCGAGGTAAAGAACTTCAACCTCAATGGGGCGTACTGCTATACCGGTTTAATTGCAAAACTATCGCGATGGATACTTGTTTTACTGGGCATTCTAATTTCAATCCGATTAGCGCTGTCGCATTTAAGTCATTTCAACGTGTTAATAAATATTTTTAATAAATATTTATTCGTCTTATTGAAACTGAAATTGATACGATCTCTCGACAATCAACAAAAAATTGTTTGGACAGCAACAGTAGTTAGTGTCGGTTTCATGTCATCAATCATATTTCATTATGTCAAGAATACATTTTCTCCCTTTCCGGCTTCCAGATGGACTCTTGCAGACGGGTTTGACGGCCCAAGCGGCCTGAGCACAATGTTTCATCAACCCATCAACATATTTTGCGACTTCTTTTCATTATTCGAAATTTTTTCAATATTTGGACTCAGCAAACAATCGCTTTATTTTCCATCCTCAAACTTATTGCTGGGTTTGTTTGGATGGATGGGGGACGGGAATGCATATAAAGCGGTCGCATTCAGTTTGGCGATAGCTTCTGTCGTTACGATCTGGCTAGCTTGGATATCTTTCAGAAAATCTTTCAAAACTGGGGCATTGTTAAATGCTTTTATCATTATATTTATGTCTTATCCCATGCTCTTTACCCTACATACAGGGAATCTTGAGATTTGGGTATTTATTTTTCAGTGCTCTTTCTTTCTTTCATACTTTTCTCGGCGTTTTCTTCTATCTACAGGTTTTCTGGCAGCAGCAATTTCACTAAAGCTATATCCGGCAATCTTTATTATTTTTATGGTTATAGACAAGCGCTATCGATTTGTTTTATATACATTAGCGTGGGTAGTGGTTTTAAGTTCAGTACCATTCATTATCTGGCCTACGAATCTGGAGTTGTATTGGCATGGGTTGTTGAGTGGAATGGGTATCTACAACGATATAATGGTAAAAGGGTACTATGGCTTACATTTTGGTCACAGCCTTGTTAATTCTTTGCGTACTTTGTGGCCAAATATACAGGTCAAATTACTGTTTCCCGTTTACTATATTTTTATGGGCTGCAATTTGATACTGATGACAGGATATGCCGCGCTTATAGAAAGAGTTTTATGGAGAAAAATTGCCGTTCTGGTCATTGCACTGTGTTTATTACCGCCTACATCCACAGACTACAAATTGCTTCTTTTTTTTATTCCCTTTTTCTTTTTCGTAAATCATGATGTAAAGTCAAAGACCGATTCGATTTACACAGTATTATTTAGTACGCTTTTCATTAACAAAGCATATTTGTATTTTCATGACCATCAGTACTTAACCCTAAATATAGTGGCTAATACTCTTATTATGATTAGCATGCTGATAGTGATATTAATGGATCATTTCATGTGTTCGTACTCAAAGATTTCCATCAATGAAAACGCATGAGCATACCAATAATGGCGATCAAGTTATCGTCATTATTGGAATTATCTACATTTTTTTTGTCAGGAAATAGCATCAATGAAATTGCGTCTAAAAAATTCGCCATTAGCCGCTCTGCTGATAGTCAGTGCCTGCATTCTGTTTCTCGGATGGATCGGTTATGCAAAATTAATTCAATCGTTTCAAACTCGCGGTGTCGAATACTTTGGAAACATAGAAGATAATCAGAGCAGGAATCTCTCACGCAATACTGGTCCAGTTTCCGTCAAGGAAACAAAACAGCAACTCAAGTTAGTCTCCCTGAATATTTCTTTCGAATTCATGACACAGGAAGCGACCTTCTCTTATGGAAATCTATTCCAGACGGGAGACAGCTTTGATGCTATCCGTATGGAGTTGCAACCACCGAACAATCTAGTGCTCATCCTCAGTGATGGAAAATCATTCCCGCTTTCAAGCTCTATTAAGCTTGGACAATACCATGGTGTACGCCTGAAATACGAAAGAGATCATTTGTTCAAAGTTTACGTTGATGGAACGGAGGTATTAAATATTATCAACAAAGAGTTACTCGCTGGTAATTTCGATATTTCAAACATTGTCGTGGGAACAGGCATGTCGAAACAAAGAACATTAATTGGATCGGTGAAAAACTTTAACCTCGACGAAGAATACAGCTACACCAGCTTAATCCAAAAAATATCAAGGTGGATACTTGCGCTTTTAGTAGTATTAAACACCCTACTGCTGTTTTTTTTCGCCCAGAAAGTGAGTAATGTTACAAATTACTTTCGTGGGCTAGTAATTGGAAAACCCGTTGCAACTATCGCAGTCTTCACTGTTTTCCAACTTATGATGATGCTTGTGTTACCTGCATATAGGAATATTTGCATTACATATGTATTTTTATTCCTTATTGGAATTAATCTATACCTAATATCAACCCCCACATTTCTCAAAGAAAGGTTCTTTTGTTTTTTATTTATACCATTCAATGGCCTTATCATTCTATCCATCCTTGGAGGTTATTTTATTGGCTTTAGTATTACCATTAACTATTTAGTACCAACCCTATCAGGCATCACATGTTTGTGCTATCTAATAAATTACAAATTTAACAACTCGAAATTTCTTCTACTTAGCTCAGAGATAAAAAACGATATATTGATTGCACTCATTTTCTTTACCTTAATTGCAACCCCATTAATTCTTTGTTTAATTTATCCAGTTCTATTTTCTTGGCACCCTACCTCCCCATATAGGATAGGACCTGATTTAGCCTCTTATGCCAATATTGAACAATATTTTTTGGATGGAGGTACATGGGAAAAAGCGAATCTAAGAGCAGATGAATTTGCTGGCCTATCCGCAAATGCTTTCAATCTTTATAGCGACGCAACAATGTCATGGCCTCTGATGTACTACTTTCGCTGGGGATTGTCTGCTTTCCAGGCCGTAGTTACAGTCATTACTTTCTCGGGCCACGCCTATGAAACCGCCTTCATATCTTTAGCTCTTCCCTATCTTTTTTTATGTGGTTTAGTTCTAATTTGGTTAAAAACTCGAATGGGTTTAAGTATTGTCACTGCATTATTGGGTACTCTGGCATTTGCATTGAATCCCAATATGATCAATTTTTGGTATGAAGGGTTTTATGGAAATACATTTTCGCTATGTTTTTTCATATTCGTTCTTTTTATTTTTTTAAACCTAAGAAGTATCGAGAACTTCAATGTAAGAAATCTTATTCAGCCAATATTGTTATCTTCTATAGTGTTCGCTGCCGCGTTTCTAAGTTACATTGAGGGCGTTGTTTTTATTCTATTTCCATTCTTGGCTTTTGTGTTTATCGTTGATTTTTTGATAAATCGACCAATCAGGTGGACTCCCTACTTGGTTATTTTGGCTGGTGCCTGCATTGGCCTACTAATTGTTTTGCCTTTTAACTTCATCACACATTGGGCAAATTTTGCACTAATGCAGCTTACCCAAGCAGGTGGGAATGGGTATACTCAGCCTCATTGGGCACTTCCGCATGAAATTCTGGGTTTTAGTAGTATCTATCTTGAAACAATGCCTGATCTTGCAGGAAAAACATTGCCTAGATCAACCATAATGTTTATCTTTGGGTTGGCATTCTCCTGCTGGATCTTATATTCATTGCTCCTAAACTTCAGAAAAAAGAACAATAAAGAAAACTCCCTATACATCGCCAGTATTATCTTAGTTGCTGCTTCAGCTTGTCTTGTATATTATAAAAATCAAGATAATAACTATATTTACATGAAAATATATGTATTTTTCTTGCCTATTTTATTCATCATATTTTGGAGCTCTCTGATTGCCTTCTACGATAAACATATTGCTAATTTATGCAAAAAAGATTTATTTTATCTCCTTCTAGTCATTCCAATTGCTATAAATGGCATGGTTTACATTTTTCAGTACAGTAAGGAATCAACTTTGGTCGAAGATTACAAGATCGCACTTCATAGCGAAATTAAACAAATTAATTTTGATAATGTAATCATGTACCCCTTTTCAATACACAGTAATCGAGTGATGTATCCTGCTATTTTGCAAACGCCGTGGATAATACCGGCCTACTGGGATTCAAATCATTGGAACGACAAGCCCTATTACAAAAATTTCACAAATCATAAGGTTTATTTATTCATTGAAAAAGAGCCTAGTCATTCGTATGCACTTCAGAGCGGAAAAGTAATTTTTCAAAATCAATGTTGTTTAATAATTGATACAGGTAAAACAATCAAAGACGGTATCAAGAATGATGGAAACTCTATTGATTTTAATATTTATACTAACTCAATTAGAGAATCCATTACTAATGGAATATATTAAACGATATTACCACCTTTAAAAATAAACATTAAAAACCAAACAATTGAATTATTTTTACTAAAAATAATAATATAAATAGCATGTCGAGGATACTGAATATCATAAGCGTCCAGCTGAGCCATCTATATTGAAAGTACAAAATCGAACGTCCTTAGGTTTTCTGACGAGGATAATCGATGGCGTCATCAACAGGTTGGATCTATCATATTGAGGCGTGGCAGCGTAGCGGTTTAAAGCACGCCGCGTATTGTCGTCAGCAGAACCTAAATTACCACACCTTTTCGGCGAGATTAGGTGATTACCGAAAAGGCCAAAAAAGCTCGCTCCCGGTATTCATTCAGATTCAAATACCCACATCAGCCACTGGACCTATTGTGTTGAAACACGGCAAAGGGCGCCAGCTTGATTTGCCGATTTCAATTTCAGCCTCCTAGCTGGCGGAGTTGTTGTTGCGATGTCTGGATTGATTCCCTGCCCAGCCCGGATATTAGGTACACCATTCGCAGTGTTTCTGCTAGAATTATTCGGTTTTCTGCCTGATGTAAGACGCAACATTGAAAATATATTACATATTATGAAAAAAGAAATTTTTGTAACTCAACCATTTCTTCCGCCATTGGAAGAGTTTTTTCCTTATCTGGAGAAAATTTGGGCCAACAAGATATTGACCAATGGTGGACCGTTTCATCAACAATTTGAACAGTCGCTGTGCGAGTATCTAGGAGTGGATCACTTATCTTTGTTCACCAACGGTACCATTGCCTTGGTCACAGCTTTGCAATCGTTACGAATCACGGGCGAAGTGATTACCACTCCTTATTCTTTCGTCGCAACTTCCCATTCATTGCTGTGGAATGGCATCAAACCGGTATTCATAGACATTGACCCGAACACGCTCAACCTTGATCCGTTGAAAATCGAAGCAGCCATCACCCCCCAGACTACAGCTATTATGCCTGTTCACTGCTATGGACATCCGTGTAATGTCGAGGCTATACAGAAGATAGCGGATAACTATAATCTCAAGGTCATCTACGATGCCGCGCATGCTTTCGGCGTGCAAGATGCGCAAGGCAGTATTCTTCGGTATGGCGATTTATCCGTATTGAGTTTTCATGCCACCAAAGTGTTCAACACTTTTGAAGGCGGCGCGATCATATGCCCCGATGCAAAGACAAAAGTTCGAATCGACCAACTGAAAAACTTTGGGTATATTGATGAAGTAAATGTGGTAGCACCCGGCATCAACGGCAAGATGAGCGAATTCAACGCGGCTCTAGGCTTGTTACAGTTGAAATACATAGATCAAGCTACGGCCCATCGCAAAGAGATTGATGCTGCTTATCGTGAACGACTCAAAGGCGTGAGCGGTATTTGTTGCTTAAATGATGCAGGCGAGAAAATTGCCAACTATTCTTATTTCCCGATTCTGGTAAAATCCGACTACCCAATCAGCCGGGACGACCTTTATCAAAAGCTGAAAGATAACGGTATTCATCCTCGACGCTATTTTTATCCCTTGATATCAAATTTCCCCATGTATCGGGGTTTGTTTTCCGCCCATAGAGAAAACTTGCCAGTGGCAACCGTCTTAGCACAACAAGTTCTTTGTCTGCCAATCTATCCTGGCCTAGATACGTCGGTAATCGACGAGATTGCTAATTTAATTTCGGCTCAATAAGTAAAAATCAAGGATTCAATGAGGCTCTGCGAGGATGACAATATGAAAGCGGCTATCATGCAGCCGTATTTTTTCCGTACAATGGCTATTTCCAGCTGATCGCGGAGTGGAGAAATATTTATGGTTCAAAACAATTGATATGAGCAAAAAAATTAAAATAGCCGTCACAGGGGTTGGGGGAGGAGTTGGGCAGAGTGTGATCAAATCACTCGATCAAACAGATTATGATGTTGTGGGTTTAGATGGGGAATTATTAGGCACTGGCTTATATGCAGTTCCTTCCTCCTTCCTCATCCCTTATGCTAATAGCCCTGAATATATTTCCAGATTACTTGAAATCTGTGAAAATGAAAAATGTAAATTATTATTTCCCGGCTTAGATGCAGAATTGAAAGTCCTCGCTTTACATAAAGACAAATTTACAGCTATTGGAACTAATGTAGTTGTCAGCTCGCCAGATGTCATTGATATTTCGGATGACAAACAAATTACCTATGATAAATTAACGTCCTTTGGTATCTCCGTCCCTCTTACGCTTTCATTTGAAAAATATGTCTCAATTCCTACTCAAGTGGATTTTCCGCTTATAGTAAAACAGCAAGTTGGAGGAGCACGGTCAAAAAATGTCTATTTACTAAAGAGTAAAAATGATTTAGAGAATCTCGTTTCGAAGAAAGATTTTGTTGCTACTAATTACGTCGTGCAACAATACATAGATGGAGACGAATATACCTGCGGAACCATTAACTTGGAAGGCCAATGCAAAGGTGTGATCGTGATGCGCAGAATCCTAAGAGATGGGGATACGTACAAGTGTTTTTCCGTAAAAAATGAGATAGTGGAAACTGAAGTACTTAAAGTCATGAATGCCATTCAACCATTTGGGGCATGCAATGTTCAATTGAGGATGAAAGACGGCAAGCCCTATATTTTTGAAATCAATGCCAGGTGCTCAGGTACTACAAGTTCTCGCGCTCTCAGTGGGTTTAATGAACCGAAAATGATAGCTGATTATTTACTAAAAGGAATCGAACCTCAATACACAATCAAAGAACTCACTATCTTGAGGTATTGGAAGGAATTGGTGGTGAACAACGAGGAAGTGTCCCAAATGGAGGATAACCAACACCTAACCTCTTCTATGAGCCGTCACTTATGATTTTATTCACAGGACATGGCGAGATAGCAGAAAGCTTTTCGCAAAAATATAACTGTGAAATTGTTTCGATGAGAAATAAGAGTTTGGGTGACATGGAAAAGCTGTTAACCTCGTTCAATGTTGTCATTCACAATGCAGCGAACCTTCATCCTACCAGCATTGAGCAAGCCACTGAAGACAATTTTGTTTTGACAAAACGCATATTAGATACCCTTTATAAAGTTAATCCCGAAGCTAAATTTATCTACTTAAGCTCGATGAGTTTTTTAAAGACTTACGATGAGTATTTAAATCCCTTAGAAATGACGCCTTATGCCTTCTCCAAATACTTAGGGGAAATTTACACACTTCACCATACACATTTCAATGCAGTGTCGGTTAGGTTCTCAACTGTTTTTTATAGAAACCCAGTTAAGGATGGTTTGTCAAAGTTGATATATGAAGCTACTACTAAGAAGCAAGTTTCTATTATAAATAATGCCGAAGCAGAACGTGATTTTTTACCTTTGGATATCCTTGTGCAGTATTTATATAAAATTAGCCAAGATAAAAAAAATAAAAGATCTTATACCCTTTGCTCTGGACGATCTACTTCCTTTGCGCAAATAATAGGCTGGATTAAAAGTGGTGTTAAAGAGTTAAAAATAGAAAATTCTTTCGTAAACCAATCAGCATTTGTTATGCATGAGTTCTCCACTGAAAGCATTGATGCTTTAGGGAAAATAGAGTTTGAGCTCATAGATTTCGTAATCGATTATGCCAAAGCCCTTCAACAAGCATGAGAACCCTTATTTTTAGCGATGTTCATGGTAATCTTCCTGCATTCGAGAGCATGCTCAAAAGAGTAGGCTCATGCGACCGTTATATCTGTTTAGGAGACTTGGTAAATTATGGTCCATGGAGCAACGAATGTGTAGATTTGGCTATGTCATTGCCTAACTCTACATTATTAATAGGTAATCATGAGGAAGCATTTATCCAAGGTTTTTATACAGGAAGTAACGAATTGGTAAGAACATTCTTTTCCATTAATTTATCTTCTTTTAAGCGAAAGGAAGAAATTGCCTCTTTTGTTGCCCAAACCTCTGTTGGCAGCTTCACTTGCAAGCATACCATTCTGGACAATAGCATCTATCCGGATACCGCAATGACCTTGGATGGGAATTACATAATTGGACATTCGCATCACCAGTTTGAATACCATAACAATGACTACACCTTATACAATTGTGGGAGTGTGGGGCAAAACCGAAAACACATCAATGTGTGCAATTATATTATCCACACAGAAGGACGAGGATTTACCTTGGAAAAACTAATTTACCCAATTGACATATTAATTCAAGAATTAGAACAAAGAAAATATCCAAAACAATGTATTGAATATTATCGAAATAAAGAAAGCGCCAGAGGTTAAGCTGTGGAATCGTAAAACTTATTTTAGCCAGGAAAATAAGTTTTAAGTGCAATAGCTTTATGAGAGACGATCAGAAATTGTGTGACTTACTAAAGAGAAGAAAATGATGTCCGCGGAGAGAAACTATAATAAAGAATTGGATGAAACAAATCAGCCCGAAAACGAAAAATACGCTTACGCTTTCGACTTGGATGTGATGCACCCTTACATGATCAAATCGTTCGAACCATTTTTCAAAAAGGGGAATTTTCTGGAGTTAGGGAGCTATAAAGGTGACTTTACCAAAAGATTCCTTCCTTACTTTGATGACATCACCTGCGTCGAAGCATCAGATGTTGCTATTGAGGAAGCCAGAAAAAAGCTTAGCGATAAAGTGAAGTTTTTCAATGCACTCTTCGAAAATGTAGCTTTACACAAGCGGTATGACAATATCGTAATGACCCATGTGTTGGAGCATCTGGATGATCCTGTACTTGTGTTAAAACGCATCAATGACGAGTGGCTGACCGAGAATGGTCGGTTCTTCTTGGTGTGTCCCAATGGCAATGCTCCTTCAAGGCAGATCGCCGTCAAGATGGGATTAATCTCACATAATGTAGCGGTAACCCCCGCCGAAGCTAAGCATGGTCACCGATGTACCTACACATTGGATACATTGGAGCGGGACGCTGTGACAGCGGGACTGAAGGTAGTTCACCGGTCCGGGATATTTTTTAAGGCATTGGCGAACTTTCAATGGGATCGATTGCTGCAAACGGACATTATCTCCAAAGAATATCTTGACGGATGTTATAAGCTTGGTCATCACTATCCGGATTTGTGTTCAAGTATTTTCTTAATGTGTGAGCGAGGTGAAAACTAATGAAAATTTCATTTGTTGTCGCCGTTTATTACAACGAGGGCGCTCTTACTAAAACATACGATAAAATCCAGTCAGTTTTTTCAAATGAACTCGCTCATCACGAATATGAAATCATTTTTGTAGATGATGGATCGGAGGATGGATCTTTGCAGGAAATATTAAGCCTGAGAGAACAAGATCCCCGAGTTAAAATAATCTCCTTTACCAGAAATTTTGGTCAGATGGCTGCCATGTTGGCTGGCTTTAAAGAGGCCAGTGGCGATGCGATTATCAATATCTCAGCTGATCTGCAAGATCCGGTTGAGTTAATCCCGCAAATGGTGGAAAAATGGCAAGAAGGCTCAGAGATTGTCATATGCTACCGAACGGGGCGCTCAGATACATTGCTCGCAAAATTATTTTCACGTTTGGCCTATGGCGTATTGCGCATATCCTTGCCGCAAATACCTCCTGGAGGTTTCGATTTTGTATTGATGGATAGAAAGGTTATGGACGCATTCAATTCGATTGATGTGCGGCATCGTTTTTTTCAAGGGGATTTACTCTGGACAGGATACCGAACCAGCTTCATTCCATACATTCGCCTGAAAAGAACGATTGGGAAATCCCAATACAATTTCGGAAAGAAGCTTAAGACTTTTCTGGATGCCGTCTTGGATGCCTCCTATTTGCCAATTAGATTTATCTCCTTGGTCGGAGTTATAACCTCTGCATTTGGTGTGATATATAGTGTCAGCATTGTTTTTAGCTGGCTTCATGGTGAAACCCCCTTTACGGGCTGGGCTCCTATCATGATCGCAATTCTTTTAGTAGGTGGATTGATCATGGTTATGCTGGGAGTGATTGGAGAATATGTTTGGCGCATCAATGAAGAAGTGAGGAAGAGACCGAACTATGTTGTGAGAGACAAATTTTTATGAGCGATAATATACAGTACACGATAATTGATGGAATCAGGTGCTATAGTCCGGAAGTGGCAAGTTCCTATGCCGACTATCCTGATGGTGGATTTGATCTGACGGAAACGATCAGAGAAAACAATTTCTGGGTTAATTCACGAAATAGGCTATTCAAAAATATTGTCTATAATCAAATGGCTCCAACAGGAAAAACAAAACTATTAGAAATAGGCTGTGGGGTTGGAAATTTTATTCAGCAAATTGTCGAAAACGAAAACCTGGAAATTACAGGATCTGAAATCTATTTGAAAGGACTTATGTATGCCAAAAAAAGTCTCCCTAATGTCAATTTCATCCAATTCGATGTTACACAGGGGGAAATTGGCGAGGAGTTTGACTTAATTGTTGCATTTGATGTTATTGAGCACATTGAAAATGATGTTGCTGCTATATCAAATATCAACAAAATGCTCTACAAGGGAGGGAGCTTAATAATGACTGTTCCTCAACATATGTTTCTATGGAGCAAACTTGATGAAATTGTCAAACACAAGCGCAGATACTCTAGGGGAGAGTTGGTGACGAAACTTCAAGAAAATGGATTTGATATTAGTTACGCGACTTCTTTTCTTTTTGTCCTATTTCCATTGATGTTAATTTCCAGGCTACTTGACAAGGGCCAAGACCAAGACCAATCGGACGAAATAGCGCTTGGGAAAAGAATAAAATTTCCAAAGGTGCTGAATTGGATTTTCGATCTTTTCATGCGATTTGATGAAGCCCTTATTCGATGGGGAGCCTCGCTACCTTTCGGAGGAACATTAGTAATCATAGCTAGAAAGTATTAATAACTGCCAACTGCCAACTGACATAGATAATATCCCTCAAACTACTTAAAAAATGCATAAATTTAAAATAGAGGCTACAAAATTTACGCTTGTTGGCGCAGCAAGTTTTGTGCTTACCTTTGTAGTATTTACCGCGATGTTGAAAATGTTGCAGGTGAACTACCTACTTTCGCTAATTGCTGCATGGGTTGTCGGCATGCTTTTTTCGTATGTGTTAAATTTTGTTTGGGTTTTCAAGCCGGATAAAGAAATTCAGTTTAGAGTTCGGTTCATTAGATTCTTCTTGGCTAGCGTTCTGTCGATAGCATTGAACATATTGGCATTAAGTTATATCGTTGAACGTACCGATTTTGATCCTTTCTATGTGCAGATGGCGCTAATTCCTTTCATCATTATTTTCAATTTCTCAACAGCAAAATACTGGTCTTTAAAGACTACCAGTCTGAACTAATTCCCGGTCTTATACCATTGAATAACTCTTAGGCAGCTCACAAAAAATACCATCCACGCTTTTTACGGAAGTAGTAGGTTCTGACCCCACAAACATGCGCTCGGCAAATTCAACCTACTTTGTTCTCATAGGAAAATAATGCTCAACAGCCTCTTTCATTTAACTGTATTGTAAACATACCAAATCAATAGGATGACCCCATTGATTTGGTATCCGAAAAACAAGGGTAAGCTGAATGACAATATTCATATTTAACCCTCTTTATATCTTTATATATTTATCTTTGAATGCAAGTCTTTCTTGTTGAACCGCGCTAGATCAATTGCAGGCCCACAGGTTATTATTCAAACAAGTAAAACCTAATGCCGCAGTAATACGATATGGTAGTTTCCCTCTCATCGGTTCGACGCCAACTAATAAAAAAACATCACTATGTCGTGCAAAATTTTAAGGTAAAGGGAATGCGGTTTGATATTACGGTAATTTTTGCACAGCGTCTTTGGCAGGCTTTATCGGGTCTGGTGACGATTTTATTGCTGACACATTTTCTAACACCGATTCAACAAGGCTGGTACTACAGCTTCTTAAGTTTGGCGGCGCTTTATACCCTGTTCGATCTGGGTCTATCAATCGTACTTGTACAATTCTCGGCCCACCTTTTCATTAATATGAAGTGGCTTGGTAAAGGGCGTGTCGTTGGTGAAAGTAAAGAGCAGTTCTTAAGTCTTGTCGGGCAATCTTTACGCTTGTATTTGCTTCTCGGGTTGGCTTTTTGTTTTTTGATGATTCCCGCAGGGCTGATTTTTTTTGGCGAGAAAGATAGC
>Ga0208397_100591_pt1 | contig 12620 bp, 10 predicted proteins | sample LakWasMe76_LOW10_2_FD_183904 | JGI IMG/M metagenome (GOLD analysis project Ga0208397, IMG submission 183904) | Freshwater sediment methanotrophic microbial communities from Lake Washington under simulated oxygen tension - Sediment Metagenome... | ecosystem: Environmental > Aquatic > Freshwater >...
TCTATAAAGCCGACTGTCAGATTTCAGACATGGACAGAGGCTATTATCAATCGCATCACCTGACCATTGCCCTGCACCCTTCGGAAACCGAAGAGCGCATGATGACGCGTCTGCTGGCTTTTGTAATCAATGCCGATGAACACCTGCAATTCACTAAAGGTCTGAGTACCGATGATGAACCCGAGCTCTGGCAAAAAAGCCTGACCGACGACATCGAGCTGTGGATTGATGTCGGCATGCCCGATGACAAACGCATCCGCAAAGCGTCTAACCGAGCCGATAAAGTCATCATCTACACCTACGGCGGACGCAATGGCGTCTGGTGGAACCAGATTCAACATAAGCTGGAACGCTTTAAAAACCTGACGGTTATTAATTTACCCAAGGAAGCGACCGATCAACTTGCACCCATGGTAAAGCGCACCATGCAATTGCAAATCAGCATCCAGGACGGACAGATTTGGGTCAGCGACGATCAAAACACGGCCAATATAGTGCCTGAAACATGGCTTAATTAACTCAAGCGCCATCACGCAGATGACGCTGATAAATATGATAAACGCCGATAATTCAAGAAAAAATCTTATTCAATCATAATCATCCGCGTCATCCGCGTTCTATTTAGCCTTTAGCCTTTAGCCTTTAGCCTTTTACCTTTTTCACCCTTAATCTTCGGAACAAAAACTTGATCTCTACAGCTAACATCACCATGCAGTTCGGGGCTAAACCCCTGTTTGAAAACGTCTCGGTCAAATTTGGCGACGGCAACCGTTACGGCCTGATCGGCGCGAACGGCTGCGGCAAATCGACCTTCATGAAAATATTGAGCGGCGATTTGGAACCCTCGGCGGGCAACGTCAGCATCAGCCCCAACGAGCGTCTGGGTAACTTGCGCCAGGATCAATTCGCCTATGAAGACCAACGCGTCCTTGACGTAGTGCTGATGGGCCACGCCGAAATGTGGGCGGCCATGTCCGAACGCGACGCCATCTACGCCAACATGGAAGCGACCGAAGACGACTACATGCGCGCCGCCGAGCTTGAGTCGGTGTTCGCCGAATTCAACGGCTATACCGCCGAAGCCAGGGCCGGCGAGCTATTGCTGGGGTTGGACATTCCGCTGGAGCAGCATAACGGCCCGATGAGCGCCGTAGCGCCGGGCTGGAAGCTGCGCGTATTGCTCGCACAGGCCTTGTTTTCCAACCCCGACATCATGTTGCTTGATGAGCCGACCAACAACCTGGACATCAACACCATACGCTGGCTTGAAGACATCCTGAACCAACGTAATTGCACCATGATTATCATCTCGCATGACCGTCACTTTTTAAACAGCATCTGCACCCACATGGCCGACATGGACTATGGCGAGTTGCGCGTTTATCCCGGCAACTATGACGATTACATGATTGCGGTAACCGAAGTTCGCGAACGCTTGCTGGCCGGAAACGCCAAGAAAAAAGCCCAGATTGCCGAACTGCAAACCTTCGTCAGCCGCTTCTCGGCGAATGCGTCCAAGGCCAAACAGGCCACCTCGCGCGCCAAACAACTGGATAAAATCAAACTGGACGAAGTCAAGCCTTCAAGCCGGGTTAATCCGTTTATCCGCTTCGACCAGACTAAAAAGTTGCACCGCTTGGCGCTGGAAATTGAGGGATTGACCAAGGGTTATGGCGAGCAACCCTTATTCAAAGACCTGAACCTGATGATTCCCGTCGGTGAGCGTGTTGCTGTTTTGGGTCCTAACGGTATCGGTAAATCAACTTTGCTACGCACACTGGTCGGCGATTTAACGCCGGATGCCGGTGCGGTTAAGTGGTCTGAAAACTCGGAAGTGGGTTATTTCGCCCAGGATCACGCCGAAGACTTTGCCGAAGACACCACGCTTATCGAGTGGATGAGCCAATGGCGTAAGGAATCGGACGACGACCAAGCCATACGCGGCACCTTGGGACGATTATTGTTCAGTGCGGACGACATCAACAAATCCGTTAAAGTCATCTCCGGCGGAGAACAAGGTCGCATGCTGTTCGGCAAGCTGATCCTGCAAAAAAACAACATCATGGTGTTGGACGAGCCGACCAACCATTTGGACATGGAATCGATTGAATCGCTGAATACCGCACTGGAAAATTATCCCGGCACCTTGATATTCGTCAGTCATGACCGGGAGTTTGTGTCATCGCTGGCGACCAGGATTATCGAACTAACCCCGACCGGCGTTGTTGATTTCAGCGGTAATTATGAAGATTACTTAAGCAGTCAGGCATAGAGCGACAGATTGCAGGCTGGGTTGAAACGATAGCGTAAACCCAGCGATTAGTCTAAGTCTGGAATGAACAAATACAAAAAATCAAAAGATTATCACCACGAAGGCACGAAGGACACGAAGAAATAAAAACTTCGTGCCTTCGTGGTGAATAAAATGCCTTAACGTCCATCACTTAACGTATTACCCACCAAATCGGCGACAGCCCTGTTCGCCACGCCGACTACCTTGATATTATTTTTAACAAAGCCGGTATAATTTTCGTGCAAATGGCCGTGAAAGATATTTTTTACGCCCATCGCGGCAGCCAGTTCACCAATCACATCGAACCCGTGCCGATGAGATCCCGGCGCTTCATGAGTCACCAAAATATCCGCTTTCAGCGCCTTTAATGCCTCAAACTCATCATGCCAAATCGCCCCCTTGTATTTTAACGACATGGCCGTATGCCTTAGATTGATAGGCTGGTTATACAGATAATGCTGTTTGTCCCGCCATTTAGGCTGCTGCGGCGGATACCAGACCCGGCCAAGAAAAATCCCTCCTAAACCGGCAATTCTCAGTCCTGCTATTTCGGTGACTTTCAAATGCAAGCCGTTATCAGCCAAGGCCGAATGAAACAGATTTTTATATTTGCCGGGCGTTTCAAAATCATGATTCCCCGCAATCCACCAGATTTTGGTTAAACTGACAATTTCCTGCAAACAACTTTCCAAGGGCATTTCCAGGTCGTAATCGCCCAGCAAAACAACGGCTTCGGGTTTATATTCATGCACTGCCGCTATCAGCGGTTTGAAATCTCCATGCGGATCGCCTGCAAATAAAATCTTGTTCTTTGGGTTCAAATTGTTACTCCTGTTAACTGGAACCTGACACTAATGCTGAAAATAACAACGTTCTATTTTCGTTGCTCCGCGCGGGCTTAAAATTTCTCTCGATTATAGACAAAAGTCGCCTTGATTAATATCAAGCTGTTAAATGCGGGGTGAGTTGATAAGATTTGCAACGCGAATTACGGCTGTATGGACAACTGTTTGCTCCTCGGCAATTACTCCTGCATCGCCTGTAAAGCACCTACTCTACCTACAGGCCATCCATGGCCTTATGCGATATTTGCATTCACCACACCCATGTGGATTATGCAGAAGCGCGTCACCCTCTGCGCCAGTTGTGATAATGCGCGACGCACCACAACAAGCCTTTCGGCGCATGGTTGCGCTTCCAGACTCCGGCTACATATTTATTGGCCTCGGCCAGGGTTGGATAAATATGGATGGTGCCCAGCAACTTATTCAGGCCGATATTGTGCTTCATCGCCAGCACGAACTCGGCGATCAAATCACCGGCCTGTTCGCCAACGATAGTCACACCGAGAATCCGGTCCTTGCCCGGCGAAGTTAATACTTTAACGAAGCCATGCGCTACGCCGTCTGCAATAGCGCGATCAAGATCGTCAATATGATAGGTGCTGACTTCACAGGCAATGCCTTTTGCTTTCGCCTCTTGTTCATTAAGACCGACCCGCGCAACTTCAGGATCGGTAAAGGTAGCCCAGGGAATCACCGAGTAATCGGTGCGAAATTTTATGAAGCTGCCGAACAATGCATTCACCGCCGCATACCAGGCCTGATGGGCAGCGACATGCGTAAATTGAAACGGGCCGGATACATCGCCGCAGGCAAAAATATTCGGGTAATTGGTCTGCTGGAATTCATTAATTTCAATGGTGCGGCCGGGCGAGGTTTCAACTCCCAGCTGTTCAAGCCCGTATCCCTGGATATTGGCAACCCGGCCGATAGCCAGCAATACCTGATCGAAAGGAATACGCAGCTCTTTACCGTCATGCTCGACAAGCAGGATTTTTTCACCGTTTTCGATAATAAACCCTTTGGCAGTATGCCCAACAAGTACATTAATGCCTTCCAGACGGAACTTCGCCATGACAGCCTCGGAAACTTCGACGTCTTCCCTAATTAATAAGCGTTGCAACATTTCGATTTGGGTCACCTGACTGCCTAAACGGGCAAAGCTTTGCGCCAATTCACAACCGATAGGCCCGCCGCCCAACACGACCAACCGTCCGGGCAATTCTCGCAACGCCCAAATAGTATCGGAGGTTAGATAATCAATGCCCTCAATGCCTGCAATCGGCGGCACAAACGGACGCGAACCGGCGGCAATAACGATGGAGCGCGTGGTGATAATGCGGGTTGCTCCCGCCGTTGTCACCTGCACTTCCCAGGGTGAAATAATCTTCGCTTCACCTTCGATAACGTCCACGCCAAGCTCTGTGTAACGTTGCACGGAATCATGCGGCTCGACGGTTGTAATAACCGCTTGCACCCGGTTCATAACAGCGGCGAAATCCACTTCGACATCGGTTTTTTTGATGCCGAAATCGGCAGACCTGCGCATTTGGGCCAACAGCCTGGCCGAGCGGATCAAGGCTTTAGACGGTACGCAACCGGTGTTCAGGCAATCGCCGCCCATTTTATGTTTCTCGATCAAGGTGACTTTGGCTTTGACGGCTGCGGCGATGTAGGCGGTCACCAAGCCGCCTGAACCCGCGCCTATCACCACGATGTTATTGTCAAAGCGCGATGGCTTTATCCATTGCGCATAAATTTTGTTCGCCTTGATGGCTTCGACGATTTTATTGGTCAGCAACGGAAAAATGCCCAATAAAGCAAAAGAGCCGATCAATCCGGGTGACAAAATACCCGACAATGACTCCAGCCTGCCCAGCTGAGTTCCCGCATTCACATAAACTACCGTACCGGCCAACATGCCAATCTGGCTGACCCAATAGAACGTTTGTGTTTTCAGGGTCGTTAAGCCCATAACCAGGTTAATAACAAAGAAAGGGAATACCGGCACCAATCTCAAGGTAAACAGATACAGCGCGCCATCCCTGTCCATGCCTTTATTAATAATATCCAGGCGATCGCCGAAACGGGCTTTAACCGCATCGCGAAACAAGAAACGCGCCGCCAGAAAAGCCAGTGTTGCACCGATAGTGGAGGCAAACGAAACAATCAACGTTCCCCACAGCAAACCGAAAACGGCGCCGCCGGCCAGAGTAAGAATTGCGGCGCCCGGTAAAGATAATCCGGTCACCGCGATATAAATCAACGCATATACAGCAACCGCAAGACCGGGATGATTACTGCGATAAGTTTCGATAGCCGCTTGCTGGGCCTTAAGTGTTTCGAGCGTTAAATAGTATTGCAGGTCAAAAATAAAAAACGCCGCGATCAGGGTGACAATGACAGCTAACAACGCCCAACGTGAAAAATTCATAATATTCTCCTTGCCAATTAGAAAGCATGTTAGCAGGAATTTCCCGTAGCCCTGTTTTATCTGTAGCAGCCAAAAAATAAACTACAAATTTGATGCTCCGCAAAAAATCCAAACAAACACTCCCTTGACCAAGAGAATGCAAGAGAGTGCTCGAGCTTATATGCGCAGAGATAAAATTTAATCCGCCAAGCGCTTGGCAATTCGGTAGTAAGTCTTTTTAAGCTCTTCACCGACTATTTTGGCCTTGGCTATAAACTCTTCGGAAGTCTCCACCGACTCATCCGCTATTTCAGAGGCCTTGATTTTTAAACGGCCCCATTCTTTTTCGGCATCTTCAAATTCTTGCTTGGCTTCCATCGAAGCCAGATGCAGTTTTAAATTGATTTCATCGCGTTCGACTTGTAACTTATCTAATAATTTTTCAAAATCTTCTTTTATTGACATGACACACCCCAATTTATCGCTCATTGATTAACTTAAAAAACCAGTTGATATTGCATAACCATTTGTAGCATAGAGAAATCAGCCCTTTCAATCAATAAGTAGTACCACCGATCAGCCCCTGCCACTAACACGCCGAATGCCTTGCGTTACCTACGTTTCAGGTGTTTTTTTACTTTCGTTTTTAATAGAATTGTCAAAATTAACTGTTATAGTATTACAGTATACACGCGCCCGAAAATCGCCCCATTGACAGAAATATTTTATGACTCACGAACTTTTATTATTACGACATGCCAAGTCGGATTGGGCAGTTGATATGGATGATTTTTCCCGTCCCTTAAAAAAACGCGGTCGGCGCGCTGCCAAGCAGGTAGGCCGTTGGTTGCATGAGCAGCATTTGATACCCGACACCATACTCAGCTCTCCGGCGACACGCGCCTTGGCGACAGCGCAACGGGTTTGTCAACAGTTAGACATAGATGAATCGGCTATCGTCTGCGACCCGCGTATTTATGAAGCGAATGCTTTAACCTTACTGACTGTATTAAAAACCAGTTGTCATGGACGGCGGGTACTGTTGGTCGGGCATAATCCCGGCCTGGAAGACTTGTTGTTAAAACTAATTCCCCATTCGGTTCCGTTATCGGCTAACGGAAAATGCCTGTCTACCGCCGCTTTAGCCCAACTCACCTTTAAAGGCGACTGGACAGAACTGACCGAAGGCTGCGCCAAATTAGTCACGCTGATTCGCCCGGACAGCTTGCCTGAATAACAAAAAAAACGGGAATACATAATGTTAAGACTATTCACTATTGACCGGGGGCGGCTCAAAGAACAGACGCCGCCTGAAGACCAGCTCAAACAGGCGATCGCTAAAGCGTCCTGGATCGATGCCCACGATGCCAGCGACAGTGAGCGCGCGCAATTGCAAACTTTTTTGCGCACGGCGCTGCCCGAATCAGATGATGTGGAGGAAATCGAGTCTTCGGCGCGCTACTTTACCGATAACACCGGCGTTCACGTGCGATCCTTGTTTCTGTCGCAAAGCGAGGGGCGGCACAGTACAGCGACCGTCGCCTTCATTTTGCAAAATGACCGGTTAATTACCTTGCGCGAAGGCGCATTGGCGGATTTTCGCCTGCTACGTATGCGCGCCCGGCACGGGCAGATAGAAGCGCATTCACCGCAGGAATTGCTGGTAATTATGTTCGAGCAAAAAGTGGAAAATCTCGCCGATGCGCTGGAAGATATTCATCGCAAACTGGAAGATGTCAGTTATCTGGTGCTGGAAGAAATAGACTCGGATCTTGAAAATGCCATTGACCAACTGGCCAAACTGGAAGACAGCAACGGTAAGATTCGGCTCTGCCTGATGGATACGCAACGTTCCATATCCTTTCTGCAACGGCATTTGCGCAATCATCCCGAGCTGCAGGAAACGGCGCGGGAGATCATGCGCGACGTGGATACCTTGATGTCGCATACCACTTTCCTGTTCGATAAAATCAATTTCTTGATGGACTCGACTCAAGGCTTTATCAACATTACCCAAAACAAAATTATTAAAATCTTTTCCATTGCTGCCGTGGTATTTCTGCCCCCCACCCTGGTAGCCAGCATTTACGGCATGAATTTCCAAAATATGCCGGAGCTACACTTGCAACTGGGTTATCCCGGCGCACTGTGTTTAATGCTGCTGTCGGGCATTGCGCCTTATTGGTTTTTCAAACGAAAAGGCTGGCTGTAGGCTACACCGGTTAAGACAGCACGCCACTCGGCAATGCTGTCTTAACCCAATCGAAGTAAATTTCTTAATCAATAGCAAGCCCCTTGCTTATCAAGCAGCGCCCCCTATACACGGCTGTCTATCAACAATTGTGTTAGAATTAAAAAATTGATCAGCCCTCTTTGTATGCTCTAAACCGGAAAATTTCGCCATGACCAAGGAACCTTTTTTTCGTCTCAATCAAGAACCCGACGCCTTGAGCGGTTTTTCGCGCACCGTCGCGGAAATCCAGTGGTTACTGCTGGTCTTGATGATGTTCTATCTGGTGGTAGGGCAAATCGAAGAAAACGTTAAAATCTTTTTGTTAGGCGGTCTCTGCGCTTTCGCCGCCTTCGTCATGATATTCCATTATCTCAACTTTTTTGCCAAAGCCAATGTCTGGAAACTGGCTTTAGAAACCTGGGTCATGATCTTGTTGGTCACCTGGTTCGTCTGGCACACCGGACGCCAGAACAGCCTGTTACTTAACTTGTATTTCCTACCCATCATCACCAGCGCCCTGGCCTTGGGCAGGCTGACTACATTATTGGAAGTGCTGTTAATCGGCGCTTGTTATCTGTATTTGGGCAAAAGCGGCGTACCTGGCGACGAGGTCTTTTCCCTAACCCAAAGCAGTATCCTGTTGGCGTGGCTGTTTCCCATGTTATTGGTGGGTTACGTCACCACCATGTTGTCCAGCGACATTTACCATGCTTTCAGCCGCATCAAAACCACCGCGCAAACCGATGAATTAACCAGCCTCTACAACCGTCGGGCGTTCATGGATCTATTCGAAAAACAATTGCAACAAGCCCGGCGCAGGGAAAGCACTTTCAGCCTGTTACTAGGGGATTGCGATAACTTAAAAATCGTTAATGACAAATACGGTCATGAAGCAGGCAACTTATTGTTGCAAGCCATCGCCGACAACTTTCGTCACTGTTTAAGAGGTTGCGACTCCGCCGCCCGCTATGGCGGCGATGAATTCACGATATTACTGCCGAACACCAACGTAGAAGCGGCTGAACTGGTGACAAAGCGTATCAAAGACACATTGGTTGCAAGCAGTTTTAACTACCGCGGCAATGCAATCACCACCAATATCAGTGTCGGCATTGCCACCTATCCGGAACACGGCGATACGGCCGAAGCATTGTTACGACATGCCGACCAAGCGATGTATGCCAACAAACGTGAAAGTAAAAACCAAGTTACGGCAACTCTTCCGACTGGATAACATGGGCATCAACCTTACTCCAGTCGCTCCCGGTATTTGCTGATTTCGCGTTCATTGGCTTTCCTCATTGTAAACACATCGCGAGTCCAGCGGGGGCATTGCACACCCTTTCGACGCCCAACCGTTGGCATTCTCCAAAATGGTGCGCGATGCGCGCACGCCTACCCCAAGCGAAACAATTCCTTAACCAATAGTTCAACGCCCCAGGTTACAACTAAACCCAAAACAGACATAGCCAATGATGCAGTCAGTATGTTGAGATTATTCAGTGTGAATTTGTTCATGGCGGTTAACCCTTTGTAAATGATTCAAAGGGTTATTCTGAATTAGCCACGTTAAAATTTGATGACACGGCAACAATGCGCTTATTTACCGCAAGGCATCAATCGCCAACTGGCCCAACTGAGCATGGTGCAGAATTTTGGCAAAAGGGCGCATGGTTTGTTCCTCGCCCTTTACAAAAACGAACACCGGCGTACTGGTCTGGGTTCTTGTCACCCAGACCACCTGCTGACTGACGGAAACGGCCTGCGCACAGGCCCAGCTTTTCTTCATTCGTATTGTATTGTAACGGATGGATTTTACAGACGGGGCGACTGTTTCTTATAACAGGCGGCAAAGGCAATGCTATAGAAAATCACCGTTTTTGATAAGGACTGCCCGTTGCCAAACCGGCAGGCAAAAAAAAGGGCTATCATTTCTGATAGCCCTTTTTTATTAATGGCGTCCCCAGGGGGGTTCGAACCCCCGTTACCGCCGTGAAAGGGCGGTGTCCTAGGCCACTAGACGATGGGGACTAAAACTGGTTTAGTCAGCCTGAACTTAACTGTAAATCATATTGCTGTTTTTATGCCTTAAAAATCATAAAACCGCAAAGTCATAAAAAATGCCTAACATATAGGCCTTAATATATGGCGTCCCCAGGGGGGTTCGAACCCCCGTTACCGCCGTGAAAGGGCGGTGTCCTAGGCCACTAGACGATGGGGACTAGAACTGATTTACCAACTTTTTGGTGGAGCCAAGCGGGATCGAACCGCTGACCTCAACACTGCCAGTGTTGCGCTCTCCCAATTGAGCTATGGCCCCCAAGTTGAGAACCGGTATTATACGGTAATTACCGGTTGTGTCCAATACTAATTTAAGTTTTTTATATGGTTTATGGCTCGCTGTATTCTAGCCAAGGTTTTTTCCTTGCCCAACAATGACAAGGTTATATCAATCGCCGGTGAAACCGCTGAACCGCAAACTGCGACGCGCAAAGGCTGAGCCACCTTACCCAGACCCAGCGCCATGGTTTCGGCAAGATTCAGCACAATCTGGTGCAAGGACTCGCCATTCCACTCGGTCACCGCTGCAAATTCATCATGCAACCTCGCCAAAACCTCAGCCGAACCGGGAGTGAAATTCTTTTTAGCCGCTTTTTCATCATACGCATCGAAATCCTTATAGAAATAAACGCTGGCGGCGGCTATTTCAACCAAGGTTTTGCAGCGCTCCCGTTGCGCCTTGACCATATCGACAAGACTGGGGCCTTCGGTAGGATCGATGCCCAGTTCGCCCATATGCCAGCTTAAATGGCGCGCCACATGAGCAGGATAGCTGTTCATGATGTACTGATGATTCAGCCATAACAGCTTTTCGGTGTTGAACGCGGATGCCGACACATTGACATTCTCCAAATCAAAATGCTCGACCATTTCATCAATCGTAAAAATCTCCTGATCGCCATGCGACCAACCCAGACGCACCAAATAATTCAGCAAGGCATCGGGCAAATAGCCGTCATCGCGAAATTGCATCACACTGACCGCACCGTGACGCTTTGATAACCTCGCACCATCAGGCCCCAGTATCATCGGCAGATGCGCGTATTTAGGCAGTTCCGCGCCCAATGCCTTAAGGATATTCATCTGTCTGGGCGTGTTGTTGATATGATCGTCGCCGCGTATGACATGCGTGACCTTCATATCCATGTCGTCAACCACCACCGTTAAATTGTAGGTTGGTGTGCCATCGCCCCTGGCGATAATCAAATCATCCAGTTCCTTATTGGCGACAACAATGTCGCCCTTAATCAGGTCGGGTATGGTGACTGCGCCGTCAACCGGATTTTTAAAGCGGATCACCGCCTCCCGGTCGCCTTTCGGCCCGACAATATCCCGGCATTTGCCGTTATAGCGCGGCTTTTCCTTATTAGCCATTTGCTCGGTACGCAACTGCTCCAACTCTTCTTTACTGCAATAGCAATAATAGGCGTCGCCCTGATCCAGCAATTGCTGAATAATCTCCTTGTACCGATCGAAATGATGGGTTTGGTAAAAAGGCCCTTCATCATATTCCAGTCCCAACCAGGTCATGCCTTCCAAAATGGCATCGACCGATTCCTGCGTAGATCGCTCCAGATCGGTATCTTCGATCCTTAAAATAAACTTTCCGCCATGCTTGCGCGCATAAAGCCAGGAAAACAAGGCAGTGCGAGCGCCGCCTACATGCAGATAACCCGTTGGACTCGGGGCAAAACGTGTTTTTATACTCATTTGATATTATTTCGTTAGTACAATTCTGTTAGCGTATTTTATCGGGATTTGTTTGGCGGCGGATTTCTCATACCACACTGTTGCTATATTAACATCGTTTTTCATACCGATCCCCTGCCTACAGCGCCAATAAAACCCTGATTGACGGATTTTAACATTTACTCCGCTGTTTTTTTTGCTCATCTTTGAACGTCAATACCACTTCCTTTTAGTTTATTTCATGCCGAGACTTACCCTCACATATTAAAAATTAATCTCAACATGCAAGCGTTAACCGGCATTCGGACTATTATTCCAATAAGTGTTTTCACTGATTTTATAGGCCGCTTATTTATTATATCCTGTAGCGGTCATTACCATCCCAGCCGGTTATTTTAGGATTATCTATTCAACTTAAATTAAGACGATGCTCGGATCAACACCGATGGCTACTGTATAACATTGCGTTATCTTAATCGATTTGGTAACAAGGAGATATTCCATGAAAAAAATACTTATTAGTGCCGCAGCTATTTTAAGCGCGCTTATTTCAGGTTGCGCCTCGCAACCTTTAAGCACCTTCGAAACCTTTCACCCCCAAGATTTAAACGGTTTAGTCTCCTCAGGACAATATGTACAAAAAGCCGATAACTTCTTTGTCATTAACGATTCCTCATTATCAATGGCAGACACTTATCTTGGCGTAGGCTACCCGGCCCAGCCCTCTCCTACCAAACTTTCAGTTGAAAAAGAAATCCTGAACCGGATCAACCTGACCATTCCCGATCTAAAACTGACTTCAAGCATTCGCAGCTTTGGTTTCGGCCCCTGCCTGGACTGGGGCTTCACTAAGCTTAACCAGCCTCCAACCCCCTACTCAAAATCAGCTTTCGGTAGCGGCATAGATACGCTGACCTGCGCAAGTGGCGGCACTCCGATGGATAGCGGAATTGAAGGGACAACCAACGACTTATCAACCACGACGGGCAACATCGCCGTTTTGATTCTCAGCGATGGAGAGGTCGACTCCGCCCCTGTTGCAGAAGTTAAAGCCCTAAAACAAAAGTATGGCGACAGATTATGCGTTTA
>Ga0208397_100602_pt1 | contig 12476 bp, 7 predicted proteins | sample LakWasMe76_LOW10_2_FD_183904 | JGI IMG/M metagenome (GOLD analysis project Ga0208397, IMG submission 183904) | Freshwater sediment methanotrophic microbial communities from Lake Washington under simulated oxygen tension - Sediment Metagenome... | ecosystem: Environmental > Aquatic > Freshwater >...
CTTGAAGTTGTCCAAGTCCAGCATGATTAATGCTGCATGCTTACCACTTCGCTTGCTGGCTAACATCGACCGACTAAGTCGGTCATGAAACAAGTAACGGTTGGGTAATTGTGTAAGGTGGTCCTGGTATGCCAGATGGCGAATGATTTCATCTGATTGTTTTCGCTCAGTGATATCGTGAATGATCGAGAAAAAAAGACATTTATCCTTGTAATTCACCGTAGAAATATGTATTTCTACGGTACGGATTTCATTGTTGGCTAATCGATGATCAAGAACTAATCTGTTTTGTTCTTTCCTAATTGCTTGCAGTCTTAGCGGATGAATTTCGGATTCAGATTGCACATTGATTTTGCTCACAGGCATACCACGTAGCGTTTCAAGTGGGTAACCATAAAAATTTACCGCTGCGGCGTTAGCATCTACGATGATGAGGGATTTATAATCAATTAACACCATAATCGCATCATGGCGTTCAAATAACGTGCGGAATAGCTCTTCGCTTTCACTTAGATTGCGAATGGTAATTTCATTTTCCAGAAGCTTTGCCTGCAATTCTTCAAGGCTATACTGTTCAGGGATTGCAATTTGAACCTGCGGACTTGATGGGTCGATGTATGTCATGTCGCTTAGGTGCTCAGATAATATTATGTGCGATTCAGGTGGTCACATATTGCTTTGCTATGCTGGAAATTATGCTCTTCGTCTATTGAAACTACAATCGAAAATAATTTTTTGCATGGCAACATGGTTGGATGAATCAAAGTGTTATTTGAATAGCACTTTGCAATCTATTTTCTTTTAAGTGCAGCCAGGTCTAATTTATTGATACAGCAGGGCTTTAAGGCTATAGTGACTGTGAACGCAGTGATTATCAAATTTTAATAAAAAGGTTTTTTTAAATGGCAGCGCTACGTCCGGTATTAATGATTGTTGACGATGACCCGTTAATCACAGATACCCTACATTTTGTATTAAGCAAGCATTTTGAGGTTTGTGTGGCCGAGTCACACGCTCAGGTCAAGAGCTTGCTACAGCAATTAGATGCCCCACCAGCGCTGGCTTTGGTTGATTTGGGCTTGCCACCCCATCCGCACCTGCCTGAAGAAGGCTTTAAAGTCATTAGTGCACTGCTTGCCCATTCTCCAACCATCAAGATTCATGTGCTGTCAGGCCAGAGTGACGATGCCAATGTGAAGCGTGCATTGTCGTTGGGGGCGGTTGATTTTATTGCCAAACCCTGCGATGTTGAAAAACTTAAAGAGATGCTGTTGAACGCACTCAAAGTGCAGGATGTTGAGCGCAATGAAGTAAAAGCTGAGCAGGAGCATGGCGGTTTGTTGGGCAACAGTCTGCCGATTCAGGCGCTGCGTTTACAGATTAAACAGTTTGCAGATTCACCTTTTCCGGTATTGATCGAAGGTGAGTCCGGTAGCGGCAAAGAGCTGGTAGCAAGCAGTTTTCATTACGCGAGTGAACGCCAACTTCAGCCTTATCTGTCCATTAACTGTGCGGCGGTTTCTCCGTTGCTGGCAGAGTCTATTTTGTTTGGCCATGCTAAAGGCGCCTTTACTGGTGCAGTAGCAGCACATTCAGGTTATTTTGAAGATGCAGGTGATGGCACTTTGTTTCTGGATGAGATCGGTGAGTTGCCGCTTGAGTTACAGGCCAAGCTACTAAGAGTGCTTGAAAATGGGGAGTACCAGCGTATAGGGGAAACGCAAACGCGTAAAAGCCTGGCGCGTATTGTTGCAGCCACAAATCGCGACCTGCGTGCAGAGGTGCGCGCCGGTAAATTCCGTTCCGATTTATATCATCGCCTTAGTGTGTTTACGGTAAAAGTGCCGCCGCTACGTGAGTTGGGTGAAGATAAGCATTTACTGCGTGAGTATTTCACGGCTTTTTATGCCGATCAGATCGGCAAGGCGCCGTTTGAGCTGGATGCCAATGCGCAGAGTCGCTGGTTGGACTATACATTCCCTGGTAACGTGCGTGAATTAAGAAACGTAGTGATTCGCTTAATCGCAAAATATGCAGGTAAAGCAATCAAGGAAAGTGAGCTGATTGCTGAATTTGATTTAACTGAACCTGAAACTTCAGATAATCAATTTAACTTTAATGACGAGGCGAGCATGACCGCACAAGCGCAGCGTCATCTGCAACGCCAAGCCAATGTAAGTCTGGATGCAGTGCTTAAGATATGGGAGCGCGCTTATATCGAAGCGGCAATGAAAATGACGCATGGCAATCTAAGCCAGGCGGCAAAATTGCTGAATGTGAACCGAACTACGCTGTATAGCCGCATGAATACGCAGGAGGATAGCTGATATGTACTATCCTCATTTTGGCTTAAAAGAACCCCCATTCAAGATTACACCTAATACTGATTTTTTCTTTTCAGGTGGAAATCGTGGAGCAATCCTCGATGCCTTGGTATATGCCATCGCCAATGGTGAAGGCATTATCAAAGTTGTTGGCGAAGTAGGCAGTGGCAAAACCATGCTCTGCCGCATGCTGCAAACCATACTTCCTGAAAAAATAGAGAGTATTTATCTCGCCAACCCGAGCGTCGCGCCTGAGGATGTGTTGCATGCAATTGCTTTTGAGTTGCAGCTTAAGTTGCCTAAAAATGCTGACCGGCTAAAAGTAATGCAGGAGCTGCAGGCACACTTGTTAAGCCGGCATGCTGAGGGTCGCCAGGTTGTAATATTTGTAGAAGAGGCACAGGGTATGCCTCTGGCAACGCTGGAAGAAATCAGGCTGCTATCCAATCTGGAAACCAAGCAGGACAAATTATTGCAGATCGTGTTATTTGGCCAGCCTGAATTGGATGAGAATCTCAATCAGGAAAATATTCGGCAGTTGCGCGAGCGTATTACGCATCGCTTTAATCTCGGTCCGTTGCAAACTAAAGACGTGGGTGAGTACCTAATTTTCAGGTTGCGTGCAGCGGGGTATTATGGACCGCACCTGTTTAAAGAAACTGCAATCAAAAAGCTGTCTAAAGCCTCGGAAGGCTTGGTGCGCAGAGTTAACATTCTGGCAGATAAAGCCCTGCTGGCAGCTTTTGCCGATAACGTATATCAAGTTACGCCTAAGCATGTGCAGGCAGCCATTCACGATAGTGAATTTGGCTTAAAGTCCAAATGGCATCGTTTCGGCTTTCGTCAAATGGATTTGAGTCAGAAATATGTATCTTGGCTTATTTTGTTCGCAGCAATATCAGGGGCGGGCGTTTTAACTGCGGTGCTGCTTGATAAGTGGCCGTTATCCAAGCCGGTAATCAGTCTGGACAAACAGCCTGCTCAAAACAAAGCCGCATCAACCACAGCAGTTGTACAGCCGGTGGCTACAGCCATTGGGGCACCAGCTCCATCGGCTGTGGATGCACAGCAGTTGGTTGTAAATCAGCGTCTGGAAGCCACGCAGGATTTATTGTTAAAGGCAAAACCGGAAACAATTTCCTTGCAGATTCAGTCTGTTTCCAGCGATTTATCGGCGAATACGCAGTTGCAGGATGCTGCATTAAAAGTAGAGCTTGAAAAGCTCAGCCAGCAATTGGAAATGGATAATATTTATTTGTACCGCATGCGTCAAAATAGTGCGGTTTATACTGTGATTCTGTATGGGGCATTCGAGCAGCGCGCAGATGCGTTGCGAGCGCTTGGAGAGTTACCTTTGGAGATTAAAACCAATCAGCCTTACCTGCGTACTCTGGCGGGTGTGAAAAAAGATATAGAGCAGGCGCAAACAAATTAAACCGGTCAACCGATTCTGTTTATAGCCCGGCTGCAATTTGCTGTGAGATTGGGAAGCAGATTGTAACTTATTGTTGCAAGTTGTAATTACTCCTATTTTTTGCGGTATTATTGAGAACATATAAAAAGAGTGCCTGTCAGGCAACTTATAAAAAGAGTGTCTGTCAGGCAACTTTTGGAGGTGTTAATCTGTGGCAATCAATAAAACAATAATATTGTTGCTGTCTATGAGCATGGTTTTAACTGTGTCAGCATGCGCGCATAAGTCTAAAGTTAAGCCATCAAAAGGCCATATTGATGGCCAAAGTACATCTGCTGTTTCAAAATCGTCAGACAGGGCGGCAGGTGCTATTCCCAAACCGGTTACCGATAATACCTACTTACCGCCACCCAAACCCAGGGCAAAAGAGCCGATATATAGCATTGTAGTTTATGACACCCCGGTAAAAGAGGTGCTGTTCGCCATTGCTCGCGACAGCAAACTTAATGTAGATATACACCCATCTATTCAAGGGCGGGTCACCCTCAATGCGGTTGATCAAACCTTACCGGCGATTTTAGAGCGGCTTTCCAAGCAGATAGATATCGTATACAAAGTAGAGGGTAACGTATTATTTATTAAGCCAGACACTCCTTTTCTAAGATCTTATTCTGTTAATTATGTCAACATGAATAGAGATACAACAGGTGAAATTAGCGTTAGTAATCAAATTGCATCGAGTTCTATTGCCGTGGCGGGAGGTGCTACATCTGGATCGAGCAGTTCTAGTTCTACGCCAGGTGGAACAAGTGCTTCAAATACTTCTAAAACAAAAGTAGAGAGTATTTCCAAGAATCATTTTTGGGATTCTTTAATTAAAAATATTGAGGAAATATTAAATGAAAGTGATAAAGAGGTTCTTGTAAACAGACTGGGAACGGACACAAGGTTGCAGGGGCTTTATGATGCAAAGGCTACAGGTAATGGATACGCCTCTACAAGATCAGGTGGCGCTGAAGGTGTTGGTAATCAGGCTGTAAAAGGTGGCGGTATCGAGGGTTCGGGTAATCAGGCCGCTCAAGGTGCCACAGAGGAGAATTCAGAAAAGAACTTAAAAAATTATAAGACGCTTTTTGCTGCATCAGTTATACCCAATAAAGAAACGGGTGTTCTAAGTGTAAGGGCCACCCAGAAGCAGCATGAGAAAATTCAAGAGTTCTTGGATAGAGTGCAATCAAGTGCAAGACGTCAAGTTCTAATAGAGGCTTCAATTGTAGAAATAAAGTTAAATGATAGATATCAGGCAGGTGTCGATTGGAGCAGATTGGGAGTTGGCGGTGTTTTGGATGGTTTTACTTTTCAGCAGAATTTGCTTGGGGCAGCATTAACTACAGCGCCTAGAGTTGCAATTGGATATAACAAAGCAGGCACTGCAATTGGTGATTTGGCAGCTTCTGTAAGATTATTGCAAACTTTTGGTACAACAAAGGTTTTGTCTAGTCCAAAATTAATGGTTTTGAATAGCCAAACGGCAATTTTAAAAGCCGTGACAAATTTAATTTATTTTACTGTTCAAACCACTCCTGCAACATTGGGTACATCAGGTAGCATACTTAGCCCTCAAGTTACTACAACAACGCCTCAATCAATACCTGTGGGTATTTGGATGAGTGTTACCCCCCAAATTAATGAAAATGGTATGGTAACAATAAATGTTAGACCAACAATTTCTCGAAAGTCAGGTGAGGTTCAAGACCCCAATCCAGATTTGAAGCTTGTTGCTAATATGGTGCCTCAAATCACAGTGCGTGAAATGGAATCAATGTTGCAGGTGCCAAGTGGGAATACAGTTATTTTAGGCGGTTTGATGCAAGATGAAATTTCAAATGATACTAATGGTGTTCCTGGTCTATCTAGTATTCCCGGTATAGGAAATGCGTTTAAGGTTAGAGATGAGAACACGACTAAAACTGAGTTAGTGGTTTTTCTTCGGCCAACAATTATTCCGAATGCTAGTCTTGAGAGCGATGAGCTGGCATCTTACAAACAATTTTTACCATCATCGCAGCTGGAAAATACATTAGACGATAACAGTGAGAGGTAAGCTGCCATGAGCTTGCTGATTAAGGCGCTGGAGACTGCGGAAAAAGATAAACAGGCTGAGCTTAAAAAGAGCAAAGCGGCAGCTGCATCTGCTGGCTTGGCTTTAGAGCCAATATCAACAATGGATGCGCCCGCGCCTGCGGAAAATAGCGAGCTGGACTTAGGTGTTGCTGAAGACTTAGGCGCTGCCAAAGGCTTAGGTGTTGCTGAAGGTTTGGGGGCTGTTAAAGTCTCGGGTACTGGAATGCCAAATGCCGGGGCGCCAAGCAAAGCGGATGCTTTCAAGGCATCTGCCGCGGCAAGTGTAGCAAAAGTAAGGTTACAGTCGGAACATACACCAGGTAGTAAGCAGCAAGTTGCCGCGAATGTATTTGTTGCCAACAAATCGCTTAAAAATCCAACTTCAAAAACTGCCCTAGCCATGCTGGGTGCTGCCGGGGCCGTGATTATCTGGCTTGGGCTGCAAGGCTATAATTACATCCATGAATTAAACTCACCTGATATCGTGGTTGTGCGGCCGGTTCCATCGGTGCCGCAGGTTGCGGCACCCCCCGCAGTTGCAAACTCTGCAACATCACCAGCCCCATTGCCGGAAGCACAGGCAGTCGCCAACCAGAATGCGGCAGTCGCGGTAATAGAAGCGCCAGTGAATAGGGCTGATGAAGCGCCGGTAACTGGGGCTGTTAAAAATGCTGATTCCAGTATCGAGGAAAGGGCGCTTCTCACTAATGAGAATGCTGTTGCAATGCAGCCTGATGCGGCAAAAAAGATATTGGAAAAAAAAGTAAAACGCAGCCGTGCTGATGCAGCAGAATATAACGATGCATCCGATGAAGGTTCAACCGGCGAAAAAAGGCGCGCACCGTTAAAACTGCTTAGCCGAACACCGGTAGCAGGTGTAGATCCAACGCTGCTGGCAGCTTATGAGGCTTTTAGCCGGGGTGATGATGTTGCAGCGCAAAAGCAATATCGACAAGTGTTGCAGGGTGATGTGCGTAATATTGATGCTTTGCTGGGGATGGCGGCAATAGCGCTCAGGCAAGGCCGCTATGCAGATGCCAATGGCTGGTATCAGAAAGTTTTGGAGATAGAACCTAGAAATAGCACAGCACTATCAGCCAGTGTTAATGCTGCCAGCGCCAATGCGCTGATAGGTAATGATTCGGCAGGTTTCAATTCAGCAGCATCCGACTCTGTAGGTACTGAAAGCCGTATTAAAAATATGCTGGCGCAACAGCCGGAAGCGGCAAACTTACATGCTGCACTGGGTAATCTGTATGCAGCGCAGGATCAGTGGGTATTAGCGCAGGCGGCTTATTTTGATGCGAGCCGTTTTGCACCTAACAGCGCAGATTATGCTTTTAATCTGGCGGTAAGTTTAGATCAGCTAGGTAAATCTGATCTGGCGTTAGCGCAATATCAGCGTGCTTTGTATTTGTTAAACAGTACCGGTGTGGGCAGCCTGAATAAAGCGCAGCTGGAAGCAAGAATACAAGCGCTACAGCGCTAGGTATGGATACTGAGCAAATAACAATGATAAAAAGTACCGAATATGATCAACCAATATCACGGAATAAATTGAACCCTATGCTTGAACAGCGTCGCAAACTCCGCGTAGGTGAGTTCATGGTGCAGCAAGGGCTGATCAGTGATGACCAGCTTCGGATTGCGCTTATTGAGCAGGAGCAGAGCGAACTGCCTTTGGGCAGGCAGCTCGTGCGCCTGGGCTTTGTTACCGAGGCCATGGTGCGTGACACCCTTGCCAGCACCATAGGCACCGAAAGTATAGACCTGTCGACTGTGGTGGCTGATATTGAAGCATTGCAAATGGTGCCGCAGGATTTTTCCCGCCGTTATCACCTGTTGCCGGTTGCATTTGAGGAAACTACCGGCACCATGGTAGTTGCAATGGCAGATCTGTTTAATGTAGTGGCATTGGATCAGCTACGCGCCATGCTTGGCGGGCAAATCCAATTGCGGCCTGTGCTTGCGGCAGAGGCGCAACTTGAGGAATATATAGACCAGTTTTACGGTTACGAACTTTCAGTTGACGGCATTTTGCGTGAAATTGAAACTGGCGAGATTGATTATCAGAGTTTGAGTGCAGATGGTAATGAATACACGCAGCCGATGGTGCGCCTGGTAGGTGCGCTGTTGATGGACGCTGTTAAACGCGGTGCTTCGGATATTCACTTTGAACCGGAGCAGGCTTTTTTACGCATACGCTACAGAGTCGATGGCGTTTTGCAGCAGATTCGTAGCTTGCACAAAAGCTACTGGGGCGGGGTGGCGGTACGGCTTAAGGTTGTGAGCGGTCTGGACATCGCTGAAACCCGTTCGCCGCAGGATGGCCGCTTGAATATGAATCTGTGCGGCCGCCCGATTGACTTCCGCGTTTCTACGCACCCGACGATACATGGTGAAAATATCGTATTGCGTGTGCTGGATCGTGAAAAGTCGATTATCCCGATGGAGCGCATGGGTCTGCGTGCCGAGACCTTGGAGCAGTTGCGTCTGATGATGACACGCCCGGAGGGGATTTTGATTGTTACCGGTCCAACCGGCAGTGGTAAAACCACAACGCTTTATTCGCTGTTATCCAGTCAAAATACAGCTGCCGTTAATATTATGACACTGGAAGACCCGGTGGAATATCCGGTAACCATGATGCGGCAGACTTCAGTGGCAGAAGTCAATAAAGTAGATTTTGCCAACGGTATACGTTCAATCATGCGGCAGGACCCGGATATTATTCTGGTGGGCGAGATTCGTGATGAAGATACGGCAACCATGGCGTTTCGCGCCGCAATGACCGGGCATCAGGTTTTTAGCACTTTGCATACCAACTCTGCTTTAGGTGTTTTTCCGCGTTTGTCAGACATTGGCATTCTGCCAGACATCATGGCAGGTAATATCATAGGCGTAGTGGCGCAGCGTTTGGTGCGGGTGTTGTGCCCACACTGTAAAGAGGCTTATGAACCGGACGAGTTTGAGCGCAAGGTCTTGCGCCTGAAACCAAATGACAAGCCGCAGATCTATCGGGCAAAAGGTTGTCAGCATTGCAATGTAAACGGCTTCCGCGGTCGTATGGCCATTATTGAATTGCTACGGATCGATAGCGATATGGACGCCTTGATTTCACGCCATGCGCATCTGGATGAGTTGCAAAAAATGGCTTTGGATAAAGGATTTATAACGTTGGCAGAAGATGGCGTGCGCCGCGTTCTGGAAGGCTATACCAGCATATCGGAAGTGATGCGGGTAATTGATTTGACAAGCCGCATCAGTGCTTAATCCATAAAAGATCACACTTATGCCTTCATTTAGTTATAAAGCGGTTGATAAATTGGGTCGCCCCGCCATAGGGCAGGTTGACGCGATAAATGAAGTTGATCTGGAAATTCGCCTGGCGCGCATGGGCTTGGATTTAATCACGTTTCGTCAGGTTACAAAGTCCGCCAGCCTCTTTAACAGTAGTCGGGTAAGTAATCAGGATCTAGTCATGTTCTGCTTTCAGCTGGAGCAGCTAGCCAGTGCCGGTGTACCGCTACTGGAGTGCCTGAATGATTTACGCGAAAGCAGCCATAACCTGTATTTTCAGAAAGTGCTGGGGGCAGTGAGTGCCGAGGTTGAAGGCGGTAAGATGCTTTCTGATGCGCTTGCCCAGCATTCGGATGTATTTAGTGAGGTGTTTGTAAATCTGATAGCTGCGGGTGAGCATACCGGTCAGCTGCCAGTGGTGCTGAACAATCTCTTCAATACCATCCGCTGGCAGGATGAGCTGATGTCGCAAACTAAAAAGCTGCTGGCTTACCCATCTTTTGTGGCTGTGGTAGTCATGTCGGCAGTGGTGTTTTTAATGACCTATCTGGTGCCGCAGATGGTGTCTTTTTTGCGTAATATGGGGCAGGAACTGCCATTAAATACCAAGATACTGATCGCTATTTCCAATGCGTTTGTAGATTACTGGTGGCTGGTTATTGGGCTGCCGCTTTTAGTGGTAGTTGTTTTGATTGCGGTTATTAAATCCAACCCGGTTGCACGCTACCATTTTGATATGCTTAAACTGAACCTTCCGGTAACCGGGCCTATTTTGCATAAAATAATCATGGCGCGGTTTGCACGCTATTTTGCCTTGATGTATCAGACCGGCATTCCGATTCTGGATGCGATCAAGATTTGTGAAAATATCGTGGGTAACCGTGTAGTGGCAGATGCCCTGAGCCGTGTGCATGCGCAAATCAACGCGGGCGATTCCATGAGCGAAAGTTTTCGCAACGCAGGCTTGTTTCCGCAGTTGGTGGTGCGCATGATCAAAGTTGGCGAAAATACCGGCGCTCTGGATAAATCCTTGCTCAATATCAGCTACTTTTATGATCGCGATGTAAATGATTCCATGCAGAAAATGCTGAAATTGATAGAGCCGGCACTGACGGTAATATTGGGCGGAATACTTGCCTTTATTATGTTCTCGGTACTGGGGCCGGTATATGACTCATTCAGTAAGCTTAAACTTTAACTGACTATTAAATGATTAAAGGCAACTCAAACAAAATAGTGCTTTGTGCTACGGCCAATAATTTACTGGCCGGGGTGTGGAATGCAGGCAAGCTACAGGGCAGCCAGGCATTTATTAATAATGAAGCCGGGCATGCTGCTTTTACTGAATTTTTACAGCAATATCAGAGTACGCCGGTATATTTGATTGCAGATGCGGTTGAAGAGGATTACCGGCTTGAAAGCCTGCCACACACATCAGGCTCTGCCAAGCGCGAGCTTATTGCCCGTAAGCTGAATCAGTTTTATCGCGGGTTGCACTACCGTACCGCGCATTTTATGAGCCGCGATAACGATAAGCGCAAAGACGATAATTACCTGTTCGTTGCCCTGAATAATGCCGATTTTATTGAAGCCTGGATAAATATTATTCAGCTCACTAGTGTACAGCTGGTGGGTATTTATCTGCTGCCTATGCTAAGTAAGCAGTTGATCAAGCAGTTCAAGTTAACTGCACCTGATATTTTGCTCTGCGAAAAACTGTCATCGGGCTTGCGTCAAACGTACTTCCACCAGGGGCGCCTACGCTTGAGCCGCCTGGTGCCTAACGTGCCAGATGATGTTAAAAAGCTATCTTATTTCTATCTGGTGGAAACTGAAAAAACGCGGCTTTATTTGATGAGCAAGCGCTTTATTTCATTGGAAACGCACATAAGCCTGGTACTTGTCAGTGCAGATGGGTCTACGCAACATATTTCACAGGCAATTAGCAAAGAGCAAGGGTTGGATTGCCAGGATATTAATCTGTCTGAAATGGCAAAAAGCTTAGGGCTGCCGCTGGATTTGATTCAAAATATGCCGGAACTGCTGCACATGCAGCTGTTGGCAAATGGCAATCTGGCAGATAATCTGGCGCCGGAAAAGCTCACCAGAAGCTTTCAATTAAGCCAGCTTGCTAAAGCCGTAAAAATGGCAACGCTTGCGGTTGGCGCACTGGGGCTGGTGTCGGCTATGTGGATGCTCAAGCAGGGCATGGATAATCAATCAGCCTACCAGCAGGCGATACAGGATACTACGGTACAGCAACACCGTTATGATGAGGTGGCCAAAAATTTCCCGGTAACTCCAATTGGCGCCAATGATTTAAAAATAGCGGTGGATATGGATAAAACAATTGCAAACTACCCAAAATCGCCCCGCCGCATGATGCAGGTGTTAAGCGCGGCGCTTGAGCAATCCGGTCAGGGTTCTTTGGATAATATACAGCTGGATAGATTACGTTGGGTGCTTAGTAGCGATGTAAACGTTAAAGATACTGATAAGCTCATCCCAGTGCCTAATGCAATAGCAACTAACAAGCCACTGGCTAATGCCTTGCCAACAAGTGCTAGCGTTCTTTATGAAATCGGGTTGGTTACCGCTGAAATTTCCGGTTTCACCGGCGATTACCGGGCGGCACTCAACAGCGTTAATCACTATGTTGCCAATTTAAAAGCAGATGCCAGAGTGGCCAATGTAGAAGTGCTGCAGGAGCCGGTGAATGTGAGTTCGTTTGCTGATTTGCAGGGTAACACCACAGATGAGCTGTCCGCACAAAAACAACCTGCATTCTTTAAATTAAAAGTGATACTGAAACCTGCAGACCAGAGTTTGCCAAATGCCGCAGGGGTAAAACGGCCATGAAATTAGAAAAACAGGATTGGCAGAAATTACAAAAGCCGCTACTGATATTGGCTGTAGTGAGTGTTACGGCTGTTTTGCTGTTTGGCTTTGCGCAGTATTTCAATGCCAATCAGGAGCAGGCGCTGCAGCAGCAGCAAAGCCTGCTCAATGCTGCCCGTCAGCGCTATCAGTCATCCGGTGCAGAAAAAGGCATGATTACCGAATATCTGCCCAGCTATCAGGTGTTGATCAGTAAAGGCTTTGTGGGTGAAGAGCGCCGTATAGAGTGGGTGGAGCATTTGCGCGAGCAACACAAAAACCACAAGCTTTTTGGTATTAAATACAGTATCAGTCAACAAGAGAAATACTCGCCGCCATTTGCAGCAAGCTTGGGTGGCTTTGCGCTCAACCGCTCTATAATGAAGCTGGAGCTGGATATGCTGCATGAAGGCGACCTGCTGCAACTGACTGAATCG
>Ga0208397_100607_pt1 | contig 12390 bp, 8 predicted proteins | sample LakWasMe76_LOW10_2_FD_183904 | JGI IMG/M metagenome (GOLD analysis project Ga0208397, IMG submission 183904) | Freshwater sediment methanotrophic microbial communities from Lake Washington under simulated oxygen tension - Sediment Metagenome... | ecosystem: Environmental > Aquatic > Freshwater >...
CAAGTTTAGCCCTGATGGTGGATAAGGATAAAGTGCCGGAGGGGACGGTGCAAAACCCCGCGGGCTCAACGGTTACTTTAAATAAATGCGCTCTCGACGCCTTGCGGCTCAATTTCAATCAAGACGCTCTGGATTCGGTTAATAAAATCGTGGAGTGTGATAAATGATTAAATATTTATATACCCTACTGGTTGGCGCCTTGGTCTTGAATTCGAGTGCTTTTGCAGACCCGTCAGCACCGAATGACGATTTGGAAAAGGAATTGGCGTATCTTGCCGCCGAAAGGCAAGTCGTGGTCACCGCTTCGAAAATGGAAGAACATGTGGACAAGACTGTCGCAACAACTACCGTCATTACTCAAGACGATATTCAGCATATCGGCGCGCGCAATTTGTTGGATGTGTTGCGTTTGGTTCCGGGTATCGGTATTACTCAGACTCAGATTGGGATTCGTGAAATTGAGGTTCGCGGTGTTAAAACATTGCTGTCTGAAAAAGTGCAGATTATGTTGAACGGGCATCCGCTGGATCATAACCTGCAAAATGCCGGTAGTGCCTGGGTTTACGATGATTTACCGGTTGATACGATCAAGCGCGTGGAAGTGGTGCGCGGTCCGGGGTCGGCTTTATACGGCGCTAATGCCTTTCTTGCCGTTATCAATATCATCACCCAAAATGCCAAGGATTTGAATGGACTGCATACTTCAGCCGGTTGGGGGAGTTTCGATACCCAGCAATATCGGGCATCCTGGGGCAAGCAATTTAATAATAGCGCCGAAGCGGCATTGCATTTTAATTTTACCGATACCAACGGTATTAATTCGCCGATTCCCGCCGATAGTTTAAGCGTACAAGGCCTCAACTCTGCGGCGCCCGGTAAAAGTCAGCTCACTGAAGGCCGCTACGATTTGGAATGGCAATTAGGTTATCAGGACTTTAAACTGGATGGGCGTTATATCAATAAAAAAACAGGTGCATTTTTTGGAACAGCAACTGTTCTTAGCGATGACAGGACTCAACAAGAGTATAGTGACTATTTCCTACGCTTGAGCCGAACCTGGAAGATTCAAGATAAGTTCACGGTAGATACCCAGCTATTTCACGATTTTTTTAGCATGGATAATATATGGCAACTTGCGCCGACCCAATTTGCTCGTTTTGGCCTTCAGGACACGCGTACCGGTGGTGAAATTCAAGCTAACTATCATATCAGCGATACCCAAACCGTAATCAGCGGATTTTCTTATGCAAAAGAGCAACAGGGTAATCTTATTGATGAAGTGGGGGGCGATCCGGCACACTTGACGCCGATACCGTCCACTACCGGAGAAAGAACTCGTGGACGTTGGGGCGTTTACATTGAAGATGTCTGGGATCCATTAAAAAACTTACGGCTGACTCTGGGAGCCCGTTATGATCGATATAGCGATTTTGGCGGCACATTCAATCCCAGAATGGGGTTTAATTGGGAGTTTATTAAAAATTATTCACTGAAGTTTTCTTACGGTACCGCCTATCGAGCGCCTGCCTTCGGTGAGCTCGGTGCTGTCAACAATCCAGTGTTATTGGGTAATCCAACGCTTAAACCGGAGGAAGTGAAAACCTTTGAAGCGGGTATTATTGCCCATCCCGTGGCGGGACTGACAACACAGGTAACTTATTATCATTCTGCAATCAATCGAATTATCTCATTAGTTCCCGATCAAGCAGCGATTTCACGTTACGACAATAAAGGCAGCTTGGTTTCCGAGGGTGTTGAGTTGGAGACGCGTTATGACTTTGCCGGCAACCTGCAAGGTTCCTATCTCAGCGCCAATCATGTCTTGCAGCATAGCACCCAACTTAACCAGCAGTTAGCGGATGTGCCGCGGCATCGCACCAACCTGACAGCAAATTGGGCTTTCGATAATACCTGGAGCAGCTTTGCACATGTCCTTATCAAAGGCAGTACATTACGCAATCCGGGCGATACGCGCAACAATGTGCCTGGATACGCCTTATTCGATCTGGGATTGTTGGGGAAAAATATGTTTGGGCAGAAAGTAGACATTAGTTTTAATGTCTACAATTTATTTGACAAACGTTATTACGATCCGGCCCCCACTAGCTTGAATTTTATAGGCGATTATCAAATGGCTGGAAGGGCGTTTTTTGGACATGTCAGTTTGAAATTTTAACATCAGCCGGGTTCGGGTATGTTGTTTATGCCCGATATTTTGGCTACCAACTTAAGCCGGGATAGTCTAGGGTTAAGCCGTTCGTGGTGAGCCTGTCGAACCATAAACAGCTTAACCGTCCACCCTTCGACTAACTTAGGGTGAACGGTTAAGCCTAGCAACTTGTCCCGCCTTAAGTGGGACGCGGACTTTACGTTAGGCCGACAAAGTTTTAATATCATTTCAGCCGTAGTGTAAAATCGAAAATCTTTTAATAGTGGAGATAGCCATGACGACACATGTATACGAAACAGACATTGTTGCTTGGGCGAACGAACAGGCGCGACTGGTACGCACTGGGCAATTTGAATTACTTGATTTGGAACACATCGCTGAGGAGATAGAGGACGTGGGCAAAAGCGAACAACGTGAGTTAGCAAGTCGCATGGTTATTCTTTTAGCTCATTTGCTCAAGTGGCAGTTTCAGCCGGAGCGGCAAGGTCGTAGCTGGCAAATTACTATTCGTAACCAACGTCGGGCAGTTCAACTGCATCTAAAGCAAGTACCGAGCTTGAAGGTAAAGTTAGATGATGCTGAATGGTGGGAAATTGTATGGGGCGATGCTATTTATCAGGCGTCAAAAGAAACCGGCTTAGACAATTTTCCTGAAACATGCCTATGGTCAATTGAGGATATTCTCGCGGATGAGTGGATGCCAACATTGCCAAATTAGTGTGTAGGGACGATGTTAGGCCTTTAGCTCGTAATTCGCAGGACGGTGGATTGCCTATCGGCGAATCCACCTTACGGGTTAAGTTTTTACCACCAGTAAATGTTATACATCTTATCTCTCCTTTGAAAAAGGTTAATGTAAAAAACCTCCGCTGATTGCGAAGGAGTAACGGTTTGCCCCATATAAACGCAGTCAGACGGGGCGGATCCTGACTGCCTAACAAACCGAGTAGGGTACGTCACATCCTACATTTTAATCACACCTAAATATTTCCTATCCGATGTAATGCGACATTAAATCGGGCAGGGGAATATATCTAGCGGGAACAGGTACATTATCTTCAGGGAACGCAGCCAGAGTTTCTTGAATATTTGATAAAAACAGGTTTACGAGAACAGTACTTTTCAACTTTTCATAAGCACACAGTCCGATAATACCAATCTCTGTTCCTAACGATATGTTTTTAGAATTTTTTTCAGGACCACTATTTATATCGCTATTTGAGAATGGTTGAGCATCTTTTCTGGCAAGAAAGTTTATTGAATCAGGCCCCATAGCAACATGGCATTTTCTTGTTACGTTCCATGCTAACAGGCTTTCATTTTTATAATAGATAAAAAATGTTTCATCTCCATTTGATACGGTGACTTTTCCAGCGTCAAAACCGCTTATTTTTCTCTCTTCTTTATGGGTGATTACCCCTTCAAATAATTTATAGCTAGGTAGTGAAAAGCTATCCAGAAATTTAAGGAATTCATTATAATTTTTGGATTCAATCATGTTCTGTCCCAGATTCCATGCAAAACCCACTGTCCATTGAATAAATTTAGCTCCATTTTTATCGGATAACATTGAACAATTTAAATCAGCGCCCTGCATCGGATAACACGCTATACCAGCGGTGCTGTTATGTGACTTGGCAAATCGCCGTGCCTGATTTTCCGCATCCTCTGCATCTTTTACCTGTACAATAATTTTTTGATAATGCCCCGATTCATCTGTATCGGAAGTTAAGATAACAGGATTTAGGGGTAATTGATTAATATTGAAAAGATTCATGCTCATTTCCGGTACTGCTCTACCACAGGGATCACCGTTAATTACGGAAATACCCTTTCTCGCTGAAATTATAAAAGGAATTAGAGTGTTCATTGCGCCCATTTCAACGGGCATTAAATAGCTTAACGGCTCTTGGCCGGATTGAGTTAGATAATCATTCATTTCACGGAAGGCATTTAATGAAACCGTTTGCCCGAAACCTTCAAATATTTTATCGGGTGAACCTAAACCCGCCACGAGGGATATATTTTTATTTGTCTCAAGGTTATCAGGATTTACATAGTACATAACATCGGCATCATTAATCATTTTGTCCATAAAAAGCAGGGCCATCCCAATTGGGCCACCGCCGCCTGATGCTAAAAAACATGCGCCATATACAATATAACTAATATCTTTTTTCGTTAATTGATAATTACCGGGGCCGAAATTTTTTATTTTGTGGTCATTTGCACCCGCTTTTTTTACCCGATGGTCTTCATTAAATGATGATTTTCTAATTGAAATATCATTAAGCATAAAAACTCTTCCTTAAAATTAAATGGATTATATTCGTTTCTGTTGAAGCTTTATCTTCGTTAAATGCAGAAAAATTTATTGGTTTAGCTCGGATAAAATGTCCTTAACAGGACAAGGGTGATATTGTAAGCTATAACGTCGATAATGTGCGGCAAAAGCTGACGTAACTGTCATTTTCAGTATTTGCGTAGTGTTGTCGGCGGTTCGATTGGAAGCAAGAGAAAGCGCTTGCCGCCTCGAAAAATATTCATTAATTAAGATACTTAACTTATGCAACTAGACTTTCAATCTCCTGAATTTATTGCGAACCCTTATCCAGTTTATGCCAGATTACGCGAACAAGCGCCAGTCTACCAGTTAGAACCGGGTGCTTGGTTAATAACCCGTTACCACGATGTCGAATATCTATTGAAGAATCCTCGTTTAAATAAAGATATTCCTTCTATGTTCAATCAGCGTTATGGGCGGGATATGAGCGATGAGCCTGTTTATCGTTTTCATAATAATTTCTGGGCAATGATGGATTCACCGCATCGCCGTAAGCTGATCGTCAAAGCGCTTAATGCGGGTAAAATTAGTGAGTTACGTAAGCTTGTGCAAAAAAGCGCAGAGCAGTTGGTGGACAAATGGATCGGTTGCGAACAGGCCGATTTAATGAATGTTTTTGCTTATCCGCTACCTATACAGGTCACTTGCAATATGCTCAACATCGAGCTGGAACAGAGTCTTGATTTTTTGGCGGAAATTAAACTCATTCTAAAACCTGCTGAACCTAATCTGCTTACTGAGGCGGAACTCGATATCTCCAATGCAGCGGCATTACGGTTGGATAGATTTTTCCGGGAAATTTGTCAGCAAAGACGCAAAGAGCCCGGTGAAGATTTGGTTTCGCAGTTATTGGCGGCCGAGGAAGATGGTGAGCGTTTAAGTGAAGACGACGTTATCTGCAATCTTATTATGTTGTTTGTGTCAGGATACGGAACTACCGCCAACGCAGTGTGTAATATTTTACGGCTGTTGTTTATTTACCCTGATCAACGAGAATTGCTAATTGCTAAGCCGGAGCTTCTATCCTCCGCTGTAGAAGAAGGCTTGCGTTTTAATTCTTCGGGACCACTTACCTTTCGCACTGCTATGGAGTCGTTCGAATTTAATGGTGTTCAAATTGCATCCGGGGACGCTATTTATCTAGCCCTTGATTCGGCAAATCATGATCCGGAAGTGTTCGACGAACCCGATCGTTTTTGGATTGAGAGGCCAGCGCTTAAAAAATCACTCGCTTTTGGTCATGGCAGTCATTATTGCCTGGGAGCTAAGCTGGGAACCATGGAAGTAGAAGTCGCCCTGGAAACCTTATTTCGTCGGTTACCGAATTTGACTATCGATAATGTAGATCAATTAAAGTGGGAGCCGACATGGGTGCTTAGAGGTTTGGAGTCTTTGCCTGCAAGATGGTAGAAATAATATCTTCTATGAAAGGTAAGGGGTATCATCGGGTTGGCTTGCAGAGAGATCTATATTGAAAGTGCGAGTTTGGCACAAGGATGATTTTTTAGACTTCTACCTTTAGACAAAGAAGGTGACATGAATAAAACACCTTACCCCGATGACTGGCCTGATATAGATACCAAGCTCTACAACAGGTCGGTCAAGTTGTTTAACGCCGTCAAAAACATGCTGAGCGTCAAGCTTGATCTGCACGCCGATCCACAGGTTTTGGAAGGCGACATCTTTTTGTTCAATCATTTTTCCCGGTTTGAAACGTTCATACCGCAGTTTCTTATTTACGAGAAAACCGGGGCTTACAGTTGTTCCATTGCCTCTGCGGAATTCTTTCAAGAAGACAATGTACTGTCGCGGTATTTAAAACACGTTGGTGTTTTTCCTCACAACCATGCCCGACTGTTTGCGTTGCTGGCAGGGCATATTCTGCGCGGTCGTAAAGTCATTATTTTTCCTGAAGGCGGCATGGTAAAAGACCGGCGGGTTATCGACAAGCGCGGTCATTACAGCATTTACTCACGGGTCACCGGCAACCGGCGCAAATTGCACACAGGACCCGCTGTTTTGGCGCAGGGCTTGGAAACCTTTAAAGCGGCTATCCGTCACGCCCATAGTCAAAACGATGTTGCACTGCTTCGGCAATGGAAGGATGCTTTGCAAATCGACAGTATCGATCAGCTGATAGCCGTAGCGAATAAAACGACGCTGATGGTTCCTGCCAATATTACTTTTTATCCGATTCGTTCCTCTGAAAACCTGTTGTTTAAAAGCGTTGAGCTGTTTTCTAATGGCCTGAGTTTGCGCCAATCCGAGGAATTGCTGATTGAAGGCAATATTATGCTCAAGAATACCGATATGGATATACGCATGGGCAACCCTGTCGATCCTTGTGGGGCCTGGGGTTGGCGAACCCGTTATCTGATGAACAAGGTTATTCCGGAAATTAACACGATAGACGATGTTTTTACGCTGAATTCCAGGCCTAAAAACTGGAGGCAACGTTTACTGGGATCGTATTTTATAAAAAATGCCCAATGTTCCCGCGATCGATACATGGAAGGCATTTATGCCAATGTCACCATCAATTTAAGCCATCTGGCGGCAACGCTGATCATGCATTACGTCGGTCAGGGACGGATGTATATCGAGAAAGACAAGTTTTACAGCATTTTGTACATTGCCATCAAACACTTGCAAAACAACACGGTGATTCATCTGCACCGAAGCCTGCTTAATCCCGATGATTACAGCGACCTGTTTAAGGCGGCTAACAAGCGTTTCGATTATTTCATGTGCGTTGCAAAAGACGCCGGTCTGATCAAGGAGGATGAAAATTACTACCGGTTTTTGCCCAAACTTTGTGTCGAATCCGACTTTGATACCATCCGCCTGGAAAATCCGATTGCCGTTTACAACAACGAAGCCGCGCCTCAGCATACCGTTCGCGATACCCTGATTGATGCGATAGGCGAATGCTCAAATGCCGATAAAGACAAATTGGCCGCCTGGCATTTTGAAGATGAATGCCGCACTTTGGCATGGGAAAAGCAGGCTTACTCTAAACCGTTGTTTGGCGACATCAGCTATGAAGAAGCGGCGGTTGCCGATCCTTCGCCTTTTTTCATCCAGCCGGAACTTGCCAACGGCTTCGGCGTTTTGCTGGTTCACGGATTGCTCGCCAGCCCCGCTGAATTAAGAGCTTATGGTGAATACCTGGTTAAACAAGGTTACACGGTATTGGGTGTTCGGCTGAAAGGCCACGGCACATCGCCTTATGCGTTGCGCGACCAGAGCTGGGAAGATTGGTATAGTTGCGTGCAACGGGGTTTCAATATACTCAAGGTGCATTGCCCGCGTATTCTTGTTGCCGGGTTTTCCACGGGCGGCGCATTGGCGTTAAAACTGGCCACTGAACACTACCCTGAAATGATCGGCGTTATTGCCGTTTCGGTGCCGTTAAAATTCGTTAATCCGGCTTTTATGCTGGTGCCGTTACTGCATGGCACCAACAAGCTGGTCGCTTGGGTTTCGGCTTTTGAAGGCGTAAAGCCGTTTATTGATAACGAACCGGAACACCCCGGCATTAACTATCGCAATACGCCGGTCAGGGCGCTTTATGAGCTGAGGCTGTTAATCGCACAGCTTGATGAATTACTGCCGCAGATTAGCCTGCCTGTGCTGATTATGTATGGTGATGAGGACCCTATTGTTTCTCCCAAAGGCGCGCCGATCCTTATGGCTAAACTCGGTTCCAAACATAAGCAAATCCACGCCATTAAATCCCAGCGCCACGGTATTTTAATGGAAAATATCGGCGGCGCTTGGCGTGTGATTGATGACTTTTTAAATGAGTTAAGCAGATGACAAGGCATTGTCCGGTAAGTTAAGGATTTTAGTGAGCGCTAGTTCCCAAGCTCCTGCTTGGGAATTCGGTGCGGGAAGCTCTAGCTTCCCGTCTCGCGAAGCTAGAGCTTCGTCATCTGGGTTCCCAAGCTGGAGCTTGGGAACCAGCGTATTTCTTAACTTAATCGCCGTGACAGAGTCAGTGGGAACTCGGAAAGGACACGAAGTTTTTACCTTGATTTTTCTTCGTGACCTTCGTGTCTTCGTGGTGAAAACAACAAATATGGGGGCAGTAAAATGAAAAATGTAGTTATCGCAGGATATTGCAGGTCGCCTTTCACTCCGGCGCAAAAAGGCCAATTGGCTAAAGTCAGGCCGGATGATCTTGTCGCACAGGTCATCAAAGGCTTAATCAATGATACCGGCGTTAATCCGGGAGATATTGAAGATTTAATTTTAGGCTGCGCCTTCCCGGAAGGCGAACAGGGCATGAATCTGGCGCGATTAATCGTTCATCTTGCCGAGTTGCCTATGACCATAGCCGGCACTACCATTAATCGTTTTTGCGGCTCCTCAATGCAGGCCATACATAATGCGGCAGGCGCGATTCAAATGAATGCCGGTGAGGTGTTTATCTGCGCCGGTGTCGAATCGATGAGCCGGGTGCCGATGGGCGGCTTTAATTACCTGCCCAACCCCAGTCTTTATAAAGCCTATCCTCAAGCCTATATCGGCATGGGCGAGACGGCGGAGAATCTGGCCTTGCAATATCATATCGACCGCTTGGCCCAGGAAACTTTCGCCGTAGCCAGCCAGCAAAAAGCGGGCGCGGCCCAGCAAAACGGCTTGTTCGCCACTGAAATCATCCCGATTAAACGCGCTGACGGCGAAACCGTTCAATACGACGGCTGCATCAGGGCGGACTCCACGCTTCAGGCATTAGCCGAATTGCCACCGGCCTTCCTTAAAAACGGCAGCGTTACGGCCGGAACCTCCTCTCCGTTAACCGATGGCGCGGCCGCGGTGCTGGTGTGCAGTGAGAAATATGCAGACCTTCACGGCTTGGAAAAACTTGCTCGCATCAGGGCTATCGCAGTATCCGGTTGTGCGCCGGAAATCATGGGCATAGGACCGGTCAGCGCCACCCAAAAAGCCTTGAAACGGGCCGGTTTGACCTTACAGAATATCGATATCCTTGAGCTGAACGAAGCCTTTGCCGCGCAATCTTTGGCGGTATTAAAAGAGTTGCCGATTCCGTTGGAAAAATTGAATCTGGATGGCGGCGCTATTGCTTTAGGCCATCCGTTGGGCGCGTCCGGTGCCAGAATTACCGGTAAAGCCGCCAGCCTGCTGAAACGGGAAAACAAGCAATTCGCTCTCGCCACCCAATGTATCGGCGGCGGGCAGGGCATAGCGACTATTTTGGAGGCTATCTAATGGACATCAAAAAAGTTGCGGTGATAGGCGCAGGGGTTATGGGTGCCGGTATTGCCGCCCATATCGCCAACGCCGGTATCCCCGTCTATTTGCTGGATATCGTGCCTAAAGATAAAGATGCGGATAACCGGAACGGCATTGCCGAATCAGCCATTGCCAAGCTGCTTAAAGCCGAGCCCGCCGCATTCATGCATAAGAACTATGCCCGTTTGGTGACTCCCGGCAACATTGAAGACCATCTTGACTGGGTGGGGGACGTTGACTGGGTGATTGAAGCGGTGCTTGAAAACCCGGCCATCAAGCAGGAACTTTACCGGAAACTGGATAACATCTGCCGCCCCGATACCCTGATTTCATCGAACACCTCGACTTTGCCGGTGAAACTGCTGACCCGCGACATGCCGGACAGTTTCAAACAGCGTTTCATGATCACCCATTTTTTTAATCCGCCCCGCTATATGCGCCTGCTGGAACTGGTTTCAGGTGCCGCGACCCGGCCGGAACTGGTTGCAGCCGTCAGCCGTTTTGCCGACACTCATCTGGGTAAAAGCAGCGTTACCTGCAAGGATACGCCGGGATTTATCGGCAACCGCATCGGTATTTACTGGTTGCAATGCGGGCTGTTGGAAGCGATCAAGCTGGATTTGACCGTGGAGCAGGCCGATGCGGTGATGTCGGCGCCGTTTGGCATACCCAAGACCGGACTATTCGGGTTGCTGGATTTGGTCGGACTCGATTTGATTCCGCATATTTTGAGCGGCATGAAACTGGCTTTACCCAAGGAAGATGCATTCCATCAGGTCAACACGTTTCCTCCGTTGGTTCAGACCATGATAGCGGAGGGTTACACCGGCAGGAAAGGCAAGGGCGGTTTTTATCGTTTGAACGAAACAAGCGGAAAGCGCGTCAAGGAATCGATTAACCTGCAAACCGGCGGCTATCAGCCTAGCGAAAAATTCGCCCTGCCGGAGGTAGCCAAAACGCAGGATGAATTAAGGATTTTTTTGTCAGGCGACGACATAATCTGTCGTTTTGCCTGGCAGGCGCTGTCCAACACACTGGCTTATAGCGCCAGCCTGATTCCAGAAATTGCCGATGACATTGTTGCCGTCGATACCGCGATGCGTTTGGGTTATAACTGGAAATTCGGGCCGTTCGAGCTGCTGGATAAGATAGGCGTGGATTGGTTTGTTGACCGGTTGATAGCAAAAAACCGCGATGTGCCGCCGTTGCTGGCAAGTCGTCACAGCCTGTACAAGGTCGATTCAGGCAAGCGGTCGTTTGTCGATTTATCCGGCAATTATCAGCCCGTCCGCCGAACAGACGGTGTTCTGCTGTTAGCTGATATTAAATTGTCGGCTCCGGCGGTACTGGAAAACCCGTCGGCCAGTCTGTGGGATATTGGCGACGGCGTTGCCTGCCTGGAATTTCACAGCAAAATGAATACGCTGGATATGGATAGCTTGGCGTTGGTTCGGCAAAGCGTCGAAAAAGTCAAAACCGATTTTTCCGCCTTGGTCATCCATAATGATGCCGACAATTTTTCGGCCGGGGCTAATTTAACCTTGCTGGTGCAGGCTATCCAGAACCAGGACTGGCCTGCGGTAGAGCAATTGATCAAACAAGGCCAGCAGACGTATAAAGCGTTGAAGTATGCGCCGTTCCCCGTGGTCGGCGCGCCTTCAGGGTTGGCTCTGGGCGGCGGCTGCGAAATCCTGCTGCATTGCGATGCGATCCAGGCTCATGCAGAACTGTATGTCGGTCTGGTCGAAGTGGGCGTGGGTCTGGTTCCGGGTTGGGGCGGATGCAAGGAATATCTGCGCCGCTGGCTGGAGTTTGCGAGGCGTCCCGGCGGCCCGATGCCGGGCATTGCCCAGGCTTTTGAAACGATCGGCATGGCCAAGGTATCCAAATCGGCGGCGGAAGCCAAGGAAATGCTGTTTTTGTCCACCACCGACGGCATTACCATGAACAAAGACCGTTTATTGGCTGACGCCAAAGCCAAAGCGTTGCGGCTGGTGCCGGGTTATATGCCGCCTAAATCCAGTAGTTATCAATTGCCCGGGGCCAGCGCCAGAGCGGCAATGGATATTGCAATCAACAACTTAAAGATGGCTGGAAAAATAACGGATTATGACGTGGAAATTTCGCAGCAATTGGCGGACGTGCTCAGCGGCGGCCAGTGCGACATCACCGAGCCGCTGACCGAAGACGATTTGTTAAATCTGGAGTTGAACGCGTTTTTGCATTTAGTCCAACAACCGGGCACTTTGGCTAGGCTGGAGCATCTCCTTAAAACAGGAAAGCCGCTTCGTAATTGATATTACGTAATGACTAAGAAATTTTCACCACGAAGGCACGAAGAACACGAAGAATTAAATAATAAGTCGTGTAGATACTCTGTTCAAAGTCAAACTTATTCCGTTGGTTTTTGACTATCCGGCAGATGCCGGAATTGCATAAAAACGGGTGTTGTCGAAAGGCTTGTCGTACTTCAGCATTCCGTGGATAGCATGGAGCAATTTACGCATGACCGCGCAGAGAGCCTGCATTTTTTCTTTGCCGTTAGTCACCACTAGATGCTGGAAATAAGCCCTGACGTGGGGGTCATGTTGATGGGCGCTCAAGGCCGGCATATAAA
>Ga0208397_100642_pt1 | contig 12108 bp, 10 predicted proteins | sample LakWasMe76_LOW10_2_FD_183904 | JGI IMG/M metagenome (GOLD analysis project Ga0208397, IMG submission 183904) | Freshwater sediment methanotrophic microbial communities from Lake Washington under simulated oxygen tension - Sediment Metagenome... | ecosystem: Environmental > Aquatic > Freshwater >...
GTGTTTTATAAATCAGTCGGCTAACTGTAACCGCCAAACCTCCGGCAATCAACTTAAAGGCATTAGACAAGCCATTCATCCGGCGGCAACAACGGCAATCATTTGCCGGTTGATAACAAACTGCACGTTTTTTTCCAGACCATTCTTTCGGGATACGCCATCAATTTAACATTGGCCGAAAATCCTTAACATTCTTTAACTTAACTTTACCTTTACGGGCCTGTTCCGACTCCCTTGCTGGCCGCTATATTGCTCAAGAACTTATGTAGTTCCGTTAAGTCAGTTAGACGCTGTCTTACAAGAACGGCAATACGGACGGCCAACCGGCCATCCATCAATGATAACCAAGGTGAGGATAAAGTCATGAGTATTAGCAGTATAAACAGCAGCAGTTCGGCAATGATGTCAGGCGCAATGAAGCGCCCCGATCCGGCGAAAATGGCCGAAGATTTATTTTCGAAGCTGGATACCACGGGGAAAGGCTATATTGAAAAAAGCGATTTGCAAACCGCGCTTGGCAACGTGTCGCAATCGGGTAGCTCAAGCAGCTCCACTTCCGCTGATGACATGTTCTCCAAAATGGATAGCGATGGCAACGGCAAGGTCACCAAAGAGGAAATGTCGGCGACTATACAAAAAATAGCATCGGAACTGGATGGACAATCCCCGAGAATGCGCATGCAGGGCGACATGCCGCCACCGCCACCGCCCGGCGGCGCTCAAGGCGCCCAAAAATCAAGTTCGACAGACAGCTCAAGCTCCAACCAGGACATTGAGCCGGCAGATGCCAATGAGGACGGCACGGTGAGCGCTAAAGAGGCGCAGGCCTATGCGGCATCGCAAGCCTCGTCCGATACGTCATCGACGTCAAGCGCCGATGCGCAGTTAATGCAAATGTTGGCAGGCGGCATGCCGCCCCCGCCGCCGCAAGAGGGCGGCCAAGGCGATCAAGGCTTTACCAAAGATCAACTGACCTCAATGACAAAAGACCTGAGTTCGACAGACAGCGAAAGATCCAAGGTAATGAGCGATGTAGCCGCCAATTTCGATGCTGCCGACATTAACGGCGACGGCAAGGTGAGCGGTAGCGAAGCGCGGACTTTTGAGGATTCGAAAAACGCGTCCGGCTCCGGCAGCAGTACCGATACGTCATCAACGTCTTCTGCCTCAAACGCCGATGCGCAGTTCATGAAACAGATGGTGCAATTGCTGAAATCTTACGGCTTCGATCAGACAGCGGAAAGCAGCGGCTTTTCGACATCCGCTTAATTTAAACCCTGCCGTTACGTAATTTTCACCACGAAGACACGAAGAGCACGAAGTTTTATTTTTTTCTTCGTGCTCTTCGTGGTGTTTTTATGTGACTTACAAAGTATCGCTCCCCTCTGCCCGACATCGTCGCGCTGAAACATTTACTCGGTAAAAGGAATATTTATTTCAATACGCAACCCGCCTTGCGGGCGATTGCTAGCTTGTATGCGCCCGGCATGGGCCTCTATCGCACGATAGGCGATGGCTAATCCCAGACCTATACTGTCGGCTTTGCCTCGATCGCCGCTACGGAAAAACGGTTCGAAAATCGCCGACAAATCGCTCTCGGCAACGCCCGGCCCCTGATCATAGACCGCCACCTGCAAGCGGCGTTTACCGGTATCGAAACGAGCTATAACCGCCACCTCACCGCCTTTTTTGCAATGCTGCAACGCATTACGCAATACGTTTTCAATCGCGCGATGCAGCAATTCGCTACGGCCTTTGACCACCGTTTCTTCAATGCCGTCATAGCGAATAACAACCCCATACTGCTCGGCTTCAAAACGGGCATTTTCGACAATATCGTCCAGCAAACCGCCGATGTCGAAATCATGGCTTTCGCTGCCGGAAACACCGGCTTCCAAACGGGACAGCACCAATAATTCGCCGACCAGGTCGCTGATGCGTTGCGATTCCCGTTCAATACGTTCCATCATCGCCATAATCTTTTCCGGTTGTTGCTGGGCCAGACCGATAGCGGCCTGTATCCGCGCCAGCGGCGAACGCAATTCATGGGAGACATCGTGCAGCAAGCGTTGCTGGGCATGCACCAAATTATGAATCTGTCCGGCCATGTGATCGAAGTTTTGCCCCAGATCGGATAATTCATCGCGACGCTTTCCCATCGATGAACCGACTCGGGTATCCAGATCGCCTTGCGCTAGCGCGGTAAAAGCGTTGCGCAAACTGCGAATCGGCTTGGCAAAATACCAGGCCAGCGCCGCACTGAATATCAGACTGGCAAACGTACCGGCCAAAATCGGCAACAGCGGCGATGGCGGCACACGCGGCGGCCGGGGAGGACTCGAAAAATAACCATCAGGAGGCGGCGGAGCAAAACCGGCATCCGCTTCTTCACCCGGCATGCGCGGCGGACGATCGGCAAAACCGTGTTCCGGCAGCGGCACAAACAGCAAATAACGATGTCCATCCTCTGCCGATACCCTACGAATCGCCTCAGGATAGGCGGCCTGCAAGAATAATGTACGCGCCTGCTGCAAAACCTCGGGCGCGACGCTACGCCGTAGAAGTTCCCGGTCTTGATCATCAACCGCATAAACCGGCGGAAAAGGAGCATCACGCATGGCCTCAAGAAAGTTGCGCAACCCAGCAACTCCGCCATGCCGGATAGCATTATCCGCAACAGCGACAAACGATGCCGCGTGCCTGACATCAATCGTATGCTTGACCGTTTCAGTTCCCTGCCACGCGTTATGCCTTAACCAGACCGCCGTGCCGACACCGATACCGGCCACCAGCAAAGCCAGCCAGAAGGTAAGGAAAAACTTCCAGAACAAACGCCCCATTCCCTTACTCCTTCACCAATTGGTAACCCTGACCGCGCACCGTCTGAATATAAGAGCGCCCGTCGCTTTGACAGCCCAGTTTCTGGCGAATGCTGCTCATATGCACATCGATACTTCTATCGAAACGCGCCAAAGGCCGTCCAAGCGCTTTTTCCGACAATTCGTTTTTGGTGACGATACGGCCGACATTCATCGCCAGCGTTTCCAGCAAATTAAACTCGGTACTGGTCAGATCCATATCCTGATCGAACCATGACGCCTTGCGTTTTTCGCCCCAGATTTTCAAAGGGCCAGCAACAATCGGCCCGTTGCCGATGGCATCACTTACAGGCTGGGTCCGGCGTAAAATCGCGCGGATACGCGCCGCCAATTCCCTTGGCGTGCAGGGCTTGGGCACATAATCGTCCGCTCCCGATTCCAATCCGATAATCCGGTCGACATCATCGCCTCTGGCGGTAAACATCAGCACCGGAATACGGCTTTCCATACGGATGCGCATTAAGACCTCGGTGCCTTTTATGTCCGGCAACATAATGTCGAGAATCACCAGCTGGTAGTCGCCTGACAAAGCCAGCCTCCGCCCCGGCTCGCCCTGATGGGTCACTTCGACCGCGAAGCCATCCTGTTCCAGATAATCCTTGAACAGCCCTGCCAGTTCCACATCATCGTCAATGATTAAAATTTTCGTCACGCCCGCCACCTTAATTACTTTGTTGACGGCATCATAACTTCACACCGCGACAACCGCCACACTCCGCCCACTGGATTTACCTGAATTTACATTTCAATAACAGCGCTTTACCTGCATTGGAGTGATACTGAACACGACGGAATCAACCCTGTTCCGTCGCCTCTTTTATTAAATACACGGAGATTTTTTATGCGCAAACTGCTGTTGATTCTGCCCTTATTACCGGCGATAGCCTTAGCTAACCCGCAAATGCCTGGCGAACCGCCTTTATTACCGGAGATAGCCCTGGCTGACCCGCAAATGTACGGCGAACCTCCTTTCGGAGGCATGCCGCCATCCAAACATCATCGATCCGGTCATAACGAAGATCATCTGCCGGGCTTTTTGCATCAACTCGATCTGGGCGAAACACAACAAAATGAAATCAAAGCACTGGTCAAAACCCATCGCGCCGAAATCGACGCCAAACTGGAAAATGCAATAAGCATTGGCAAGGAGATTCATCAGCTAAGCTTTTCCAACGACTACAGTGATGACAAAATCCAGGCGCTGCTTAACAAGGCGGACGCCATTCACAAAGAAACGGCATTGCAGAAAGCCAGACTGGACAATGCCATTTTCAAACTGTTAACCAAGGAGCAACAAGAGAAATTGCAAAGCAAAATGGCTCATTTCGAAGATTAATTCAGACCGCTGCATTGTGCGCCCGGTTATTGGCTGGGCGCAATTCTCAAGACCGAAAACCCTGTTTTCCGGTTCCCAAGTTTGAATATTATTCAAATCAGGCTAAAAGCATTTTTCACCACGAAGACACGAAGAAAAATACTTAATTAATTCATTGAAAACTTCGTGTTCTTCGTGTCTTCGTGGTTATTCTCACTGTCGCCGTATTTACCCAATTTTACATTTTGCTAACATCGATTTACCCGTAATTCCGGCATACTGAATCCTTCATATCAAGCCACCACTCCATCAAATCGCCATGAACAAAACTACGGCTTATTTTCCGGCAATGATCGCCTGTGCAGTTTTCCTGACCGGTTGTTTTTTCCGCCCGTCCCCGCCCACCTCAGAAGAGCAAGCTGAAAAGGTCGGACAGTTTATTGCCGAGGGCGGCTACTCTCCCGCGCACAGCTACGCGATCGATTCGATCCGCGAAACTTGGCGGCATGATGGTCAAGCCGTGGAAATTTCAATGCTTGCGCCGACGGCTCCGGGCATTTATCCGCTGATTATGTACCTGCCGGGCTTGGGCGAGCATGCCGATGGCGGCCGACTCTGGCGCGAAACCTGGGCTAAAGCCGGTTACGCGGTTTTCAGCGTGCAGCCCCTTGAAATCGGCGAAGCGCTCAAAGAACTGGGGCCAATGCAGGGAATGGGCGACGATGCCGGACTGCCCGGACCTCCCGAAGACGAACAGGGTCCGCCTGGCGACAACAAATCCATGCCGTCGAAAGCCCTCAGAAACAGCGAGCTGCACTATCTGGGGCATGAACATTTCTCGCAGGAATCCCTGAACAAACGCATCAACCACCTGCTCTGGGCTCACGCTCAACTCAAGCTGAGGTCAAAGTCAGGCAAAGGCTTGTTTGCGGCCGCGGATTTGTCGCGATTGATCGTTGCCGGTTACGACCTCGGCGCGCAAACAGCGGCGGCGATGATTGGCGAGAAATCCGGGGCCGATCTGTCCCAAGCGCAAGACTTCAAGCCGCTTGCCGCAATTTTATTCAGCCCGTCCGTCGATATGGCGCTCGGTCAGGTCGCGACCCGTTACAAAAACATTTCCATTCCCTTGCTGGTGGTGACCGGCAGCGAAGACGACGATCCTTACGGGATCAGTTCCCCCTACGTGCGCACGGCAATCTGGGAATACGCACCGCTTGGCAATAAATATTTGCTGCTATTAAATAAAGGCAATCATCAATTATTGGCAGGATCTAACTTGGAACATCGGCAAGAGTCGGGTTCACCTCAGGAATCCGGCAGAAACATCGGCCCCGGCGACGCCATGCCGCGCTTTGGCGGTTCTTTCCAAGGCGGTCCGTCCGGCGGCCCTCCTCCGGGAGGCATGATGGGCAGGTCGCCGCATGGCGGTCGGCAGGATAGCGAACAGGATTTTAAACATATCGCCGCCGTATTCAGCGTATCCAGCGCATTTTTAGACAGCATCGGCAAGTCCGACGGCCTTGCCCAATCGTGGATTTCGGGGAAAGCCAATCAATGGCTGAAGAAGTCGTCAAACCTGAAAATGAAGTAGCCTATCGATGAGAGCGACAAAGAAAAATACGCTGTGGTTAACAGTACCGCTAATATCGGGATGTTTTATGGTGGGCCCTGATTACCGGCAGCCGCAAACCCAATTACCGGTAAACTGGAGCACTACCGAAATCGGCAGCCCGGCAGCAAAAATGGCCGACATCAGCCGTTGGTGGACCGTTTTCAACGATCCTGTTCTGACGGAACTGATGGGGAAAGCTCAAGCGGGTAATCAGGATTTATATCAGGCCGAGGCCAGATTACGCGAGGCGCGCGCTCGTCGTCAGTTAGCCAAGGCCAATTTGTTGCCGACATCGTCGTTAACAGCATCGGCCCGCCAAAGCGGCGGCAGCGAGGCTGCCGGTGGCGGCACCACCAGCGAGCTGTACAGTAATAGCCTGGATGCCAGTTGGGAAATCGATATTTTCGGCAAAAAACGGCGCGCCATCGAAGCGGCCGAGGCGACCATGCAGGCGGCGCAGGAAGATTTGCGCGATGTTCTGGTCAGTTTGTGCGCGGAAGTGGCGCTTAACTATGTCGATGTACGCAGCTACCAAACCCGCCTTAAAATTACCGAAGACAACCTGGCCGCACAGAATGAAACCTACGACATTACCCGCTGGCGGTACCAAGCCGGACTGACCACGCAGCTGGATGTCGATCAGGCCAAATTGACAATGGAAAATACCCGTGCCGGAATCCCCAGTTTACGAAGTACGCTGGAACAGGCCAAGCACCGGCTGGCGCTGTTGCTGGGCCAACAACCCGCAGCCCTGAAACAGTTGCTGGCCGCATCCGCCCGGATTCCCGCCGCCTCTGCCGAGATCGGCGTTGGCATCCCGGCAGATCTGTTGCGCCGACGTCCGGATGTGCGGCGTGCCGAGCGTAAACTGGCCTCGCAAACCGCTCAAATCGGCGTTGCCGAGGCGGCGCGCTATCCCGATTTCACGCTATCAGGCTCTATCGGCCTGGAATCGCTGGCTTACGCCAATCTCTATACCGCCGGGGCCAAGGCCTTTCAAGTCGCCGCAAATGCCGCCTGGACCTTACTCGACGCAGGACGCATCCGCAGTAACATCAACATTCAAAACGCCCTTCAGGAACAGGCGCTGGGTTTGTATCAGTCGACTCTACTGACTGCGCTCCGCGATGTCGAAAATGCGCTGACGGCTTATTCCGAAGAACGTAAGCGCCGCGATGCGCTGAACGCGGCTGTGGAGGCAGGCATCCGTGCATTGGCTCTGGCCGACGCGCAGTACATTTCCGGCTTACTCGATTTTCAGCGAGTTCTGGATTCGCAGCGCTCGCTACTGAGCGCGCAAACCCAATTAGCCACCAGCGAGTCTGAAGTCGCCGCCGATATTGTTCGACTTTACAAGGCGCTCGGCGGTGGCTGGCACGCCAACAACAACTCTAAGCAAGCCGATCATGAATGATCCAAACAGCCAAGTAACACAACCTATCGCCGAAGTGCTCGGGTTCAATCCGGCAAACAACCGCCAGCCGCTCAAAAAATGGCTGTGGCTTGCCGTCGCGCTCGGCATCACAATCCTGGTCGTCGTCTTTGCATTCAATAACGGCAATAACCAACAAGCCGGTTATGTCACGCAAGCTGTAACGCGCGGTGATCTGGAGGTTACCGTCAGCGCCACCGGCACTTTGGCGCCGCTCAAGGAAGTCGAAGTCGGCATAGAGGTATCCGGAACCATCAAGTCGGTAGAAGCGGATTATAACGATAGCGTCACGGTCGGCCAGGTGCTGGCGCGTCTGGATACTACCCGGCTTGAGGCGCAGGCCTTGCAATCGCAAGCCGCACTGGAGTCGTCCCGCGCCAAAGTCCAGCAGACTCATGCCAGCTTGCTGGAGGCGGAAGTGAAAATGGCGCGACAGCTGCATGTCCAGCAATTGAGCGGCGGCAAAGTGCCGTCGCTATACGACCTCGACACCGCCAGGGCGACGCTGGCGCGGGCGCGCGCCGATGAAGCCGCCGCCAAGGCAGCGGTCGATCAGGCGCAAGCGGCGCTGAATGTCAATCGCACCGACATTACCAAAGCGGTGGTGCGCTCGCCGATCAACGGCGTGGTGTTGAAGCGCTCGGTGGAACCGGGACAGACTGTCGCCTCGCAGTTTCAAGCGCCGGTGCTGTTTACGCTGGCCGAAGATTTAACGCAAATGGAATTACAGGTCGATGTCGATGAGGCGGATGTCGGTTTGGTGCAGCCGGGTCAGAAAGCGTTGTTTACCGTCGATGCCTACGCCGACCGCAGTTTTCCGGCCGAGATTACCCAAGTGCGTTTCGGTTCGGAAACGGTAGACGGGGTGGTAACCTATAAAACCGTGCTGCGGGTCGATAATTCCGCGTTGTCTTTGCGGCCGGGTATGACTGCCACGGCCGTGATTACCGTCAATAAAAAAACCGACGTTTTGTTGGTCGCCAACAGCGTGTTGCGCTTTACGCCGCCGGTAACGCCGGGCAAACAAAAGGCTAAAGGCAGTTTCCTGGATTCGCTGCTGCCGCATCCGCCGCGTCAAGAATCGCGTCAAGCGGAGGCCGCAAACAGCAAAACCCAACAGGTTTGGACGCTACGTAACGGCGAACTCGCGTCTATCAGCATTACCAAAGGCGCGACTAACGGCATCGTCACCGAAATTGTCGACGGCGCTGTTACAGCCGGTACCGAGCTGGTTACCGGACAGGTCAGTAAACCATGATCGCTACGTCTGCCAATGAGAATCCGCAGCCGCTGTTGGAGCTGCAACAAGTCACTAAAGTCTACGGCACCGGCGAAGCCGCTATGCCAGCCTTGCGTGGCGTGAGTTTACGGATTGAACCAGGCGAATTTGTGGCCGTGATGGGACCGAGCGGCTCGGGCAAGAGCACCTGCATGAATATTTTAGGCTGTATGGATCAACCGACTGCCGGGCGATATTGTTTTCAGAATATCGATGTCGGCCTGCTGTCGCGCAATCGGCGCACTTTGTTACGCCGTCATTATCTGGGCTTCATCTTTCAGGGCTTCAATCTGCTTAACCGCACCTCGGCACTGGAGAACGTGGAATTGCCACTGATTTATCGCGGTATCGACAGCGATGTTCGCCGCACCGCCGCTTATCAGGCGCTCGATACGGTCGGCCTGAAAGGTTGGGAGCACCATACGCCCGGCGAATTATCCGGCGGCCAACAGCAACGGGTCGCGATTGCCCGCGCTATCGTCACTCAACCTTTGTTGCTGCTGGCCGACGAACCGACCGGTAATCTCGACTCGAAACGCAGTGCGGAAATCATGGAATTGTTGACGACATTTAACCGCGATAGGGGGATTACCATCGTCATGGTTACTCATGAAGCCGACATGGCGGCTTACGCCAAGCGTACCGTGCATTTTCGCGACGGCCTGATCGAAAGCGATCAAAACCAACCCGGAGACAGCTTATGTTAGGCGTTGCCTTACGATTGGCATTGAGGGAAATGCGGCGCAACATCATGCGTTCGGTGCTGACCATGCTGGGCATTATTATCGGCGTTGCCGCGGTGATTGTGCTGGTTACCCTCGGCAGCGGGGCAACCCGGCAGGTGACGCAGCAAATCGCCAGTCTGGGCAGTAATCTGTTGATGGTTAGCGTCGGCAAGCGGATGGGACCGGGGCAAAGTTCTACGGCCCCGGCCTTCAAATTGGCCGATGCCGAAGCGTTGGCCCGCGAGGTGCCTGCACTGGCCGCGGTGGCACCGCAAGCATCGTCCGCCTCCACGGCTATTTTCGCCAATGAAAACTGGGGCACGACCGTGACTGGCAGCACCGAACAGTATTTCACGGTCAATAACCGTCAGTTAGCGGAAGGCCGTATTTTTACCGGCAGCGAAGCGCGTTCTGGCGCTGCCGTCTGTGTTATCGGCGAAACCGTGCGCGTCAAGTTGTTCGCAGGACAAAGCCCGCTCGGCGCAAAAATGCGCCTACGGAAACTGTCGTGCGAAATCGTCGGATTACTCAAACCCAAAGGCCAGTCCACTATGGGCAGCGACCAAGACGACATCGTCATTGTGCCGTTGCGCACTTTTCAGCGCAGGATTGCCGGTAATGACAATGTCAGCCTGATCCAGGTATCGGCCAAGGACGGCATATCGACGGATGCGGTTAAACAGGAGCTGCAGCGACTGCTTCGCGTCCGTCGGCATTTGTCGGCGGACGAAGACGATAATTTTAATGTGATGGATATGAAAGAGATCGCAAGAATGCTGTCCGGAACCACGCAAATGATGACCAGTTTACTTGGAGCTGTTGCGGCGGTGAGCCTGCTGGTCGGCGGTATCGGCATCATGAACATCATGCTGGTGTCGGTTACCGAACGCACCCGCGAAATCGGCATCCGCCTTGCCATCGGTGCGCTGGAAAACGAGATATTGCTACAGTTTCTGGTGGAAGCGGTGGTGCTGTCGTCGTCTGGCGGGTTAATCGGCATTGTGCTGGCACTGGCTTCTTCCAGTATATTGGCCGCTGTTTTGCAGGTGCCGTTGGTGTTTAATCTACCGGTTATTGCCATCGCGTTTATGTTTTCGTCGACGGTCGGTATCGTATTCGGCTATGTCCCTGCTCGCAAGGCGGCGCGCATGGATCCGATCGAAGCGTTGCGTCACGAGTAGCCCGCAAAGCGGAGGCTGCCGTCATTGCCTGGCAGTTTGATCGACGTTCGAATTGTCCATAATCGTTGCTAACCACTTGATTTTTAGCTTCGCCATAACGGCGAAGCCCTCCTCTACTCCCAAATTTTTAAAGACAATTATCGCCTCGCCTGTCAAAATCGAGGGCGTTTCCATCGAACCGATTTGTCGCCAGCGGAGCCCTAACTGCCATGCAACAGCAACACGTTGATATACATAACGCCATTACCGCATTGAGTTGCGCGCTGGATTTAGTCGGCGTTGACGAAGTCAGGCACGGCAAGCGCGTGGCGATCATGATCATGGCCCGGGCGATTGCCCGGCACCTGGAGTGGCCGGAAATAGACTGCCTATCCATTCTTTACGCCGGTATGCTGCATGATTGCGGGGTTTCCAGAGTTCATGAGCACCACCAACTCACGGAAACACTGGAATGGGATGGTGCAGAAGATCATTGCATCCGCGGCGCCGATTATTTGTCGGCCTGTCCGCCGTTGGCGCATTTGTCCGCCGAGATTCGCTACCATCACACCCGCTGGGAAGACCTGCTGGCTTCGTCTGTCGATCATCGCCTTTGCTTGCGCGCCAATCTGCTGTATCTGGCGGATCGCATCGATATGCTGCAAGCGCCTTTCCTGAGCACCGGCCATATACTGACCGAGTATCCGGCGATTATCGCGCAAATCAAAACGCTGTCAGGCATCTTGTTTGCACCGGAGCTGGTGAATGCCTTTGCCGAAATCGCCGATGTCGAAGCTTTTTGGCTGGCCATGGAACCCGAATATCTGGATGAAGATTTACGCAGCATCGGCAGCCATATTCCAACGACCTTGCTGGATATTCCTGCGCTCAAAGAACTGGCGCGGCTGTTTTCGCGCGTAGTGGACGCCAAATCCCCGTACACCGATGAGCACTCGCAACGGGTGGCGCATATCGCCCGGCAATTGGCTATGGATTTCGGCATTAAAGGCTACGAACTGGAGCAGGTTGAAATCGCCGGGCTGTTGCACGACATCGGCAAATTGCGGGTATCGGAAGACATCATCGACAAACCGGGCAGCCTGACGCCGGAGGAACGGGCCACCATGCATCGGCATAGCTACGACACCTTCCGCATCCTGCAACGGGTGTTTGACGACTCGAAGATTCCGCTATGGGCCGGATTCCACCATGAGACCTTGATCGGCGACGGTTATCCTTTTAAAAACGGCACCAAAGAACTGGACCTGGAATGCCGCATCATTACCGTTGCCGATATTTTCCAGGCCTTAGCGCAAGAGCGGCCTTATCGCCATACCATGAGCCTTGAGTATATTCTCAACGATTTACAGTCGCGCGTTGCCAGCGGCCATCTCGATGCGGGAGTGGTGGCTAAATTGACTGAAAATGCAGCGCTTTATTACCGGCTGGCTGTGGCTTGATGCATTTGGCTTGAGGGCAAGATGTAGATACTCTGTTCAAAGTCAAACTTATTTCGTTGATTTTTGACTATCCGGCAGATGCCGGAATTGTATAAAAACGGGTATTATCGAAAGGTACATCATGCTTCAACATGCCGTGGATAGCATGGAGTAATTTACGCATGACCGCACAAAGAGCCTGCATTTTTTCTTTACCGTTAGTCAGCACTAGATGCTGAAAATAAGCACTGACGTGTGGATCAT
>Ga0208397_100655_pt1 | contig 11877 bp, 9 predicted proteins | sample LakWasMe76_LOW10_2_FD_183904 | JGI IMG/M metagenome (GOLD analysis project Ga0208397, IMG submission 183904) | Freshwater sediment methanotrophic microbial communities from Lake Washington under simulated oxygen tension - Sediment Metagenome... | ecosystem: Environmental > Aquatic > Freshwater >...
TTTAGTTCTAAATTTTTACAATTTATTACAAAATCGGCATTTCCCCCTCAAATGCTTAACGGCAAATTAAGCCGCTTGTTGCTAACGCGCATTGTTGAATTTCAGCCGCTACAAATCAGCTACAGCAAAATCAGGCTTTAGCAGTCATGCTAGAATGTCGGCTATGAATAGCCAAACTACCCACGCCTCTATACAGGATCCACTGCTAGCTGGATTAAATAATAAACAACTGGAAGCAGTCACCCTGCCACAGCAATCGGCATTGATTCTGGCTGGTGCCGGCAGCGGAAAAACGCGCGTACTCACAGCACGTATCGCATGGCTAATTCAAACCGGACAAGTTTCCCCCACCGGCTTACTGGCAGTCACTTTTACCAATAAAGCCGCCAAAGAGATGCTCACCCGCATTACCGCATCACTGCCAATCAACACACGCGGCATGTGGGTTGGCACATTCCACGGGCTGTGCAACCGCTTACTGCGCGCGCATTATCGTGAAGCTGGGTTACCGGCAAGTTTCCAGATTTTAGACATTGCAGACCAGCTATCTGTCATCAAACGCTTAATGAAACTGCTGAATGTGGATGATGAGAAATTCCCACCCAAACAAGTGCAGAATTTCATCAATGGCTGTAAAGATGAAGGCTTGCGCGCACACGCCGTGGATGCCTATGACCCGCACACACAAAAACTGCGTGAGATTTTTGAAGAATACGACAAGCAATGCCAGCGCGATGGCGTAGCTGACTTTGCCGAACTGCTATTACGTTGCTATGAGTTGCTGGAGCGTGATGCCAATATCCGCCAGCACTATCAAAACCGTTTCAGATACATTTTAGTGGATGAGTTTCAGGATACCAACCGCCTGCAGTATCAGTGGCTAAAACTGCTGGCGGGTAAAGATAATTGCATGTTCGCAGTGGGTGATGATGACCAATCCATTTATGGCTTTCGTGGTGCGCGTGTCGGCAATATGCGCGACTTTGAAACCGACTTTCACATCGAACACATAGTAAAGCTGGAAGAAAACTACCGCTCGCATAGCAATATCCTAAACGCAGCCAACGCAATTATTTCGCACAATAAAAACCGTTTGGGTAAAAACCTTTGGACATCAGCTGGCGCTGGCGAACCGGTGCGTGTTTACCAGGCCTATAACGATAACGATGAAGCGCAATTTATCGTCGATGAAGTCAAAATGCTGCATGCCGAAGGCATGGAACTTGGCGACATCGCTCTGCTTTACCGCTCAAACGCGCAATCCCGCGTGCTGGAACATGCGCTGTTCTCGGCTAACTTGCCTTATCGGGTGTATGGCGGCTTACGCTTTTTTGAACGGGCTGAAATCAAACATGCGCTTGCTTACATGCGCCTGATTGCCAACGCTAATGATGACACAGCGCTGCTGCGTGTGATTAACTTTCCTGCCCGCGGCATTGGCGCACGCAGTTTGGAACAACTACAAGAATCTGCCCGTGCGGATAGCTGCAGTCTGTGGCAGGCAGCCATCAACAAAGTTGGGAATGGCAAACCCGGCGCCAAAGGTCTTGATGGCTTTGTGGCACTGATACGTCAAATGGTGGATGAAGCCTACGGCATCAGTCTGGCTGAACTGGCTGAACTCGCGACCACGCTCTCTGGCCTGAAAGCGCATTACCAGAATGAGAAAGAAGGCGAAGACCGTATCGCCAACCTGGATGAACTGGTGACCGCAGCAGTAGCTTTTACCAAGCAGGACTTCGGAAACCACAACAATGTGGATGGTGAAACTGAGCAGGATCTGTTAACACAATTTTTAAGCCATGCCAGCCTTGAGGCCGGCGAGCATCAGGCGGATATCGGCCGCGAAGCGTTGCAACTGATGACGGTACATGCCTCCAAGGGGCTAGAATTTAAAGCCGTGTTCATCAGTGGGCTGGAAGAAGGCTTATGTCCGCATGAGCAAAGCACTTTTGAGGCTAATGGTTTGGAAGAAGAACGCCGCCTCATGTACGTGGCAGTCACCCGCGCCAGACAACGCCTGTATCTTAGCCATGCACAAAGCCGCATGCTACATGGACAGGTGCGCTACGGCATTCCATCTCGTTTTTTAGATGAAATGCCGGACGAACTACTCAAACACTTGAATAGCAAACCAGTTGCCAAGTCTGGCAGCAACCGCGACTACAGCGAGTTACCGGCCATGATGAGTAAACAGCAAAGCAGCAACCAGAAAAATGCCATGCCTTGGAAAATCGGCCAACAAGTGGCGCATACCAAGTTTGGCAACGGCGTTGTGGTCAGTTACGAAGGTAACGCCAACGATATGCGCGTACAAGTGAATTTCGGGCGTGAAGGCTTAAAATGGCTGGCGCTGGAGTTTGCCAAGCTTACGCCTATCTAAACCAGCACGCGCTTAGCAGCCCCGATCAATCAGTACTGTTAAGCCAGCCTAGCTTTGGAGCTGCTCAATACTAAATATATCAGTATAGCTAGTGTATAAGCTGGTCATCATCATAGGCACCACGATGACCAAGCCTAGCCCAACCGGGATAATCGCAATAATCAGCAACACCATGAAAATCAGTCCATAAAGCAGAAACGGCAGCATGTTTTTCAGGCAGGCAGCAAAGCTTAATTTCATCGCGTCTACCGCGCTTAAATTATGCAAACCAGCCAATATCGGGGCAAACCAGTATGCCATCAGCACCGGCATGATAAACAACATAGCAATCAAAATCGGCAACAATATGCCGTCAGCTTGTTCAGGACTTAAATCTTTACCTTTAACCAACAGTTCTACAGTGTCTTTATCCAAGGCCAACACTATGATCACAGCAATAAACAGCAGGCTCACCATATAAATACCACCTACGGCTACCAGTTGTGAGGTGTTGTGTTTAAAACCTTCAAACAAATGGTTAATTTCCAGATCCTGATTACGCACTAGCGCCTGACAACCCCACATCATGCCTGCCGCAAACACTGGCGCAAGCAACGTGCTGACCACAGAGCCAATCACCGGCAGCATAGAAACAGGAATCATGATTGCCAGATAAATTACCAGCAGAATAATCCACATTGCGGGGTTAGCTTTAAATAGATTAAAACCATTTACCACCCAAGCCCATGCATTACCTATCGGCACCTGCCTGATAGTTAATGCCTGACTTTGTAAGTTTTCTGTCATGATATTTAGTCTTTCGCGCTTGTACTAGCGCTGTGCAATACGCAGTTTCAGTATGTTTTTAAAATGATCCGGATCTTTTGCATGGGTTAACTCACCATCCTGCGGGTAAATTTTATCGTACAAACGTGACAGCCAGAAACGTAACGCTGCAATGCGCAGCATACTATTCCATGCGGCCTGCTCCGCTTGGGTTAGCGCCCTGGCTGATTGATAGGCATCCAACATGGCATTTAATCTTGCCATATCCAATGCGCCATCTGCCTGTACGCACCAATCATTCACCGCAATTGCCAGGTCATACGCCAGCAGGTCATGACAGGCATAGTAAAAATCTATCACCCCCCCGACCTTATCTCCATCAAACAACACATTGTCACGGAACAAATCCGCGTGAATCACACCTTTTGGTAACTGCGTTGTATCAAGCGCGGCCTGAAATGCCAGTGCCTCTGTTAATAACCGCTGGTCATCGGGCGTAAGATGCGGCATGACTTGCGCTGCAGTTCCGGTGCGCCAATCCATATCACGCGGATTGCGATGCCGCGGGGTACCGGTTTCCACAAAAGTTTGGCCGGCAAGGTGCATTTTTGCCAATACCGTGCCAACCTCGGCACAATGCTTCGCTTCCGGCACCTGAATATCCTTGCCATTCAAGCAGCTGATCAATACCGCAGGTTTGCCGTTCAACATATGCAAACTGATACCCGCCTGATTACTGATAGGTTGTGGGCAGGGTACGCCATGCGCCGAAAGGTGACTCATCAGGTCAATAAAATACGGTAATTCATTAATTGAGTTATGCTCAAACAATGTAAGCACATACTTATTTTTCGTAGTGGTAACGAAATAATTGGTATTGGTAATGCCTGCAGAAATACCTTTCAGCTCAACGACTTCTCCGATTGCGTAATCTTGAAGCCATGCTTGTAATTCTGGAATGCTAACTGAGGTAAAAACAGACATAGATAAAATATTTAATTGAAAATTTAAGAATGGATGCTAGCGGAATCTTAAATAATTAAAGAGGGTGACTCCCTCTTTAAATTCAGCCAGCAATTTAACACTTGATGATTAAAACCTGAATATCGTCCATTTAGGAATACTCAGCGGAGGATTAGGGCCGTCATTCGTCCAGCCACCTTCCTGATCTTCTTTATGTAAATAATATGGCACACCATTTGATGGCGTGACTTTCATCATATAAAGCTGACCGTTGAGACGGTACTCTTCAACCGTTTCGCCATTGCCTTTTTTAACAATGGTTACTTCAGGCTCATCTGGGTCGCCTTCAGTTGCAATTGTAGGCGGCGGAATCTCTTCCAGCGGCTGCAAGTCTGCAGGCTGCTCTTTACTGTGTGCCAACAACGGCGCAAGCATCAACGCCAAAAACACGCCTATTATTTTATGACTTTTAAACATACGCTTAACGCCTATTCTGAAGTATGACTTTATTAGCAAATATTCTATCAAAGATAACGCGATATAAGGCTTTTCTTTATAAATAAAGCTGAATGCTCTCTTCTTCTGGCGACAGTTTAAAGCCTCTGGTTTCATAATGCTTGAATATCGCAGCCACAATCATTTCCGGATCATCAATCACTTGGATCAGATCCAGATCCTCAGGGGAGATCATGGCCTCATCTATCAGCGTAGTTTTAATCCAGTCGATCATGCCGCGCCAGAATGGCTCACATACGAGAATAATCGGCATTTTCAATGTCTTGCCGGTTTGCACCAGCGTAATACATTCCATTAATTCATCCAGTGTGCCAAAACCACCCGGCAACACCACATACGCACTGGCATTTTTTACAAACATCACCTTGCGCATAAAAAAGTGCTTAAAGTTCTGGCTGATATCCTGATACGGGTTACTGTGCTGCTCATGCGGCAGTTCAATATTCAGGCCTATGCTCGGCGAATAACCGGCAAAGGCACCTTTATTGGCCGCTTCCATAATCCCCGGGCCACCACCTGAGATCACGCTGAATCCGGCATCGGAAAGCATGCGTGCAATTTTCTCGGTAAGTTCATAGTAAGGTGTACCCGGCTTGATACGCGCACCACCAAAGATAGAAACTGCCGGTGTGATTGATTTCAAACGCTCGGTCGCACTTACAAATTCCGCCATGATTTCAAAAGCCTGCCACGAGGCATGACCGCCCTGCTGTGTGTCATTAGCTTCAGATGCACTGAATTTAGGAAGTTTTTTAACAACTGTCATCATTCATAACCTTCGTAGAGTTTTTACAAAAACAAATTTGGCCAAAATTTCCATCTATTTCATCTATATGTTTTATCATGTTAGCAATTAAAAACCTGTTGGCAACAACAAATTGCAACTATTTGCTCAAAGCAGGCTACGCTGGAATTCCGGCCTTGCTGCACATGCTCTGGAAATTTGGATTTTTACATGAAAACATTGTTATTAGTGGACGGCTCTTCTTACCTTTACCGGGCCTTTCACGCCATGCCTGACTTGAGAAATCACCTTAACGAGCCTACCGGAGCGATTCAGGGCGTGCTTAACATGCTACGGCGTTTACATAAGGATTACCCGGCCGATTACAGCGCCTGCATCTTTGATGCCAAAGGCAAAACCTTCAGGGATGACATTTACCCGGAATACAAGGCCAACCGTGCATCAATGCCGGATGACCTGCGCAGCCAGGTTGGCCCTCTGCTTGAGGCGATCCGCGCCATGGGCTGGCCACTAATCATTGAAGAAGGTGTAGAAGCCGACGATGTAATCGGTGCGCTGGCAAAGCAGGCCGAACGCGAAGGCATGCGCGTTATTATCTCGACCGGTGACAAAGATATTTCACAGTTAGTAAATGAGCATGTCACTATCGTTAACACTATGCCCAATGCCTTTAGAAGAGGCGACGAAAAACTTGATATTGCCGGCGTAGAAGAGAAATTCGGCGTCCCGCCCAGCCTGATCGTTGATTACCTGATTTTGATTGGTGACACCTCGGATAACGTACCGGGTGTAGAAAAAGTAGGCCCAAAAACTGCAGTTAAATGGTTAAAGCAATACGGCTCACTTGATAACATCGTTGCCAATGCCAATGAAATCAGCGGTGTAGTCGGTGAAAATCTGCGCAAAGCCCTGCCTTGGCTGCCTACCGCACGTGAGCTGATTACCATACGCTGCGATGTGGGCATTCAGGAACGCCTAAGCGACCTGGCCCCGCAACTGCCAGACAAGGCAAAACTGGCCGAACTGTTTGACCATTTTGACTTTAAATCATGGAAACGTGAACTGGAGAACATGCCGGATGGCCGCTCAGATGCAGGTACAGATGTAAAACCAACCGGCACGCAGCCGGCAAAAACACCGGCAGCAACAATGGACATGTTTGGCGGGAATGAAACGACAGCAAATGAAATAGCGGCAAATAACACAACCACATGCGCCTATGTTGCCAATAACTCGCGTCAATATGAAACCATATTAAGCCATGAGCAGCTGGACAGCTGGCTCAATAAAATTGCCAATGCCAGCCTGGTTTGTTTCGATACCGAAACCACCTCACTAGACCCGATGCAGGCAAAGATTGTCGGCATGTCGTTCAGTACCGAACCCGGCACAGCAGCTTATTTACCGTTAAAACATGATTACTTCGATGCGCCGGAACAACTCAATTTTGCAGAAACGCTGGCTAAAGTAAAACCGCTCCTGGAAAACCCGGCGATTAAAAAAGTCGGCCAGAATCTTAAATATGACCAGCATGTGCTAGCCAACCACGGCATAGCGCTAAATGGTATTGCGCACGATACGCTGCTGCAATCCTACGTATTTGAATCTCATAAAACGCACGGTATGGATGCCTTGAGCGAGCGCCATCTGGGCATCAAAACCATCACCTTTGAAGAAGTCGCCGGCAAGGGCGTCAAGCAGGTCAGCTTTAACCAGGTAACCGTTGAAGTTGCTGCCGAATATGCAGCAGAAGATGCTGACATTACCCTGCAATTGCACGAAGCAATGTACCCGCAAATCGCTGCCGATACAAAACTGGACTACATTTACAGCCAGATTGAAATGCCGGTTTCTGACATTTTATTCACCATTGAGCGCAACGGTGTGCTGATAGACGCTAACATGCTGAACCTGCAAAGCAATGAAATCGGCATGAAACTGGTGGCGCTGGAAAATCAGGCTTACGAACTTGCCGGCCAGCCATTCAACCTAGGCTCGCCAAAACAGTTGCAGGAAATCCTGTTCGGCAAACTCGGCATCAAACCGCTCAAAAAGACCCCCAGCGGAGCACCCTCTACCGATGAAGACGTATTGCAGGAGCTCGCACTAGACTACCCGCTACCCAAGGTGCTATTGGAGTATCGCGGACTCGCAAAACTCAAATCCACCTATACCGACAAACTCCCGCGCATGATTAACCCGTCTACAGGGCGCGTGCATACCAGCTACAACCAAGCCGTTGCCATTACTGGCCGCCTTGCCAGCTCAGACCCCAACCTGCAAAACATTCCTGTACGCTCACAAGAAGGCCGCCGTATCCGCGAAGCCTTTATTGCCCCCCAAGGCAGCGTGATTGTTTCAGCTGACTATTCACAAATTGAGCTGCGCATCATGGCGCATCTCTCGCAAGATAAAGGCATGCTGGATGCCTTTGCTAACAACGAGGACATTCACCGCGCCACCGCTGCCGAGATTTTTGGCGTGGAACGCGAGATTGTCGATAACGAACAGCGCCGCTATGCAAAGGTCATCAACTTCGGCCTCATCTATGGCATGAGCGCCTTTGGCCTGGCGCAAAACCTGAATATCGAACGCGGCGCCGCACAAAGCTATATCGAACGATACTTTGCCCGCTACCCAGGCGTGCGTGAATACATGCAGAACACACGTGAAATCGCCAAACAGCAAGGCTACGTAGAAACCTACTTCGGCCGCCGATTATGGGTGCCGGAAATCAACAGCCCGAATGGCATGAGAAGAGCCGGCGCCGAGCGTGCCGCTATCAACGCGCCAATGCAAGGCACCGCAGCAGACCTGATTAAACTGGCCATGATTGCGGTACACAAATGGCTGATAGACGAAAAACTGCAAACCAAACTCATCATGCAGGTACACGATGAACTGGTGCTGGAAGTCCCCGAAACCGAACTGGAACTGGTAAAACAAAAACTACCTGAGTTGATGCAGCATGTGGCAAAACTGGATGTGCCTTTACTGGCAGAAGTCGGCGTAGGCAGCAACTGGGAAAGCGCACATTAATCGCCGGAATTATTCAAAGACTCGTTAAAATATCATGCAGAAAACCAACTCATCCATCGGCATTTATATCATCGGCGATGAAATCCTTTCCGGCAAGCGGCAGGATGCACACCTGAATTTTGTAATCCAGGCTCTGAAAGCACGTGGCTTACAACTGGCGTGGGCACACTATCTGGGCGATATCCCCGAACAGATCACCAGTCTGCTCAAAGCCAGCATGCAGCGCGGCGACATCGTATTCAGTTTTGGCGGCATAGGTGCCACGCCGGATGACTACACTCGCCAGTGTGCGGCAGATGCAGCTGGCTTGCCAATCGCACGCCATCCGGGTGCCGTGGCGGAAATTGAAGCACAATATGGTGAAAGCGCTTACCCCAAACGCGTACTGATGGCTGATTTTCCTTCAGGTGCAGAGCTGATTCCTAACCCGGTTAACCGCGTAGCCGGTTTCTCCGTCAACCAGCATTATTTTGTGCCCGGCTTCCCGCAAATGGCACACCCGATGGTGGAGTGGGTGCTGGATACGCATTACCGGCATCTGTTTCATCAGCAGGATTACATGGAGGTTTCGATTCTAGTCATGGATGCCGGCGAGAGCAAACTCATCGACATGATGAACACTATTGTAAAAAAATACCCCGAACTAAAACTATTCAGCCTGCCAAAACTGGATAACCGGCGCACCACTGAAGTTGGCGTCAAAGGCCCTACAGAACTTGCTAAAACAGCTATAGACGAAATTAAAGTTGCTGTCAGTGCGCTTAATTTCCCGTGGACTGAGCTTTAAACTCACATCATGGGATGTCGAGATTTTTGCGGCGCCTGCTGCATCGCCCCCTCCATCAACAGCCCCATTCCCGGCATGCCACAAGGTAAACCCGCCGGGGTGCGCTGTATTCAGCTGGACGCTGATAATAAATGCATGATCTTCGGCAAGCCGGAAAGGCCGGCATTTTGTGCCGGGCTGCAACCCAGCACGGAAATGTGTGGTGACACACGGGAACAAGCCATCGCTTGGTTAACCAGGCTAGAGCGGCTTACTGCGCCAACTCTCTCCCAATAACAATACTGCAACAAAACTCACTGCTGCAGCAGTCGAAACATAAGCACCCACCCACGCCAAACCGCCGGCTGTTACCAGCAGTTGCGAAATATAAGGGGCAAGCGATGCTCCTAAAATGCCGCCCAGCTGATATGCCAAACCGGCACCCGTATAGCGCAATTCAACCGGAAACTGCTCCGGCAGATAAGCGCCCATCGGTGCAAATGTCGCCCCCATCAAAAATAGAGCCAGCGATAAAAACACTGTAATCTGCAAGAGCGAGCCGTTTGCCAGCAAGGGGCTAAGCGTAAACCCCGCCAGCACCGCCAGCGCGCTACTCACCAGCAATACCGGACGCCTACCAAGCCGGTCACTTAAACTTGCTGCAATCGGCGTAGCCAGTGTCATAAATAAAATTGCAACGCACAACATGCCTAGAAAATCCACCCGAGTTATGCCCAGCTGAGTAGTGCCATAGCTCAGGCAAAATACCGTGGCGGTATAAAACAGGTTGTAGCACACTACCATTGCCAGCGCTCCCAGCAATACCGGGCGAAAATGTGTTTTCAACAAGGGCTTGATCGGTACTGCATGGGTTTTATTTTCTGCCAAAGCAGCCGTAAATGCCGGGGTTTCTGCCAGTTTAAAGCGTACATACAGGCCAACACCTACCAGCAAAGCACTGGCGATGAACGGCAGCCGCCAACCCCACGCTTTAAACTCTGCATCAGTCAGCCATAGTGACAAAGCCAGATAGCTCAAGGTAGCCAGTAAAAACCCAACCGAAGGCCCCAACTGCGGAAACATGCCAAACCAGGCGCGCTTGCCCTCCGGCGCATGTTCAGTAGCCAGCAATGCAGCGCCACCCCATTCGCCACCCAGACCCAGGCCCTGCCCAAAACGCAAGATACATAAAGCGATTGGCGCCCAGATGCCCAACACATCGTAGCCCGGCAATAAGCCAATCAACAGCGTTGAAATCCCCATCAGCAACAGCGATGCTGCCAATGTTACTTTACGCCCGATCTTGTCGCCAAAATGGCCGAACACAACCGCTCCCACTGGGCGCGCGATAAAAGCGATGCCAAAAGTCAGAAAAGCATTCAATGACTGCGTTGCCGGATCGCTGGCGGGGAAAAACACCTGACCGATGACGAGCGCAGCCGCCATGGCATAGATATAAAAATCGTAAAACTCAATAGCCGTGCCAATAAAGCTGGCAAAGGCAATGTGAGTGGTAGATGCTTTTTGCATATTTAATCAATTCGATAACAAAACTTATCCCGATTGTAAGTCATAAATAATACATTTTTTGGTTTTCTCGAAGAGCGATTGCGTATAAAATAGGCAGCTTTCGCGTTTGAGAAAATCAGCTAGTGCAAATCGGTAATCACATCTTAAAAAACAATCTGGTAGTCGCACCCATGGCGGGCGTGACTGACAGGCCTTTCCGTCAGCTTTGCAAAAAGATGGGCGCGGGATTGGCTGTGTCCGAGATGGTGACATCCAACTCTTTACTTTACGGCAGTGAAAAAACCAAACGCCGCGCCAACCACGAAGGTGAAGTAAACCCGATTTCCGTGCAGATTGCCGGCGCCGACCCGAAAATGATGGCAGAAGCCGCCAGACATAATGTAGATAACGGCGCACAGATTATTGACATCAACATGGGCTGCCCAGCAAAAAAGATCTGTAACGTCATGGCAGGCTCTGCACTTTTGAAAGATGAGCCACTAGTGGCGCAGATTCTGAAAGCAGTGGTCGCCGCGGTAGATGTGCCGGTAACACTCAAAATTCGCACCGGCTGGGACAAAAACAATCGCAATGCCATTGCCATTGCCAAGATGGCTGAAGACATAGGCATCCAGGCACTGGCCATGCATGGCCGCACCCGCGCCTGCGCTTACATGGGCGAAGCCGAATACGACACGATTGCCGCCGTCAAACAGGAAATTCGCATTCCACTGATTGCCAACGGTGACATCACCACCCCGGAAAAAGCCAAATTCGTTCTCGATTACACCGGCGCTGATGCCGTGATGATAGGCCGCGCCGCACAAGGCCGCCCTTGGATCTTCCGTGAAATCGAACACTACCTGACAACCGGCACGCATTTACTGGCGCCTACTGTAGATGAAATTCATGCCGTCATGTTGGAACATCTGCACGACTTATACGACTTTTATGGTGACTTGACCGGCATGCGTATGGCACGTAAGCATATCTCCTGGTATACCAAGGGCTTGGCCGGTTCTGCCCAGTTCCGCCATAGCATGAACACATTGCAAACCATTGAATTGCAATTACAGGCCATTAACGACTTTTTTGCTGAACTGAAAGCTAAAAATGATCGCCTGGTATACATCGACAACGACGCAGATGACGCAGAATCAAATGCGTCACAAGCATTAGCCGCCTAAGTAG
>Ga0208397_100669_pt1 | contig 11658 bp, 11 predicted proteins | sample LakWasMe76_LOW10_2_FD_183904 | JGI IMG/M metagenome (GOLD analysis project Ga0208397, IMG submission 183904) | Freshwater sediment methanotrophic microbial communities from Lake Washington under simulated oxygen tension - Sediment Metagenome... | ecosystem: Environmental > Aquatic > Freshwater >...
TTTGTTCGTCCTGCTGCTGGCGTAACTGGTTAAGCTCCCGATCCCTTTCGATTTTTTCAGCCTGTGCTTTTTGAGCCAGTTCTTTTGCCTCGTCAACCACTTCGACTTTGTTCTTACGCTGCTGCTGAGTTTGCTTGCGCTTGTCGGATTTAACGCTTTTGGCTTGAGCGGCGCTGACCAAGCCCGACTTTAGTAATTGTTCTTGTTGTAAGAGGACACTTTATAAATGCACATCAAAAATATAATCAAATAAAACAAGCAATTGTTTTAAAAGTGAATATATTAAGTTATATATAATAACTGCACAACTTAAGTGCTACATTGCTGCGTACTCCATGCTAAACACATCATGCTATGCTGTTTGGCCGCTGGTCAAATTAAAGTTTGTAGTTGTGAAATATCTGAACATCTGCTTTGCCCGTAATTTACTACCAGTTTGTAGTGGAATATGCATCCAAATGAATAATCGTCAACGTATGATATTTTATGCTCACGCTTTGAAGTTGAAAAAATAAGTAGAAAAAGCTAGAGTGGGACTTCATGTTTTTATTTAACGATGGAATGCGGGGCCGAGGAGATTCTAAAATGAAACTATCATTACAAGAACAATTACTAAAGTCGGGTTTAGTCAGCACCGCTCAAGCCCGGAGCGTTAAAGCCGATAAACGTAAGCAGACCCAGCAGCAGCGTAAAAATGGGGTTGAAGTCATCGACGAAGCTAAAGAACTGGCTCAAAAAGCACAGGCTGAAAAGATCGAAAGAGACCGGGAGCTTAATCAGTTGCGTCAACAGCAGGACGAGCAAAAACAGCTGGCCGCGCAAATAAAGCAGATTATCGAATTAAACCGCTTACCCAGGGAGGCCGAGGGACTAGCCTACAACTTTACCGATAATAATAAAGTCAAACGGTTGTATGTTTCGGAGGCAATGCGTGATCAGATTGCTCAAGGACGGCTGGCTATTGTAAAGCTGGGGGCGGACTATGAAGTAGTCGGTGCCGAGGCGGCGCAAAAAATCCAGGCGCGCGATGCGGCTAGCGTAATTGTTTTTAATGAACAAAATACAACTAACGATGTGGTGGACGACGGTTATGCAGACTATCAGGTTCCTGACGATTTGATTTGGTAGTTGGCTGATAAATTTTTACTCTCCTTGCCCCGCTGAATGGCATACCACCGGACCTGCCTCAAAGTCTTGCAGGCCAGTTATTTAATACGTTAGGCGTTCAACCCAAATGACTAGTCCGATAGAAATCGTCACAGCTCTGCCTGAAGTAGCCAAAGCTATTTACTCAGACAGCGTTTCCAGTACGCTTCAAGAAATTGGAAAAATTGGCGTTGATGCGGTTAAAACATTTCGACTTGCTTTATTTCCATTGCAAATCTCAGCTGCTCTACAAGATCGTTTGGCTTTATACATAGACTCAGCGATTAGAGCAGTGCCGGAACATCGGAGGATTTCTCCTCAACAATCATTGGCTCTCTCTATTTGCGACCAATTGAAATTTTGCGACGAGGCTGAAGAAATTTCGCGTTTGTATGTTGAGTTACTGTCGCGTGCAGTGGATAAAGAGCGAGTTGGAGAAGCGCATCCAGCATTTGTTAATATAATTTCGCAACTTGCGCCAGATGAAATATTAGTTATTCGTCAACTGGGTGAGGCCGTGCCAGTTGGAGATGACGGCGCGTTCAAAACATATTTTCGAGAGAGAAATAACGCAAGAAAAATACTAACCAAGAGTCTCGTAAAGAAAGTGGTTGGCGCATCAGAATTGACCCCGGAAATGCAGCATCTAGTCACTTCAATTTGTATTGCCCCAGAAGAACTAGCTCAACCCAATCTTTATTCTACATTTCTTGAGCATTTGGTATCTCTTGGCGTAGTTGCCTACACAAACGATTCGACAAACGGTGGCGTACTTAAAGGCGTAATGCACAGCTCAAAAGATACACAGATGCTGTGCATAAAATTAAGTGAATTTGGATCTTTGTTTTTTAAAGCATGCGTAAAAAACCAACACAATAGCCATCCTTAATTTGTTAATCAGCGAGTAAAACTTTTCAGGTACAGGCACCCAATGTGTTTCACCGTTTGAAGTGCATAGCGACAGTTCGATAACGGCTGTTATGTCAAATGGTTTTGGGGTAACGATAAAAACCGTTAGAATATCAATATCGGCAAACGACCCAAAGCGGAAATCCAGAAAGGTCACCTCGGCCAGCTAGTCTCCGTCCATTTCGGCCGTTAAAGCTGGTTAGATCTTATTTCAGACGGATGGAAGTGCACACGACCAGTCATTTACGCTACCGATCCAAAACTTCTTCTCTCCAAGCTGAATCATGAGCCAAAACTTGCTCTTAGCGGACAATGCTCATTGTTCATCAAACCGATACATAAAACGACAATACGGAAATACAAATGGCTTTTAAGAAAACCACCAGTACTGATACCGCTCCTGCTTCTCCAGATCTCCTCCTACGCGAACTGCCGCGTCGGAAGATTCCGGACGTACTAAGTCATCAGGCTCAGATTTTGGCCGACTATGCGGCCCACATTGAGGAACCTGACGTTGCCTTACAGTTGCCCACGGGAAGCGGTAAGACGCTGGTGGGGCTTATGATCGCGGAGTGGCGGCGCCGTAAGTTCGGTGATCGGGTGGTCTATCTCTGCCCCACAAGACAACTTGTTCACCAAGTGGCAAGCCAAGCCGAAGAGAAATATGGCTTGTCTGTAGGCACCTTCGTTGGCCTGCAGAAGGACTACCTTCCGGCTGCTAAGACTGATTTCAAACAGGCATCGAAGATCGCAATTACAACCTACTCTGGCTTGTTCAATAACAACTCGTTTTTTGACAACGCGGACGTTATCCTACTGGATGATGCTCATGCAGCTGAGAACTACGTTGCGAGTCACTGGAGCCTGCGGGTGGAGCGCACCAAAGCCGAGCATGCGGCATTACACATAGCTTTATGTGCGCTCTTGTCGCGGTATCTTGATCCTATTGATATGACGCGGGTGAGCGGCGTTTGGGAGCACGCCACAGACCGTAACTGGGTCGATATGCTACCGCTTCCGGTGCTGCATGAGATTAAAGATGAATTGGTCGAAATTTTAGATGTGTACACCTCTAACAACGATCTCCATTGGCCGTGGGCGCTGTTGAGATCACATCTAGAGGCGTGCCACATTTATATATCGAGTCAGGACATCTTGATTCGTCCGCTGTTGCCGCCCACTTATTCGCATGCACCGTTCGAGAACGCTCGTCACCGGGTCTACATGTCGGCAACGCTCGGTGCGGGAGGGGATCTGGAACGTCTGACAGGCCGCAAAAGCATCCGACGCTTAGCCGCTCCTAAGGGTTGGGACATCCAGGGAGTAGGCCGCAGGTTTTTCATATTCCCCGAAATGTCTCTGTCGGAAAGTGAAGCCAGCGAACTTCGCTTGAAACTTATGACGCAAGCTGGACGCTCCGTCATACTCGTCCCCAGCGATGCAAAAGCCGAGATTATGCGGAAGGAGATTGCCGATACCATAGGCTTCAAGACCTACAGTGCAGAGGATATAGAGAAGTCAAAGACCTTATTCGTCAGTGATCCGAAAGCCGTAGCGATCATTGCGAATCGCTACGATGGAGTCGACTTTGCAGGTAATGAGTGTCGCTTGCTATGTATCGAAGGATTGCCCAAGGGAACGAACTCCCAAGAACGCTTCTTGATGTCACGCATGGGGGCGAATACGCTCTTTAATGAGCGGATTCAGACCCGGGTCGTCCAAGCCATCGGCCGCTGCACACGGTCACTTGAGGACTTCTCCGCAGTAGTCGTTACCGGCGAGGAACTGCCGGACTACATCTCTGATCTTCGTCGTCGTAAGTATCTCCATCCTGAATTGCAGGCAGAAATTTGGTTTGGCGTCGAACAGTCTAAGGAGACGGACATTTCCAACCTTGTGGAGAACTTTGATATCTTCCTCTCTAACGGAAGGGAATGGGAAGACGAGGGCAACAAGCTCATCCTCGATAAGCGTGCCACGTTCACACAGACTCCATTGCCTGCCATTAAAGATTTAACGGAAGCGGTCTCGTGGGAAGTCGAATACCAGACATCGATGTGGCGTGCCAACTACATTGCTGCCATGGATGCGGCAGAGCGAGTCCTTGGTTTGTTAAACTCGCCCGAACTGCGCGGTTACCGCGCGCTGTGGGCGTATCTTGCTGGCGCCGCTGCGTATCTCTCTGCAAAGTCAGGTAACGAAGGAATGGATCAAAAGTCACGGCAGCACTTCGAGTCCGCCTATAAAAGCGCACCGAATATCAGCTGGCTCGCCCAGTTCGCTAGGAGGCAGACGCCGCAAGTGGTCGAAGCAACAGAGGTGGGCACGGCCCTATTGAAACAAGTTGAGCGCATTGGCGCCGAACTGGCACGTCTTGGAACCACACATGACCGCGCATTCGCGTCCAAGGAAAAAGAGATCATTGAAGGGTTATCAAGGCCAGAGACGTTTGAATGGGCTCAGGTAGCGCTCGGCAAGATCCTCGGATTCGTTGCAGACAAGATTGAATCCGAAGGTTCCCCGGATCCGTGGTGGATATCTGGACAGGATTGTGTAGTGTTCGAGGACTATGTTAATACGACTGTGACTGGCGCACTGGACGTTACCAAGGCCCGGCAAGCTTCCTCTCATCCAGATTGGATGAAGGTGAATGTGCCGGAGTCAGTCAATTGCCGCTTCACACCCACTCTTGTGACTCCTGCGCAGTCAATCAGAAGCGCAGCCGTGCCTCACGCGACCCTACTCAAACTGTGGGAATACGATGAGTTCCAAACGTTCGCTGCTCATGCCTTGCTAACTATCAGAACGCTACGTCAGTCCTTCTTCGAGCAGGGAGACTTAGTCTGGCAAGTCCAAGCGGCTGATATCATCACAGAAGCTCGACTTGATATGACATCGATCGTTGAGGATTTGAACAAGCGACCGGTCATTGGAGGTCTCACTGAGGTCTGACATGATGACATAAACCGGCCGGTCACTATTCTTAGTCGGAGGTTTTCTGGACAGATTCAGAAAGAAAGTGATTTTTTACCTCGCCATAAACGAGAAAGGCGCAAAGTATAAGTACCGTTGCGCCTTTATAGGTTTAGATAGGTTATCAAATTAACTAAATATTCTTTATGAGTTTAAAATAAGGGAACACCTTTCGATTGAAGTTCCTCATCGTTTTTCACTGCATTAATAAATTGATCTGTTTCTTTTTTAGATAGAGATTTGTTTGATATTTTTGGAGCTACTTCATGATATTTTTGAATAGTTCTGACTTCATCTTCAGAAAGGTTTATGCCACTATCCTTAAATCGAGCTGATATGAGATAAGCAGAAAGTCCAGCCTCAGTCATTTCCATTGTACGATTTATATTCCCAGTTCTCTTAATATGTCCACTAAAATCAGTAAGATCGGTAACACTCATTTTTTAAACCTCATTTTTGTTAAAAGGAAACAATAATATAAGGTCAGAATCATCAAAATCAACGGCAAAGGGCAACGGTCGAATTCAAACGTCGAACATAAAACCACAGAAACTGGCTAGACGACCAAAAAAGGCCAAATAGCAAACTCCTAGCTGAGAACCCAAGAGCAAGGAACGCTCATTTACTATTGATAACGGATTTTATCAAGAGCAAAGCAACTGGGAAAAAATTGGTTCGGGTATCCCAGCAATGCTATAAAGAGTTCACCGCGATCCCAATAATCCATCAAAGTAAACCAAAACGTCCCTCCTTAGGATTACGAGTAAACACCGTCATGGCGATCTTATTTTCGACATCCAATGGTGGGTGCTGATTTTCTATAATTATTATCTGACTCTCTGAAGCGTGATGTTTCACGAGATAATTGTAAAAACATTCCTTCAAATCCGTACCTTGTAAAGCTCGGTCGTCAACCCCTTCGGGTTTGAAATAAGCCAGTAAAGGAGAGTCAAGAACCACAAAGCCTGGGTGTGGAAGGTCGTATTCTTGGCAATATTCCAGCAACCCGATTGTAACAGCAGCATGGGTTATTGCACGTAACCCTTTGCCTCGGCTACCACGCGGTTTTCCATCTATAACGAAGTCACTAGTGTCTTTGTCAAAATGGACGATACATTCGCCAGGAAAATGCCAAGCTTTTAATATGCTTGAAATCTTCATCGAGAAATGATGCGCTTCGGCTACAGGAATACCAGTAGTAATTGGGTGACGCTCTTCTGATGCGCCTTCATCTTCCTGCAATAGAGTAAGCTTTCGTTGTTCTAGTTTTTTTACTCGTTCATACAATTCTACAGCCTTTTTTACGCTCTCTCGCTTTTCCACTAATTCTGAGAATGAGCCGCGCTCATAGCCAACCAGCGGGGCAATCTTGCTTTGAATCTCCGAGTCAATTAGGCCATACTCGTCATTTATTGTACTAAGTTCTGCTATAAGTTCCGATTTCTCACTCAGTAGTTCGGCAACTGTGTCGGCTAATTCAACCTTAAGTCTTGAAATTTTAAGAATTTCAGCGGTTGCTGCTTGCACAATCGCTTCCACATCACCATCACATGTACCCACAACATGTTGGGTATCTGGAGCTGCACCACAAAGCGGGCAAGGTGTCTGCTCGATGTTCGCGAACAGAGACCCACTTTCTTGTATGGCCTCCAGCCGTGTAATGTCGACTTCGTAATGCTGGCTAAGCAAATCGAAACGTGCCAAGTATTCTTGTATTTCTCTTAAGCGACCTTCCAATTTACGGCAATGTTCGAAAAGTTTACGTCGATTGTTCAATAGGACATCAAGTGTTTGCTGTGCATTGTTTAGGCTTTCACGTTGTGTTTCTATCGAGCTTTCCAGTCTAGAAAACTGAGCTGTGAGTTCGTTTTCTTCTTCTCCTACATCAGCAATCTCGGTTGAGAGGTCAGCAAGTAACTCATCAATTAAGGCTATCTGTTTTGCGTTATCAGGTTCTGGATTACTTGCAGAGACGACCTTAGAGTCGTCCACGCCAGTTAACAGCAGCTTGATAGTTGCCAATTGAGGGGTCTTTCCAATGTATTGCCCATCCCAAAAAGGGGAGCCGGTTTGTTGAATTTCTCCTTCCTGAACAATCGTAAGTCTGGCAAGGTTACGGAAACTCAGGCTTACAGTTTCTCCTTTCTTGTTCTTCAGAATGCGTTTTCCAAGCAATCCGATTTTTTCTAGCAAAAATCCAGATAGATTGTCCGTCTTGTCGTGTCCATGTGCTTGCTTTAGTGGTAGCGCGCTTTGATTTTCAGAGTCATTGAGTTTTGTGAGCTTAAATCCCCCCCCTGATGTAGAACGCTGAATCCGGTAGTTTTCTTCATTATTGATAGCAAGATCAAGATCAATACTTCCGAACTTACTTCGCTCTGTTATTTCTCTTAAGGAAGAACCGCCAAGCATGAAATCAATTGATTCAGAGAGAAAAGATTTTCCTGTATCAGAAGCACCGCAAATAACATTGATACCCGAAAAAAAATCAAGTGCCGCCTGATCATCTGTTGATCCAGAAAATACAATTCTGCGTAGCTGGAAATAACAATTTGTCATTGATGGTTCATTCCAGTTACGGTTGTTTGTATTGGCTGGAATTGGCTTGACCACTTCTCAAACAAATGGTGCGTAATACGCCTGATTTCTTCGGTTGGTATATTTTCAAATCCTTTAACTGCCCAGTATGCCCGTTCCATTAGCTGACGTGAATAATTGGATGTTAGGGAAGACATGAATGGTGCAGCCGTTTCTCTAGCTAGATAATTGAAGCCATCGCTTTTTGGGATTCTTTGGATGAGGCCACGGCTCATCATGAGCAGCAAACCCTTTTCGATTAACCCTCTTCTAATAAGAAGTTCGCCAGTCCGAAACGGTAACGGTGCATGTAAGCTTGGAGGGCCATTGGCATCACCAGAATGAACGACGAGATAATCCATTTCCACAAGCCGCTGAAGGTCAAAAGCTATTGGAAATGCAGCCACTAAAATAGCCAGTGAGCGCACTCCTGTTTCCAAAGGGCTATTGAATGGTTTTGGATGAGTGTTACTCATAACCGAATACCCAAGTAAGGCGATCATCGTTAGCGAGCTGGTGGCATATTCCCTGCTTATCCTGAGTCCTAATTGAAGAAGTCAATGGATTTGATGTTACTGCAACTTGTGCTGCTTGAGCGACTGTTTCTCTCATTCTCTCGAAACCATCTGTGTGTTTTCCTTCGCAAATATCAACTACTCCATAATAGACCTCATTCTTTAAATCGTCGAAAGTTCCTTCAGGGACTGTATCTCGAGCAAAATTACGAAGTGCTTCTGCATGATAAAACCTTTCGCGCTGACGTAGATAGTCGCGTTTCAAATTGGAGTGGGAATCCAAGGATGTCGCATCTGTGAGTTTTACACCAAGGTGGTCGCCATAAGCATCAAGGATTTGGCGAATGTAACGACTTTCCAGAGGTGCCGGTGTCTCAGGAGGCATGGAAGGGATTGGTCTTGGAGGCAACCCACCACCAAAACGAACAGCGTGGAAACTCGTTTTGCTATGTTCGTTTATAAGTTCTACTATCGATTTCGAAGAGAAAACTTTAAAGTCAAAACTGTCAAAGAAAGCCTCGAAATCTCCAGAAAGGATAACTTCAGTAGTCAAAGTAATGGCTGTCTGGCAATGTTTTTCCCAATTCTCAGCGGCCTTGTTTTTTAGTTCGTCTGGCTTATTCAGCAATTGTTCAAGGCTTGTCCCTATTCCCTTAGGACAAACAAAATAGTGTTTACGAGGCGGAATGTATTCACCAATATGAGAATAGTAGATGATTTTTCCGATCTCGATCCAAACATCACTTGGATATAGCGGATGGTCATAGCGTTTACACTGGTAATTGTCCCAATTTCCGTTAAATCCATCATTTGTGCAGAAACCTGCAATGTCTACACCGAGATCGCCTGAGCCAGCCAAACGCCGAACCGTCGCATATGAGTTTTCAAGAGAAGTGGCCCACTCTTCTACGAAACCTTCCCATTCATCAGGAGAGAAAGTTTGAACACGCAAAGATTTTGGAATAGGTACGCCATTTTGCACGTGTTCCGAAGATGCTAAACATGCCGGCAGATTAGGCTTTATCTCTTTTAAGTCAGCATCGCCGATCAATGATTCTCTCCGTTAATATTTCAATTACATAGTAAGCCATGGAATTAGACAAAATAGGAATAACGGTAATTTTTGTTTATTCCTGCAACGCCCTGTAAAGTGTTCGTCGTGATACGTTAAGCGATTGGGCTACGGTGTCATGATGTTCCCCTTGTTTGATCAACTTTTGAGCGTGAATAACTTGTTGTGAGGTTAGTTTTGATTTCCGTCCCATCTTCACGCCACGAGCAATCGCCGCCGCCCTTCCCGCTTTTGTTCGTTCCTGAATAAGCGACCGTTCCAGTTCCGCCAGTATTCCAACCATTTGCCACATAGCTCGGCCTGTCGGGGTTGTGGTGTCTATGGATTCGGTCACGGACTGGAAGGCTATCCCTTGTGATTTTAATTCATCCAAGAGGTTTATCAAATCATGTAACGACCGGCCTAAGCGGTCAAGCTTCCAAACGGCAAGCGTATCACCTTTATTCAGAGCCTTAAGGCATTTAGTCAATTCAGGCCGTTTGATATTCGCACCCGTGGCCGTGTCGGTAAAGATACACTCACACCCAGCCGCCTTCAGCGCGGTAAGCTGTAAGTCTGGGTTTTGGTCTTCGGTTGAGACACGGGCATAACCAATTTTCATGGCCTATTTTGGCACTGATTTATGACACGGACAAGCTGTTGATTTGTAAAGGATGAAAACTTGTGCCAAATATCTTGATTTCTGGCACAACAGCCAATAAGACGGGGCATGCCAAAATGTTTAATGTTTAACTGGTTCTAAGCCAGAAAACGATGCAAAGCTTCGAAAATCTCTCTGGACGGTACGCTGATTTATAGTGAATGTTTTTTACAACATTATTTATTTGTTTTTCCTCCTCTAATTCATTTAACAGCCTGTTCAAGAATTTTTAAAATCGCCAAGATATATCCTGGTTCATAAATTTTTCTTCCATATTCATTACGAACAGAACCGTCATCATTTTTTTTCCATCCGTTTTCGTTAAAAATCCGATCTGAAACAGCCGATTCGAGCGCTTTAATTTCAGTTACAGATAAAGGTACGGCTGGTAGTAGCTCTATAGAGTTTTCCGTGTTAGCGGTAATACGAACCGATCTGTCAATAACTATTTTATCCTTGGTCAATGACTTTAAAAGTCGGTTTTCACCTCTTAAATTGCGAATTTCGGCAAGCATCAGTCCTACTTCTGCGCGAATTACAGGGTCATTTATCAATTGAAGAATATCTTCTTGCTTGGGAATTGCTTTAGATTTTTTTCTAGTTTGTTCGCTCTTATGAAGCCAAGAAGTAATTAATTGTCTGTAATTTTCGCCATTTTTGTTCCTTATAGCTTGCTCTGATGGCCCACCTGATTTTTGTGATAATTTACCAATAGTTGAAATAGAGAAGTCATGGCTATTCCGTTCCATTTGTTCTTCACAAATCTGCTGTATTATCTTGAGGGAACTTTGTTTTCGAGATGATGCTCCAGTCCATAGCATGTCATACACTTCATCAGGACTTTTCATGCATCTTTCCAAGATAAGGCCGAAGTTTATTTGATATATCAAGAGAGTTTCGTTGGGGCTGGCTAGTCAGCTGTTCTATCTGATCTGTGATACCTAACGTTGATAGCTTACCCATTGATTCAACAAAATTAATTGCCCCTTCGAAAGAGCCCACACGCCCTTCTATCAGCATCATAATTTGATTGCCAATTTCAAGCTGCTCCGCTTCAGATAAACAAAGCAGGACTGGCGACTTACCATTGGCACTTAACATCAAATCGATTGCTTGGCCTCGGCGCAAGCTTGCTTTTGTTGCATCGTAAGAAGGAAATATTTCAGCATTCCGGCACACTGTCTCCAATTGCATTAATAAAGATTTTTCATCTAAACGAAGATCTGGAATAGTTTGCCATTCCAAACTTAATAATTTAACGCCTTCATTTTCACTATTTTTGCAAATATCGATGCTACGTTTGATTAACTGATAGGTTGCATGCATATCATTCATAATAGAGTCAACCTTAGTAGCTTCCCTTTCATATTCAAGCTCAGCCTGAATGAGTTCTTGTTGTTTTAAAAACGGCTGGTCCTTTTCTTCGGATGCAAAATTTTCTAACCTTAAATTTTCCAAATTATTTTCAATCGCTATATATCGTTCGCCTGCATTACTGGTCTCGTAGCTCAAATTATTGAAATGAGCAATTAACCCAGGTAAAAAAGCTGGACCGGTAATAAACCATCTACACCGGACGCAATTTTTTGTATTGCCTTGAAAATCTCGGACAACTGGAGCATAGCTAATAGGGGCATTACCAAGTTTTACGTACTGTTCCCCGCCATTATCACACCCCTGAAAAGCGATAGGGCATATACGAATGGCACTTACTTAAGCTTTTTCGGATGACCAAATTTTCTCACTTCTTCTCTTGCTTCGCTCCTTATTTTTGTCAACAAAGGATAAGGCTTAGGTCTTCGCTTGATAGCTCTGGGTTCTATACG
>Ga0208397_100680_pt1 | contig 11537 bp, 10 predicted proteins | sample LakWasMe76_LOW10_2_FD_183904 | JGI IMG/M metagenome (GOLD analysis project Ga0208397, IMG submission 183904) | Freshwater sediment methanotrophic microbial communities from Lake Washington under simulated oxygen tension - Sediment Metagenome... | ecosystem: Environmental > Aquatic > Freshwater >...
AGAAGGGGCTCCTGCCCCTCTGCTGACGCGCGGCATCCCTGCCGCGCCCCTAACGGGCTGTTCTCGATAAAAGCTCCGGTGCTCGGCGCGGCAAACGGGAGAAATACCATTCGTGCGTAACATCAGTGAATAAGTATTAAAAATCAAGGATGGAAAATTCATATGGTTAAATTTGCAACATCAATCTAACTCTATTCAAAAAACCAATTTCAACCGGACGGTCAAATTGATCCCACGCATTTTGGCATAAGTTATTAATATCACTCGTAAGCATCTCGTCCAGTCTATCTGGAATCAAAACTCCTAACTTTGATGACAACGCTAACGACAAATAACCACCAAACTCTGCGTTGACGGACTCCGATAACTCGCAATAGTGTTTGGGAGAATGCTGTTGATTTAATCCGTGTTTTAGCAAAGCAATGATTAGTCGCATTGCATGGTAATCAAATCCAGACTTAAGCGGCGAATTAGCAACCACACTCTCAAACTGTCTTGAAGGAATCGACATAATCTCTCGAATATTCCAATCAAATTTTTCACTTAAATAATTTGGCTCACCAATTGACTGCAAATAAGTCTGAAAACTCCAGAAGGCTGTAGAAAGCTTTTGGTGTGTATATCCATCGAAATGCGGATTGTTCGAAAGCGCTCGCAAGATATGATCCAGACCTTGCAACAAATGCTCATCAGTCTGCTCAGTAAAAAATGACTGGGCATGAAATACTCGTTGCATTGCATGTAAGTATTTGCTGGTTTCGCTTTTTGGTATACGGCTATGCAACCAATGCATCAATGGCATCACGTCGACGAAATCGCTCAAAAAATGACTGAGCTCCAGTTCAAGCTTAATTGGATTTTGGCTGTCAGTAGCTGGAAGGGGCTGTTTGCTTAACTCTGATATTATGCCCCGATAGCGCAACTCATTTTTAGCAAGCCGGAGAATACTTTCAATATAATCAAAACACCCTTTCTCGAACCAAATTGCTGTAATGCCCAATCTTGCTAAATGTCCATTGCGATCTGCTAGTTCATTCTCATCTTCGGGCGCCTGCTCAATTGAAAAATGCTGTGGAGTGTCTTCATCCCCTATCTGTTCTTTGACCTTCCGAAATACCTGAATGGTTCTGTCATTGTTCAAGCTGCATCCAAGAAATAGAAGACTACTATTTTTAAAATAGTATGAAAGTAACTTCGGTATTGGCCGCTCCATATCCAATGCATCATCGCCATAAGCATCGTCGTATTGGTTCTTGCTCAAAATGCATTTCGCTGGCTTTTGAATATCGCCATGAAGTTTGATGACCGTGACTCTGTCACCAGCGGGCTTCTCCATCGCGTTCGTACCATTAATGACCTGAAATTTCTCCCCGGTATCGTACGCCTGCTCTATTAGACTGTCATAATTGGTTGTAATAACCGTATCGGTAAATAAATCGGTTACGTGCAATATCGCATCGTGAAGAACACCGGTACGTGAAAAGACGTCACGGATTTCCTGGGTAAATACCTCCCGACCACGTATTGTTTCAATCTCGTCAATGACTGTTTCATATTGCCCGTCAGCTAGCAGTTCTTCAATATAATCAGACGCAATATTTGCCGTTCGACCCTGTTGACGCAAATGATCTTTCCAGGTTGGAAACCGCCCAGCTACCGAAATACCCGCGCCGATGAAGGGCACGACACTTCCTTTTTCCATGCAATTGACCAACTGCTCAAAATGGTCGAGGTTACGCTCGAACCAATGATCATCGCCAAACAGTTCTCGAAGGTAAGTTTCGTTCAGTGCCTCGTGGCGACGATCTTTTCGATATTCACAAAATGCCTGATCATAGGCCTCTTTATCACCGGCATAAAAAGCCTTGCTAGGTTGTGAAAGACAGCCTATGCCATATTCTTCGCGCAGCAGTTGCCCATCTTCACTTTCCAGCCATTCATTAAAGTCGGCATAGTATTCGTAGAGCTTATGCTCGTCTTTGTCGCACCAGATTTTGTGTTGTGCTTCCATGCAGACGCCCTTATGCTACAGCCTGTTCGACTATGGCGTCGGCTAGATGGATTTGGATGGTTTGGACTTGGTTGAGACGGGCTTTCAGAGCATCGCACAGAGCCATGAGTTCATCGACTTTGGCGACGATGCGGTGTTGTTCGTCCAGTGGAGGTAATGGTATCTCAAACAACTCTAAGACCTTCTTGCTCAAACCTTCTCGAGCCATTCCAACTTGCCTACCCCAAACAAAATTTTGTATGTAAGGAGACAAAATACAGTAATGCAAATAATCCCTGGTTCTTGACATTGTTGGCCTGATTATAGTCACATGCTGACTAACATTTGCTTCTCCAACGCCCTCTGGAAACACCGCACAACGGCCTAATGACGCACCAGTAATATTTAGCAAAATATCATTTGGAATGACTACTGTATTTGACATTTTTTTATGCGTTTCGTCAGAAATATATGCGACATCATTTATTTCCAATCCATGATTCCATATATTCTGTGAACGCAAAAAAGGTGTACCTGACTTAGCATATGCTCTTTCACCGCCTCTTGGCGTACTACCCGATCCAATTTTATTCGTAATTTCCCCTAATCTTACAAACTCCCATCCTTCAAGTAATTCAAATCCTTTTTCTTCATCTGTAATTATAGGTAGTGGTTCTTGTTTTTTTACTTCACCGTCCTTAACCAATCTCTGTTTTTCTTCAGCGATTTTCTTCAGTAATACGCTGGCAGGTTCGTCGCTGGAGTTTTGGGGGACGAGTTTGCCCATGACGGCGAGTTGGAGGATTATTTGTTTGAGTTGGTCGATGCTGTGTCTGGTGGTGAACAGGGTGTCAAAATGATCGGCAATGCGTCGCCAAGCTGTGGCGAATTCATTTTTATCGGCTGAATTGGTGAGCGTACCGAGCAAGATTTCCACCAGCGTTTGGTGGGCGGTATTGCTGTCGGTTTGTTGTTGTTCCAGCTGGTCGCATAGCGCCATCAGCTCATCGACTTTGGCGACGATGCGATGTTGTTCGTCCAATGGAGGGAGAGGAATCAATAATTCTTCCCACTTAGACCTATTAATAATTGGCGTTGCAGAACCTGTAGCAGCCTCTAATATTGCTGTTTGAAAATGTGGTGCGCTCATCGCAGAATTTAAAAATGTTGAATCAATTAACAAAGGACTTATACAATTTATTTGCTGATTAAATGCAACCCTCGACTTTGCTATAGCACTTTTCCCAATAGAACCACCGATACACACCATCAGTATATCGCCAGGGCTCGCAATACTACTGTATACGCTGCCTTCCTCAGTCAAGGTTTTGTCAGCATCTAGTAGCTCACCATCTAGTGAAATCTGTCCCGGCCCTAAAAACGGTATCTCTCCACCAAAATACTTTGTATTTCCAGTGCTAGGCGTTTTTCCAGTATTACTCACCCCAAGTGAACCCAATCTGATCCACTTCCAACCTACAGGAAGTTCAAACATTCTTGCTTCATCAGAAATTTCAGGCAATGACTTCTGGTTTTTAATTTTGCCTTCTTTAATCAACCGTGCTTTTTCATTGACAATTTTTTCCAGCAACACGCTGGCAGGCTCGTCGCTAGCGTCTTGCGGCACCAGCTTGCCACGCACGGCCAATTCCAAAATCAACTCGCGCAGTTTCTTGATGCCGTAAACACTGGTCGCATTACCGGAACTGCGACCACGGCCAGATTTCTTTTCAGTTTCGGCTGCTGTCCAAATGTCGAGGTGCTCGGTGACTAGAGTTCGAATAGTATTCATCATGCTGCCTCGGCACATCGCTTAAAAGCGGCCGTCACTTTCATGCTTCACCTTCTGAAATGGCGTTTTCCAGCACAGCGCGGTCGCGTTGCAATTCGGCTTCGGTGGGCAAAAAAGCACGGTAGCGACTGGCGAACAGCTGTTGGCTATCGGCTAACAAGGAATATTTTGCGACCGCTTCGTTGGCGTACCAATTCCGCGCGACAGGGTCTTTGACGCGCATTAATATTTTGAAATGCGACCAACGCAATTCTCTCCATGACGTAGAGAGAATTGGAAATTCAACATAAAACTGGCGAAAATTCCACAGACTTTGGGGTGAAAAGCCTTTGCCATATTCGGCACTCAGTTTTTGCGACAAGTGTTTAAGCGTTTGTTTGCCATACTCAGCACGCGCCACGCCGCCTTGTTCATCCTCAACAATCAAGCGGCCGATATGCCAATAACTTTGTACCATCAGATCGTTGACGGTATGGCGTAGTTGTTGTTGAGCCTGGTCGATGACTAGCCGAACTTGCTCGAATAGTGGTTGAACATTGCTGGGTGTGCTCATGGTTTTCCCCCGCGTTGCAGCGCTTCTCCCAGGATGTCTTTTAATTGTCCGCGCAGTGCAGCGATGTCATTTTGTATGGCTGCGTATTGGGTCAGCAGCACTTCGGGGTCATGGCTGACTTGTTCGCCCACATGCGGATTTTTTATGTCGAGGTTGTAGTTGCGCGCCTTGATGTCATCGACGGACACTTTCCAGGCTTGTTCGTTTTGCACTCTGGAAGCATAGCCGTCGGCCTCGTCGCCCCACCAGTCAATCTCGGTCTGGAACTCTTCAAAACGCATGGGTTTGGTTTTGTTGTAGCTTTTTATGCCGTCGGGATATGGATGCTCGTAATACCAGACTTGCTCGGTAGGCTTGCCTTTGGTGAAAAACAGGATGTTGGTTTTGATGCCGGTGTACGGGCTAAACACGCCGTTGGGCAGGCGCACGATGGTGTGCAGGTTGCATTCTTCCAGCAGTATTTGTTTCAGGCGGGTTTTCATGCCTTCGCCGAACAGAAAGCCGTCCGGCAAGACTACGGCGGCGCGGCCTTTATCTTTAAGCAGTTTGATAATCAACGCCATAAACAGGTCGGCGGTTTCGCGGGTGCGCAGATTGGCAGGAAAGTTGTTTTCAATGCCGTCTTCTTCCATGCCGCCAAACGGCGGGTTGGTGATGATGACATCTACACGGTCTTTATTGGTGTAGTCTTTGTACGGGCGGCTTAAGGTGTTGTCATGCTTTATATTGGTAGGCGTGTCGATGCCGTGCAGGATCATGTTGGTGATGCACAGCATGTGCGGCAATGCTTTTTTCTCTACGCCATGGATGGAGGCTTGCAGGGTTTCCTCTTCCGCTTCCGTTGTCCTGTATTTGTCGCGCTTGTGGTCTATGGTGCAGGCCAGGAAGCCGCCGGTGCCGCAGGCGGGATCGAGCACGGTTTCATCCAGTTTCGGATCGATTTGATTGACGATAAACCGGGTGACGGCGCGGGGCGTATAGAACTCACCGGCGTTACCTGCGCTTTGCAGGTCTTTAAGGATTTGTTCGTAAATGCTGCCGAAGGTGTGCCGGTCGCCGGTGTTGTTAAAATCGATCTCGCAGATTTTGTTGATGACCTGGCGCATTAAGGTGCCGGACTTCATGTAGTTGTAGGCATCCTCGAACACATTGCGCACCACTTGCGCCTGTTTGCCGGTTGGGCCATGCAGCGGCAATTTTTCCTTTAAGGTTGGGAACAGCTGGAGGTTGACGAAATCGGACAGCTCATCGCCGGTCATGCCTTCCGGGTTTTTGGCCCAAGCGCGCCAACGCAGATGTTGGGGCAACGGAGATTGGTAATCGTCTTCGAGCAGCTCGCGCTCAGCTTCACGATCATCGAAAATTTTTAAAAAAAACATCCATACCAGTTGGCTGATACGTTGGGCGTCGCCATCCACGCCGACATCTTTGCGCATGATGTCTTGTATGGATTTAATGATGCCGGAAACATTACTCATGCAGATTCTTCCTGTTTATATAATTCATACTCTAACTCCTGGATGGCAATATCGTAGTTGTCTTTGCCGCCAAACACTTGGTTAATAATTTCTACGGGGGTGCCTATATCGCTAAAGGGTTTTAATTTAAGCACCTTTGCACTTTCCAGAGTGCTGATGCCTTCATCGGCGTATTTCTCCAGCAATGCACTTAGTACCGCTCTGGCTTGCTCGCCATATTTGGTGAAATAGTTACGCTTTTTGACGTTGTTGGCCCGCTCTTTTCGTGTCAATGGCGGCTGGTCATAGGCGATATGGCAGATAAGGTCAAAGTCGCCGTAATCCCTGCCGATTTCTGCGGCGAGATTATCCAGAACAATGCCGTGTTCTTCAAGCAGGTCGATGATGGCTTGTTTCTTCTTGGACTGTTGCCAGCGCTGGAGAAAATCATTCAGCGAGGCGAATTCCGATTGAATCTGTTTGCGGGAATAATCCCGGTACGATTCGGTAATCAGGATGCCGTCGGGGCCGAGGTATTCGATACGCTCGGCAATGATTCTGACCGGGACACCGCTGACTCTGACTTTGTAAACTCCAGGCTGTTCGCTGATTTCGTCATCATCTTCATCGTCGGGATATTCGGGATCGGGAGGAACCGGATCATCGCCATCCTCGGGTTCGTAAATCACCACGGGTTCGCCGTCAAAATCCGGGTCTCTGAACAACTCGGTGGCTTTTTTGAAATCCATAATGGTGAAGAAATATTTATTATATTCTTCATCGATACGGGTGCCGCGTCCGATGATTTGCTTGAACACGGTCATCGATTTGATGTTTTTATCCAGCACAATCAGCTTGCAGGTTTTTGCATCAACGCCGGTGGTTAAAAGCTCTGACGTGGTGGCGATGACGGGGAACTTGCTTTCTGGATCGATAAAGTTATCGAGCTCGGCTTTGCCTTCCACGCTGTCGCCGGTGATGCGCATCACGTATTTCGGGTTATCCAGCGCAATTTTTCCGGCGACATTGACGATGGCCGAACGCATGCGCTCGGCGTGATCGATGTCTTCGCAGAAAATAATGGTTTTGGAGTATGGGTCGGTTGCCATCAGAAATTGTACAACGCGTTTTGCAACCAGCTTGGTGCGCTGATTGAGAACAAGGATACGATCCATATCCGTCTGGTTATAAGTGCGGCCTTCAATCGGTTGCCCAAGGTCGTCAGTCATGCCGGATGGCGGCGTCCAGCCGTAGATGTCTTTGTCTATGTCGATGCGTATGACTTTATAGGGCGCGAGAAAACCATCCTCTATACCTTGTTTGAGGCTGTAGGTATAAACCGGATCACCAAAGTAGGTCATGTTTGAAACGTATTTTGTTTCCTTCGGCGTTGCGGTCAAACCTACCTGTACAGCGTTGGAGAAATAATCTAGGATTTCACGCCATGCGGCATCATCTGCGGCGCTTCCACGGTGACATTCGTCGATAACGATCATATCGAAAAAGTCGCTCGAGACATTTTTAAAGATTTTGTCTTCTTCGGCCGGGCCGGTGATGGCTTGATAGAGCCCCAGATAGACTTCATAGGCCGGGTCTATTTTTCGGTTTTTAATTTTGGTCATGACTGAACCAAATGGTTTGAAGTCATTGACCAAGGTTTGATCGACAAGAATGTTGCGATCCGCCAAAAACAAAACCCGCTTAATCACTTTTGCCTTCCATAACCGCCAGATGATTTGGAAAGTGGTATAGGTTTTACCGGTGCCGGTTGCCATAACCAGCAGTACGCGCTTTTGTTCGTTTGCCACGGCTTCAACGGTACGGTTGATAGCCTCCACTTGGTAATATCGGGGCTCTTTACCGCCTGAACTATCTTCGTAATACGGCTGTACGACCAGTTGTTCGGCATTATCGTCAATGCCGCGAAATAGCTTATAACGCGTCCAAAGTTCTGTAGGAGACAGGAATGATTCGAGAGGAAACGCTGTTTCAATTTCTTCGCCGTTGATGGGCGTTTTATTATGCGAGGCGAAAGCGTCGCCATTGGAACTAAATGCGCTCGGCACTTCGAGAATTTCGGCATAACCCAATGCTTGTTGTAGACCATGGCTCACTGTGTAACTGTTGGCCTTAGCTTCGACCACGGCAACCGGGACATTGGGCTCCCAATACAGTACGTAGTCGGCGAATTTTTTCTTTTTCTTATTGCGGGACGACAAGTTGCCTCTAACGATGATAGGGCCAGGCGTCAAGGTAACTTCGCGCCTGATCTGCCTCAGAGGTTCCCAGCCCGCGTCCCTGATGGCGGGCGTTATGAACAGATCGCAAATATCCGTTTCGCTGAGTTCTTTTTTCTCTTTGCTATCCATAAGTCAGGAGTGGGGGCTCTCGTATAGTAGGATGTGGACAATACCATTGATGGCATTGATTTGATAGCGTCTTGAGCTTTCGGCATCAAGTTCTGGTGAGATTTGTAAGCGAATTATTATCAGGGATGTGTTACTTGTCTATAGGAAATTCAACGTTAGCAAGCCAGATTTTTAGCAAAAAAAATCGGTCTGAAAACTAATAATGTAAGAGTCCTTCAAACTTTTCTACACTTGGCGCCCACTTTCCAGTTAAGTGGAACGATGCACAGTTTAAAAAGATCTAATCCGTGGCATCTGCTGATGCAGTTACAAAATTAATTTTTACCTCGCCAAATTTGCGATAATGCGCAGTCATTTTATTTACAAGGGTTCCGTTGCACATGTGGTTTAAAAATCTGAGCATTTTTCGTCTTACTGAAGATTTCACTTTGGCTCCAGCAGACCTGGAACTAAAACTTGAACAAATGGCTTTTCGCCCCTGCGGCAGTCATGAAGAATTTACTTTCGGCTGGACTTCACCGCTGGGAAAATCGTCCGAACAGCTGGTGCATAGCGCGAACGGCTTTTTGATGCTGTGCGGAAAAAAAGAAGAACGTGTCCTGCCCGCGTCCGTCGTCAATGAAATGATGCAGGACAAGATTCTTGAAACCGAAGAACAGCAAGGCCGTAAATTATCCAAAAAAGAACGCACCGCAATCAAGGACGAATTAATCTTTGAGTTGTTGCCCAGAGCCTTCACCTTCTCGAACAAGACTTACGCCTATATCGACCCTAAAGGCGGCTGGCTGATCGTCGATGCGGCTTCGGCCAAAAAAGCCGAAGATTTGCTGAGCAGTTTGCGCAAATGCTTAGGTTCGTTACCGGCGGTCCCGCTTAATACCATCGAAAAACCGGTCAAAGTCATGACCGAATGGCTGGTCAATAATCAAGCGCCGGACGACATCACCATCGAAGACGAATGCGAATTGCGCTCACCTGAAGAGGAAGGCGGCATTATCCGTTGCAAGCGCCATGACCTGAGTCTGCCGGAAATCAAGAACCATCTGGATACCGGCAAAGAAGTCATCAAACTGGCGGTGAATTGGGCTGATCGTATTTCTTTCATTATCGATGAAAATCTGGCCGTTAAACGCCTTAAGTTTCTTGACCTGATTCAGGACCAAGTGTCCGACGTTAATACCGACTCTGAAGCAGATCAGTTTGATGTGGATTTCTCGATTATGTCGCTGGAACTGGCCAATTTCCTGCCGCGTTTGCTGGAGCTGTTCGGCGGCGAGAATAAGGCGTAATCGTAATTTCTGATTGATAATCAGATAACTAATTAAAAGATTATCACCACGAAGGCACGAAGGACACGAAGAAATAAACCTTCGTGTCCTTCGTGTCTCAGCAATTGCTCCTGTATTGCTCTACCTCCTGCATAACCCACAGGGATGTGGGGAATACAGATTTTGCAGGAGCAAAAATCTGTCCTTGCAGTCGTTCGTGGTGAACAAAAGAGGCTTTTTTCACGTCCCAGACTAATTAACGCACATACCTCCGGGTTTTATGGGGCTTGCAGTGAAACTTTGATTGCGCTTACACTGCGGTTTCAGGATTTAACTATCCGTGAACTCGCAAGGAGATTCCCATGTTAGAAAAACACCAAAAAGCCCCCCTGTTCAGCTCAAAAAATCAATTTAATGAAACGGTTAATTTGTCCGACTACTTAGGGAAAGAGAACGTCGTGTTATATTTTTATCCCAAGGATGACACGCCGGGCTGCACTATAGAAGCCAACCAGTTCACCCAGCTTGCCGGGGAATTTGCCAAGGCAGATACCGTGGTTATCGGTGTGAGCAAGGATTCTTGCGCCAGTCACACCGACTTCATCAAAAAATTCGACCTGAAAGTGGATTTACTGGCCGACGTCGATGGCGAACTTTGTGAAAGTTATGGCGTATGGCAGGAACGGGAAAAAAATGGCGTTAAAAGCATGGCGATTCTTCGTTCCACCTTCATTATTAATAAAGAAGGCATATTGGTCGATGCCGCGTATGGCGTTACGCCCGAGGGACATGCCCAGGACGTATTGGACAAAGTAAAAAACTTGTAATTTAGATAAACTTTCCAGATAGCCTAATGCCAAATTTTAATTTTATCCTGCATCATGCCAGTCTCATTGTTGCCGATACCGTCGCTTCGCTGACATTTTATTGCGATGTGCTCGGCATGCAGCAAACCGACCGGCCCGATCTGGGCTTTCCGGGCGCATGGTTGCAGTTGGGTGCACAGCAGATCCATTTGCTGGAACTGGAAAATCCCGACCCGGTAACCGGCCGCCCCGAGCACGGCGGTCGTGACCGACATATCGCCTTAAGCGTGCAGGAACTGGCGCCGGTTCGGGAGGTACTGGATAAAAACGGTATCGCCTACACCTTGAGCAAGTCGGGTCGACAAGCGTTGTTTTGCCGTGATCCGGACGGAAATGCGCTGGAGATTCTCCAGCGGGCATAAATTTGATTATGCTTTTTTCTTGTACACTACGTTGTATATCTTGAAAAACAGTATCGACGCGGCCAGCAGCAGTGTTATTGCATTTGCAAAAATAATGGCCTTATCATCAAGATAGATCCCGTAAATAAGCCAACACAATACGCCCAGCGTAAAGGTGCTGTACATGCCCAAAGAAAGGGATTCGGTATCTTTGGTTTTTATCGTCAATATTGCCTGAGGTACAAATGAGGCGGTAGTGAGTGTCGCGGCTAAATAGCCGATAATTTCAGGGGCGATTGTCATAGGTGTTTTGGCTAACGCCTCTATTTTTTTGCAGCGGATTTCTTTAGTTTTTTAAGTATGCTCTGCCCGATAGCGTTTGCAAAATCCTCAATATTTTCATAACCCTGCGTTTGGGCAAAATCCACTGCCGCCATGACCAGCTTTTTAGTTTCGGCTATTTCTTCGTGCGCTCTGCCGCAGCCTTCGCAACGAGTTCCTTCGTAAGTGCAGTTATCAGTACATGGATTAAATTTCATAGTATTTTCTCAGTATTTATTAATGTTTTTTGTCTTGCTCATTTTTAAAGCCACGAACGTTGTCAAGATAGGCTCCGGCAGGCTCTACGACACTCCACCCCTGGCTTTATGCCGGTAAAGGATGTGAGCAGGAGGAAGATAGCGGGCAATACGTAATATCCCCCGTTTGTGCTATCCCGAGAGAGATTTTATCACATCTATCCTTGTCAATAATCAAACCAGGAGATAGCGTTTTCCCGTTTCAGTGTGATTCATTGACGCTCAACATGATGTTTCCAAAAACAATTTCATTCTCGACGATTTGAAAAACACCTTTACCTCGTTCTTCGTTATTTTTCCAAACAGCATTTCCAATCTGGATT
>Ga0208397_100695_pt1 | contig 11459 bp, 10 predicted proteins | sample LakWasMe76_LOW10_2_FD_183904 | JGI IMG/M metagenome (GOLD analysis project Ga0208397, IMG submission 183904) | Freshwater sediment methanotrophic microbial communities from Lake Washington under simulated oxygen tension - Sediment Metagenome... | ecosystem: Environmental > Aquatic > Freshwater >...
AATGCTACACAACAACCGAATTTGATGATCTGGGCGCTGTAAAGAGAGACCGCGATTTTTACAGTTTTTTTATAACAACAACGTTACATTAACCGCTCGGAACATCCATAAAAAGAGGTAACCATGACCATTATCTACGGCTTGAGCGGCTTGCTCGCATTCGCATTATTCATTTATCTGCTGGTGGCGTTATTTTACCCGGAGAAATTCTGATGACTGCAAACGGCTTGTCGCAAATCACTTTATATTTTGTCGTCCTGTTGCTGTTGGCTAAGCCTTTGGGTGTTTATATGGCGGCGGTGTATGAAAATCGCCCGCTACTTCTTAAGCGCATCTTGGGGCCATTGGAAGCGGGGTTTTATCGTTTGAGCGGCGTCAAGCCGGAACAAGAGATGGGCTGGAAAAGTTACGCCGCCGCCCTGCTCTGGTTCAATCTGTTCGGCGGGCTGGCGGTATTCGCATTGCAGATGCTGCAAGCCCATTTGCCGCTGAACCCGCAGCAGCTGGGCAATGTCAGTGCCGATTCCGCATTCAATACCGCGGTCAGTTTTGCCACTAACACCAATTGGCAGAATTACGGCGGCGAAGCGACGATGAGTTATCTGACCCAGATGCTGGGCTTGAGCGTGCAAAACTTCGTCTCGGCGGCCACCGGCATGGCGGTTTTGGTCGCCATGATACGCGGCTTTCAGCGTACCCATGCGGACGGTATCGGCAACTTTTGGGCGGATTTGACGCGCGGCACTTTGTATATCCTGCTGCCGCTGTCGTTTGTGCTGGCGTTGGTGTTGGTTGGGCAAGGCGTGGTGCAAACCTTCAAGCCTTACCAAACAGTTCCGTTAGTTGAGCAGGTCAGTACGGCAACGGAAACTGCTACGCAAACCTTGGCGCTGGGTCCTGCCGCCTCGCAAATCGCGATCAAGCAACTGGGTACGAACGGCGGGGGCTTTTTTAACGCCAATTCGGCGCACCCTTTCGAAAACCCGACGCCGTTGGCCAATTTCCTGGAAATGCTGGCTATCTTGCTGATACCTGCGGCGCTGTGTCATACCTTCGGTACGATGGTCGGCGACCCGCGCCAGGGCTGGGCCATTTTGGCTGCGATGACGCTGGTGCTGGTCAGCCTGTTATTCGTCACGGTGGGTTATGAGCAAGGCGGCAATCCGGCGCTGACTGCACTGGGCGTCGAGCAAAGCGTTAGCGTTGATCAGTCAGGCGGCAACATGGAAGGCAAGGAAACGCGTTTCGGTATCGTCAATTCGGCACTATGGGCGACTGCGACGACAGCGGCATCCAACGGTTCGGTCAATTCGATGCACGATTCTTATACGCCGCTGGGCGGAATGATTCCGATGTGGCTGATTCAACTCGGTGAAGTCATTTTCGGCGGCGTCGGTTCCGGGCTTTACGGGATGCTGATTTTTGTACTGATCGCAGTGTTTGTCGCCGGTCTGATGATAGGCCGTACGCCGGAGTATCTCGGCAAAAAGATTGAAGCTTTCGAGATAAAAATGGCGGCTATCGTTATTTTAATTCCGGCTTTCTTTATTCTGGGCGGGACGGCGTTGGCGATCATGGTGGAGGCAGGAAAATCAGCGGTTGCCAATCCCGGTGCGCATGGGTTTAGCGAAATTCTTTATGCATTCTCCTCCGCCGCAGGCAACAACGGCAGCGCTTTTGCCGGTCTTAGCGCCAATTCTCCGTTTTATAACACGGCTCTGGGTATCACGATGCTGGTCGGGCGCTATGGGATCATGATCCCGGTACTCGCTATTGCCGGTTCATTGGCGGCAAAAAAGACCGTACCAACCACTGTCGGCACCTTGCCGACGCATACGCCGTTGTTCGTGATGTTGCTTATCGGCACCGTGGTTTTGGTCGGTGCGTTGACTTTCGTGCCCGCTTTGGCATTAGGGCCGGTGGTCGAGCATTTAATTATGAATACAGCTTTGTAGGCCGGAATAAGGCCATCCAAGCGCGTAGCGCGAGGTGGCGTTTCCGGCGGATTTGGGAGTTGTTTGCCGGAAACACCCTAAAGCCGGACGGGGTATGTTACCCCGTCCGCAGGGTTTCTCGCATGACTCAAAGATAGCGGCGGCGTCAAAACGTTTGGGACGGGGTTACAAACCCCGTCCCGCCTGGGAACGCTGATGACGCTGATCATTATGATTCAATGGGATTTTCTTGAATGATCTGTGTTCATCATACTTATCTGCGTCATCTGCGTTCCATTATATTAAAGTGAGAAACAATCTATGAGCACAAAAAGTCATAAGCAACAGCTATTTAGCGGCCAGATCCTGTGGGCTGCGCTAGGCGATACCCTGCGCAAACTGGCGCCTCAACAACAATGGAAAAACCCGGTGATGTTCGTGGTCTATATCGGCAGTTTGTTGACCACCGGACTCTGGCTGTGGGAGCTATTTTCAGGAGACCACACGCAAACCGGCTTCATGTTCGCCGTGACTTTCTGGCTGTGGTTCACGGTGTTGTTTGCCAACTTCGCGGAAAGCGTCGCCGAAGGCCGCAGCAAAGCGCAGGCCGCATCGTTGCGTAATGCCAAGCGCGACATCATGGCGAAGAAGCTGGATAAACCGTGTTACAGCATCGATTACGCCAAAGTCACCAGCACCTCATTACGGCGCGGCGACATCGTGTTGATTGAAGCGGGCGATTTTGTCCCCGCCGACGGCGAAGTCATCGAAGGTGCCGCCAGTGTCGATGAAAGCGCGATCACCGGCGAAAGCGCGCCGGTGATTCGCGAATCGGGCGGCGATTTCAGTTCGATAACCGGCGGTACGCGGGTATTGTCCGATTGGCTGGTGGCGCGGGTCGTGGTCAATCCCGGCGAAGCGTTTCTGGATCGCATGATCGCCATGGTGGAAAGCGCATCGCGGCAAAAAACGCCTAATGAAATCGCCCTGACCATTTTGCTGGTGGCGCTGACGCTGATTTTCCTGTTGACCACGGCGACGCTGCTGCCTTTTTCCCTGTACAGCGTGGAAACTGCCAAAGCCGGTACGCCGGTTTCAATCACCGTGCTGGTAGCCTTGCTGGTCTGCCTGATTCCTACCACCATCGGCGGCTTGCTGTCCGCCATCGGTGTGGCAGGCATAGGCAGGATGATGCAGAAAAACGTCATAGCCACATCCGGTAAAGCCATTGAAGCGGCAGGCGATGTGGATGTGTTGCTGCTGGATAAAACCGGCACGATTACTCTGGGTAACCGTCAAGCTTCGGCATTTTTTCCGATTGGCTTGGTCAGTGAAAAAGAATTGGCCGATGCCGCGCAACTGGCGACGCTGGCTGATGAAACGCCGGAAGGCCGCAGCATCATCATTCTTGCCAAGCAGAAATTCGCGATTCGGGAGCGCAATATTCACGAGCTCGGTGCGACGTTTGTCGCCTTTAGCGCACAAACCCGGATGAGCGGCGTCAATATCGGCGACCGTCAAATCCGTAAAGGCGCTGTCGATGCGATACGCGGCTTTGTGGAAGCCCAACAGGCAAAATTCCCGGAGGAAGCGACACGAATTGCCGATGTTGTCGCCCGCCGTGGCAGCACACCGCTGCTGGTTGTCGACGGCGGACAGGTATTGGGCGTTATTGAGCTGAAAGACACGGTCAAGGGCGGCATCAAGGAGCGTTTTGTCGAGTTGCGCAATATGGGCATTAAAACGATCATGATCACCGGCGATAACCGTTTGACAGCGGCGGCGATTGCGGCCGAAGCGGGCGTCGACGACTTTTTGGCCGAGGCGACGCCCGAAGCCAAGCTCAAGCTGATCCGCGAACAACAAGCCGAAGGCCGTCTGGTGGCGATGACCGGCGACGGCACCAACGATGCCCCTGCTTTGGCTCAGGCGGATGTGGCGGTGGCGATGAATTCGGGTACGCAGGCGGCCAAGGAAGCCGGCAACATGGTCGATCTCGACTCCAATCCCACCAAGCTGATCGAAATCGTTGAAACCGGCAAGCAAATGCTGATGACGCGCGGCGCGTTGACCACGTTTAGTCTGGCTAACGACTTGGCCAAGTATTTCGCCATCGTTCCGGCCGCGTTTGCCAGCACTTATCCGCAACTTGGCGCACTTAATATTATGGGACTTAGCAGCCCTGACAACGCGATACTTTCGGCGGTTATTTTTAACGCCTTGATTATCGTCGCCTTGATTCCGTTGGCCTTGAAAGGCGTGACTTATAGGCCGCAAAGCGCGGAGGCATTGTTGCGCAATAACTTGCTGGTTTACGGTGGCGGCGGTGTTATCGTGCCGTTTATCGGTATTAAGTTGATCGATCTTGGCTTAACTGCGTTATCGTTCTGATTAAAGAAAAATCCGTAGGGTACGCTGTGCGTACCTTTTCAGCGGTAATTGGTACGCACAGCGTACCCTACTTGATTTCTGACATTGTTAGGAATTACTGAGATTAAGTAGGGTGCGCATTACGCAGCACCCGATTAAACAAAAGCAAACAAAGGAGTCATCCATGACCAACCACATCAAACCGGCAATACTCATGCTATTGTTTTTTACCGTGCTGACCGGCATCGCCTACCCATTGGCGGTCACGTTCAGCGCACAAACCCTGTTCCCCAGTCAGGCAAACGGCAGTTTGCTTGGCAGTAACGAGCAGCCGGTCGGTTCCGAATTAATCGGTCAAGCGTTTAGTCGGCCCGAATATTTTTGGGGACGGCCTTCGGCGACTTCGCCTGCTCCCTATAACGGCGGCGCCTCCGGCGGCTCCAATCAAGGGCCGACCAACCCCGCACTGATCGATGCTGTTCAGATGCGCATCAAAGCGTTGCGCGATGCAGACCCCAGCCATTCGGAAGCATTACCCGTGGATTTGGTGACCGCCTCTGCCAGTGGGCTTGATCCCCAGATCAGCCCTGCGGCGGCGGCTTTTCAAGTCAGCCGTGTTGCCAAAGCCAGACAGATGTCGCCGGATAGCGTGACTGAATTGGTTGATCGTTACACGGAAGCCCGGCAATGGGGCGTGTTGGGTGAACCCCGGGTTAATGTGCTGAAATTAAATCTGGCGTTGGATCAGCGTCTTAAGTAAAAACTGGACTCACGCATGAACAATACAAGACCAGACCCTGACGCCCTGCTAGCCCGCGTAGAACGCGAGGAAAACCAGCGGCGACGAGGCCGTCTCAAGGTTTTTTTCGGCGCGGCAGCAGGCGTTGGCAAAACCTATGCCATGCTGTTGGCGGCTCAAGCCAAGCGGGCTGAAGGCGTCGATGTGGTGGTGGGGCTGGTGGAAACTCACGAGCGGCAAGAAACCGTCGCGGTATTGCAAGGCCTGGATGTGCTGCCGCCCAAGCTGGTGAAACATCGGGGCACGGTGCTGCGCGAGTTTGACCTGGACGGCACGCTGAAACGCCGCCCGGTCCTGGTTTTGGTGGACGAGCTGGCGCACAGCAATGCCCCCGGCTGCCGTCATCCCAAGCGCTGGCAGGATGTCGAAGAATTACTCAATGCCGGAATCGATGTTTACAGCACGCTGAACGTCCAGCATCTGGAAAGTCTCAACGACGATGTCGGTCAGGTGACCGGCGTGCAGGTTAGGGAAACCGTGCCGGACACGGTATTCGAGCTGGCGGACGAAGTCGAATTGATCGATTTACCGCCCGATGAATTATTGCTGCGGCTCAAGGAAGGCAAGGTGTATGTCCCGCAACAGGCGGAACGGGCGATGCTCAATTTTTTCCGCAAAGGCAACCTGATTGCGTTGCGCGAGCTGTCCTTACGCCTGACCGCAGACCGGGTCGATGCGCAAATGCAGGACTACCGGGACGACCACTCGATACGCGATGTTTGGCAGGTCGGCGACCGGATATTGGTCTGCATAGGCCCCAATACGATCGCCGAGCGGCTGGTGCGCGCCGCCAAGCGACTCGCTACCAGCCTTCATGCGCACTGGATCGTGGCCTACGTGGAAACGCCGGAGCTGCAACGCCTGCCAGCCGAACGCCGCGATGAGGTGTTGCGGGTGCTGCGTTTTGCCGAACAGCTGGGTGCCGAAACGGTGACCTTGTCAGGCCCCGACATGAGCAAGGAAATCCTGGGATTTGCCAAAAACCGCAACGTCACCAAAATCGTGCTGGGCAAACCCCGTCGCCGGGGTTGGAAGCGCTGGGTGCTGGGCTCGGTCGTCGATACCCTGATCACCGAAGCGCATAACATCAACGTCTATTTGCTGGGGAGTCCGCGCGGCGAAGACTTAACCGAGCAAAAAAAGCCAAAAGAAAGGCCGGGTGCCAAAGTGCTGCGGCCGAGCTATCCCTGGGGACGCGCCAAGCGGCGCTGGTTAAATTGGGGCTGGGCGCTGGTGATGACCGCTTGCACTAGTTCGGTTGCCTGGTTAATGTCCGGGAAATTCGAACTGGCGAATCTGGTCATGGTTTATTTGCTGGGCGTGGTTTTCATGGCGGCGCGTTTCGGTCGTGAGGCATCTATCCTGACCTCGGTGCTGAGCGTTGCCGCATTCGATTTTTTCTTTGTAAATCCTATTCATACCTTTGCAGTTGCGGATGTCCAGTATTTAGTCACGTTCGTCATTATGCTGCTGGTGGCGTTGATCATCAGCCATCTGACCAGCAATATGCGTTCCCAAGCGAAGGTTGCCTCGCATCGGGAGCGGCGCGCCAATGTCCTTTATGCGCTAAGCGAAGAACTGGCGGCCAGCCGTACTGTCGCGGATACGGCCAGAATCGCCGTGCGTCATATTCAGGATGAGTTCGGCGGCGCCAGCGTCTTGCTGTTTCCCACCGATGACAGCCGGATCGTCTACCCGCTGGACCCGCCCGTGCCGGAATCCTTACGCGATTGCGATCTCAGCGTGGCGCAGTGGGTTTATGACCACGGACAGATGGCAGGACAAGGCACCGATACCTTGCCCGGAGCCAACGCGGTGTTTTTTCCCATGTCCGGTTTTCGCGGCGTCATCGGTGTGCTGGTGTTGCGCGCCGCCAATCTGCGCCGGGTGTTTCTGCCGGAACAGCGCCGACTGTTGGATACCTTTATCAGCCAGATCGCCCAAACCGTTGAACGGGTGCGTCTCTCCGAAGAGGCGCAACAGGCGCAATTGCGCATGGAATCCGAAACCCTGCGCAATTCCTTGCTCAGCGCCATTTCCCATGATTTACGCACGCCGTTGGCATCGATCGTCGGCGCAGCCAGCACCTTGGTGGAAGAGGATGCCCAGCTCGGCTCTTCGGATCGACAAGAACTGAGCCTGACCATCTATGACGAAGCGCTACGCATGTCGAATCTGGCCAATAATATTCTGGACATGGCTCGCCTGGATGCAGGGCAGGCATCACTCAACCGGCAATGGTATCCGCTGGATGAAATAATCGGCGGAACGTTGACACGGATGCGCAAGCAACTTGCAGGGCGCGCCGTCAATGCCAAACTGCCGGATGGGCTCTGTTTGGTGCGCGTCGATGCGGTGCTGATCGAACAGGTGCTGGTCAACCTGCTGGAAAATGCCTGCAAATATACGTCGGCGGGCAGTCCCATCGACATTATCGCCGAACTCTCAGTCCATATGCTAAAGGTGACCGTGGCCGATCGAGGCCCAGGCATCCCGCCGGGAGAAGAGGAAAAACTGTTCGATAAATTCTATCGTGTACACCGGGAAGGCACGCAAAGCGGCGTCGGTTTGGGCTTGGCTATTTGCAAGGCTATTATTATCGCGCACGGCGGCGTTATCGGCGCCGCTAACCGGCAGGGCGGCGGGGCGCAATTCTTTTTTCTGCTGCCCGTAGACGAAGCGCCGCCGCAACTGGCAGCGGAGCAGTTGCAAGATGAACAACATTAAACCCGTCATTGTGGTTATCGAGGACGACCCGCAAATCCGCCGGTTTTTGCGTACCGGCCTGAGCGTGCAGGGATTTCAGGTGATTGAGGCCGGAACCGGCGAACGGGGCGTTGTGGAAGTCGGCACCCGCAAACCGGAGCTGGTCATCCTCGACTTGGGTTTGCCGGGCATGGACGGCATCGCGGTGATCCACAAGGTTCGCGAGTGGTCCGCCGTGCCGATCATCGTGCTGTCGGCCCGAAGCCAGGAAAGTAACAAGATAGCCGCGCTGGATGCCGGAGCGGACGATTACCTGACCAAGCCGTTCAGCATCGGCGAACTGCTGGCGCGCATCCGCGTATCGCTACGCCATGCCGCACAGCTTGCAGGAGACAGCGTCGAAACGCTGTTTAGCGTCGGCGATTTGCAGGTTGATTTATCCCGGCGCAGCGTACATATCGGCGACCGGGAAATTCATCTGACCCCGATCGAATACCGGCTACTGACCGTGTTGATTCATCATGCGGGTAAGGTCTTGACTCACCGGCAGTTATTGCTGGACGTTTGGGGACCCGCCTACGTGGAGCATGCCCACTATGTGCGGATTTACATGGGGCAATTACGCCGGAAGCTTGAGGCAGATCCCACGCAGCCGCGTTATTTGCTGACCGAAGCGGGCGTGGGGTATCGGTTGGCGGGTGGGGAATGAATTAGGGCGTGTTTCGCTTCTGCTTAGCTGGCTATTGTCATTCAAGTTAAGCCCTCATACCTGCTGGGATGCACGCCAGGCCATTCTGCCTGACGCCCTTCGGGTGTCAAACTGCGCCTTAAAACTTCCTCAAACCGTCGCTGAATACGCCGTCTGCTTCGATGCGCCGATTGTAGGCTTCAATGGCTTCGCGGTTCTCCTCGTGCGATTCCCTGCGTTTTTCTTCCAGCAGCATTTCGACAAGGCGTTGCTCTAATGCTCTGGAAAGATTGATGTGATGGTCTTTTGCCTTTTGAAGCAGGTCGCTGTTGATGCTGAGGTTTGTAGGTTTTTTCAAGGCATGAGTGTCATAGAAACTTTTTTGCATGATGCTTCCTATATGCGCATTTGTGATGCGCAATATTATTCAATAACGGCGATCACTCCCCGACGCTCAAAGGCATAGGGCGAATAGTGTCCACGGTAGCCCAAAAATCGCAACAGATATTCACGGATTAGGTCGTGAACATCTTCGTAAAGCTCTCTATTGAAATTATAAGATTGCTCGGACAAACCCGTGTGGATCAACTGGTTGCGTAATCTTTTTGCGGAGGTCAAATCATAGGTCATGTTTACGTCATCTAACATCATCTTAACTAGATCTTTAAAGAAGTACGTATTTCTATTTTTATCGCTAGGCTTCCATGTTGGTTTACGAAAGTTTCCGTCTTTAAAGCGGATGCCCTTACTATGAGCGAACGTGTGTTTCAGGTTTTCAAGTGCTACGAAAACCAGGATTAATTTTACCTCCATCAATTGCCCAGGGGCTTCGGCTTGCGCAAGGTAATCAATAAGGACATTTAGTTTCCTCGGCTGTTCGTGTAAAACATAATTGTTGTAGGTTTGCTCCACAAATGACTTGATAAGAGCTCCATCGTGCATCACGAAAACAGGTCGGAAATACTGCGCCACGCCCGACACCGCCGACGAGTGGATTCGACCCGAGCCGTTCGGATATTCGTACTCGAACGGAATTACACGACACGATCCAACAAAGGACAATAACCAGCAAATTCGTTCAATTGCTATCTTAACCTCTTGCATTTTGTCTTCGGCAACGTCGGCAACGGTTACTTCGGTAGTTTCAAAAAAGGTACCTCTGCACTGGTTAAATTTGTTGTGAATAATTTCAGGCCTCTGGCGAAATCTGTACCGATAGCCGCCACAATCAAATACTACTAAATCGCGAATCCACGAGTTACCTGTCTTTGTAATTTTGTCTCCGCCAATGAGGCAGTTAGCAACCGATGCTCGTAGCTCAGTTTGAAGAGCAGGTGTTAGATTTTGCACGACCACCTCCACATTTTTCTCCAGAGGCGAAAGGAGCTTTCAATCTCACTTTTCCAATTTTTCACAATTCATACCCTTAAATTAATGCTTAATTGATAGCCGTGAAAACAATAGCTTATGCCAAGCCGCTTTTTAATTGAGCAATCACAGCCGCTGAAATATGGTAGCCGACCTGATTGAGTTCATCGATCAATACCTCAGCATCGGCAATTAATCCTTTCCGTTGCGCGGCAAACAACAGCGCAGCCGTGCCGACAATGGTCAATCCTCTGCGCAAGGCCTGTTTACGCGCTAATGCATCATCCAGGATTAACAAGGTTTTAGTGCCAGTTTGTAAGGCATACTCAATGCTGGATTGCTCGCCTAGTCCCAGACTTCTTGATAAAGGATGCTTAAAAGCCGGGTTGTCCACACACTTCAACCAACCGGATTCCAAAGCCTGGTTGATTAAAACTGCATCGCTGGTTTGACTGCGTAAACACTCATCCGCTACGGCCTGGGTGATGGAGACGGTGGTAAATAGGGCGTGCAATAAATGCAGTTGATTGATTTTTGCCAGCGCGATTAAAGGCCCCGCATCGGCTATTACGACAGCCATGAATCCAGCGTTTCCAGTTCTTTAGGGGTTTGTCGATCGGCAACCACCAAATCAATATCTAACTGGGTTAAATGATCAATAAATTCGGACAGGCTTAAGCCGCTGATTTGCGCAGCAGCGCCTAATGACAGCACTCTGTCTTTAAATAAACTGGCGGCCAAAGCGGGTTTTAATTGCTCGTCCATATCACCTAACGAGCTTTTTAAATTTAAAATGATGGCATTCGGTTGATTGCCTTTTAGAATCAATACGGGTTCTTGCTCTGCATGTCTAAGTGCTTCTGAAGGGTTGCGTTTTAAGTTTCTGACATTGGTTGCGTACATGGTCAATCCCCGCAGCTAAAAAACTAAAGTGTAGTCCACGCTAAGGGTGAACGCAATGGTTTTTATTTTATGATTTTCCGCTTATTTGTACTGTTTACACTTCAAAATTCGGTTTTTAAAATCTCCTCACCCCAACCCTCTCCAGCAGGAGAGGGAGCAAAAGGTGCCGAATTGTGATGTGTGATGGGTATAACGTAGCCCGATTCCCTGTATTGCGTCTGCAATGCAGACTCGTTTTTCCAGGTTCAAATAAATTCGAGGTTAAGAATATACCGGGTGTGTTTACGCTCGCCGTGACGGAGTAAAGCCCCTTTGCTCACTAAATCCTGCAAATCGCGGGTAGCGGTGGCTCTAGGCGCACCGGTAATGCCGATGTATTTTTCCGCACTCAATCCGCCTGTGAAACCATCCGGGCCTTCGCGGAACATTCTGGTCAAAACCTTTTCCTGGCGCGGATTAATTTGTCCGCGTAACCGATCATAGAGCTTGGCTTTCTTAATCAGGAAGTCAATCCACGTTGCGGTATGATTTTGGGCGTTTAAAACCATTTCCGCGAAATAGACTAGCCACGCAGTTATTTCATTCTGCTTGTTTGCCCGTTCAAGCGCGCTGTAATAGGCTTTTTTGTCGCGTTCAATGGCGTAGGCAATGGCAATCAGCGTAGGTTGACCCAGACATTGAGCGAGCGCTT
>Ga0208397_100697_pt1 | contig 11445 bp, 7 predicted proteins | sample LakWasMe76_LOW10_2_FD_183904 | JGI IMG/M metagenome (GOLD analysis project Ga0208397, IMG submission 183904) | Freshwater sediment methanotrophic microbial communities from Lake Washington under simulated oxygen tension - Sediment Metagenome... | ecosystem: Environmental > Aquatic > Freshwater >...
AACGCATCCCTTGATCTGCATGGATGAAAGCAGCAAGCAGCACCTCAAAGAAACACGTCAGCCGATACCTGCCCAACCTGGATCGGTGGAAAAATACGATACGGAATATGAACGCAATGGCGTTAGCCCTCTATCGCTGCGAGACAGGAGTCGAGTAGTCCCCAGAAGCGATAGGGCATGTGTTTTCACGAAGCGTTTTTTTGCGTAGTGAAAATGCAGGCTTTCCGAAATCGCGTCGAGTCATTGCGAGAATGATGTTGGATACCCCTTGTTGGGTATCCAACGAAAGAAGCAGGACGGCTGGGGCAGCCGCAGGCATTAACGGTCGCGTAGCTTTTGCCGCTTGTTGGGCAGGGATGCCCATAAAAGCTTTCGCAAAAATAGCGACTCCCCGCTCATGTTTTTTGAACCGCTAGGAGCCTGTCGGACTTATCAGCTATTAAGCCCTATATAGTAAAATAGCCCTGAGTTCAACAATTTCACCGGCATGATTTTATGAGTCGCTTTATCCAATATGATCGAAACCAACAGTATTTGCTTCCGCCGTCTGTGGACGAATGGTTACCGGAAGGACACTTGGCGCGGTTTATCGTAGAGGTGATCGATCAGCTTGATTTGTCCAAGTTGACGCGCCGTTATTCCGGGAGTGGTTCAGCGGCTTATCATCCGGCCATAATGTTGGCGTTGCTGGTCTACGGCTATGCCAGCGGCACCTTCTCCAGTCGCAAGATCGAGCGGGCGACTTACGATTCTGTGGCCTTCCGGTTCATTGCCGCCAACCATCATCCCGACCACGATACCCTGGCCCATTTTCGTAAGACCTTTCTGGTGGAATTGGAGGACTTGTTCGTACAAGTTCTGAGCTTGGCTCAGGCCATGAAGCTGGTCAAGCTGGGACAGATTTCGCTGGATGGCACCAAAATCAAAGCCAATGCATCAAAGCACAAGGCGTTGTCCCACGGCCACATCGAAAAGCTGGAGGCGCAGCTGCGTGAAGAAGTGCAGGCCTTGCTGAAAAAAGCGGCGGATGTCGATCAGGAGGAATTGGCCGACGGCATTGATTTGCCGGCCGAAATTGCACGTAGAGAAGATCGCTTGAAAGCCCTAGCGGAGGCCAAGACCCAGATTGCCGAACGGGTTAAAGAGCGCGACGAACAGGCCCGGAAAGACTACCAAGAAAAACTCGCCCGCCGTGAGGCCTTGCGCGCTACGGGTAAAAAGCCCCGCGGCAAAGAGCCGAAAGCGCCCGAAACCGGCCCGAAAGCTAAAGACCAGATCAACCTGACCGACGAAGAGTCGCGCATCATGCCGAGCGCCAACGGTTTTATATAGGGCTACAACGCCCAAGCCGCCGTCGATGTCGACAGCATGCTGGTCGTTGCCACCACACTCACCCAACAGACCAACGACAAGCAGCAAGTCGAGTCGATGTTGAGCGAACTGAAGGCTTTGCAAGATAGTCTGGGTAAGCCGGAAACACTACTGGCCGACAACGGCTACTTCAGTAACAACAATATCCAGGCTTGTGTGGACCAAAAGATTGCGCCGCTCATCGCCTTAGGCCGCGAAGCCCATCACCTGCCACTGGAGCAACGGCTGACGCCCGATGCGCCCTAACCTGAAAGCACAGACCCGCTGGTCAAAATGGCCTGGAAACTCCAAACCCAGAGTGGTCGTGCGCTTTACGGCAAACGCAAAAGCACCGTCGAACCGGTGTTTGGGATTATCAAACAGATCTTGGGCTTTCGCCAATTCTCGTTAAGAGGCCTCGACGCAGTAACGGGCGAATGGAAGTTGGTAACGATGGCCTTCAATTTAAAGCGGATGCATGTGTTGGCGGCGGGATAGCGGGAAATAGGGTACGAAATCACCCCGGACTGGACAGAACAGAGACAAAGCCCGGCATTTCAATGTGAAACAGTGATGTTCGGTTAACGAGCCAAAGAAGCAGTGCCGCAAAAAAACGTATTGGTTAAGCAATGAGCGGAATGCTGAGCCCTATCCGACAGGCTCCTAGAAGGAAGGCGGCATGTCGCGGTGACAAATCAAAGAACGGCGATAGACTGGGCGCAGCAAATTCAAAGCCTGATTGATGTGCATTACCCTGAAGCTGAGCTTGTTACACTGGTTATGGATAATTTAAACACTCACACGGGCGCATCATTGTATAAGGCTTTTCCGCCTGAGGAAGCGCGGAGACTATTAGCTAAACTGGACATCCACTACACGCCAAAGCACGGCAGTTGGCTGAACATGGCAGAAATCGAATTAAGTATTTTATCCAGGCAATGTCTGGATCGACGCATTCCAGACCAGGCAGCATTAAAAAGGGAAACCGCAGCATGGCAAGAAAAAAGAAACGCTCTCGCTCGACCTATGGAATGGCGATTTAATAATGAGGATGCGCGGGTGAAATTGAAGAAGCTATACCCGACATTATAAAATTGACTGAGTACTAGGTTCTGTTGACGTTTTACCAATCAGGTAAAATAGGGCGCTGTATGTTGTATATGGAATGAACCGGATAACATTAAGCGATGAAGAGTGGGCTCGTATTTTGGCAGGCTTAAAGAAATTGCCCTGAGTTCATAATAGGTCGACCCCAACGTATGTTAAGCGTTTCGTATGCGTCAGTCGCTACCAGCTAGATTTTTCAGGAGCGTTCTGTTTAATCGTTTCAACCCACTCTGGCGTCAAGGGTAGTAATTTATCAATACGTCGATTAGGCCAAGTAGGCAGTTTTTCGAGCGTATCCCTTAACCAATCGACTGGATTAATGCCATTGAGCTTAGCCGTGCCCAGCAAGGTTTGTATAGCAGCCGCCCGTTTACCGGCATGCTCGGAACCGGCGAATAGCCAGTTCTTTTTTCCAAGAGCAATGGGCCGAATACAGTTTTCCACCGGATTATTATCGACCGGTAAATGCCCGGTTTCAGCATAGCGGATTATGGCAGGCCAGCGCTTTAGGGGATAGTCCATAGCCTTGGCAGACGCACTGCCGTTGGCAACGCCGACACGGGTTTTGACTAGCCAGTCATAGGTGGCTTGAAGTTGTGGCAGGTTTTTTTCTGCGCGTAGCTGCTGACGCGCGTCGATGCTCAATGCCTGGTTTTCTGCTTCGATGGCATATAGTGTCGCAATGCGTTGCAATGCTTCTAGCGCCATTGGGCTTTGATTAGCCTGATGCAGGTCGAAGAACTTACGCCGCGCATGCGCGGCAAGCCAGCTCGATACAGCCTTGCCGGTTGCCGGTGCTTGCGAACAACGCTTTGTAGCCGGCATAATCGTCCACGAGCAGATGGCCGCTCCAATTTCCCAGAAATTGGCGGGCATGCTCACCGCTTCGTCCCGGTTGATAGTCGAAGACGATGAGTCGCGGCTGATCTTCTTGAAGATCATTACTACGGTAGGCCCAGAGATAGGCTTTGCGGGTTTTGCCCTTGCCAGGGTCAAGTTGCGCCACCGGCGTTTCATCGGCATGCAAGGTATTGCCTTGTAATAAATGCCAAATCAGTCGGTCCACCAAGGGCTGAAGTGCCACACCGACCCGACCGACCCATTCGGCCAACGTCGAACGTGCCAAGCCTACTTGGTCTCGGGCGGCAATTTGTTCCAACCGATACAGCGGCAGATGATCAACAAATTTGCTGATCATGATCCAGGTCAGCAGACCTACAGCGGCCATGCCGCCGTCGATAACGGCCGGTGGAATCGGAGCGGCGGTCATGGTTTCACAGCGACGGCAGGCATATTGCGGACGGATGTGGCGATGGACAAAGAACTTGGCCGGCTCCACATCCAGTTGTTCGGTGATGTCTTCGCCGATTTTGACTAAGTCGTTACCACACTGGCCGCAGGTGCAGGACTCTGGCTCATGGTGGTGTTCAATGCGTGGCAGATGCTCCGGTAACGGTTGACGACCGGCACGAGGGCGTTTGGGTTTAGCGACAGTGGCACAAGGCTCGATATCGGCCAGTTGTTCAAGCTCGACTTCGATGGCAGCAATATCTGCCGCCAGCGTTTCTGCGAAAATATCACGTTGTAGCGGCGACAGGGTTTCGTTTTTTGCGCCGAACTGAATCCGCCGCAGCCGGGGCAATTCGAAGGTCAGCGCCTCGATTTTAAAGTCTTTGCGTTTAATCTCGGCGGTTTTGGCTTGCAACAGCACCGTCGTTTCGCTGGCTTGGCTAACCAGTGCCTGAATCCAGGCCTTCAGCTGCGATTTGTCGGCAGCATCAAGGGTCGATTGATCAAGTTCGATAAGCGGATTCATAACACATATTATACCCTAAAAACCGCTGCAAGCCTTATTAATGCTGGGTTTTATCGGTATTTAAGATGACCAATCTCCGCTCTTTCAAACCTGTAAATGAGCTGGGGATTCTGCCGATAAACGCCGCCAATCTACCCCGGTAATCAGCCACTGCCATTGGGCGGGCGTGAGTAAAAAACAGGCGTCATTGGCTTTAGGCCAGACAAAGCCGCCCTGATGCAAGCGGCGCTGACACAGCCACACGCCATTGCCATCCCACAGCAACACCTTCAAGCGATTGCCAGAGCTGTTATGAAACACAAAGGCCGACCCGGCGCATGGCGAATGCCCTAACGCCTGCTGCACAACTGACGATAATCCATCAATGCCACGGCGCATATCGACCGGCGCCACAGCCAACCAGATTTGCGCCGGTGCTTCGATTAACCCAGGCATCGCCATAACTCCGCCAGCCAAGATGCGGACACACCAGGGGGCAATTCCAGTCGATGCCCTTGAGCATGGCGCAGAACCAAGCAGGCTTCCTGCAAGAGGGGCGGTTGCACCTGAATCGGCAGCAACACGGGTGGGGCCGAAGACGAGGATCTAGCCTGCGCCCTGAACCCAGACAGTCGTGCTGAAAATGTGGCGTAGGTGAGTTGATGCTGTCGACAGTACGCCGCTTGCGACAAACCACTGCTTTGCCAAGCGTTGATATGGGTTTCCCAATGGGCTGATAAGGCCATGTTGTATCCTCTTCAAAAAATGCAGAGGATAATAGTTTTTATTGGGCTTGATTAGATAGTGCGGTTGGGCGCTTACGGTGAAATATGAAGAAGTGTATTTAAAGCAGCACAGCAACATGCCGGACTTGTTGATGGGATTGACGCAGTACTTCCAATTCTATAACCAGGAACGCCAGCATCAAGCGCTGACTTACAAAACGCCGGATGAGGTCTCTATAAAACGGCTACGGGCGGCGGGGCAAAGGTTGTGGATAAATTTAACGGTACGGGTGAGACATCAGACCCCGTGCAGCAAAACTGGGACAGCGCCATTCAGCTGGAGTGTGAGCAGAGTTCTATCTTAAATTAAGGTATTATTTGTCTGGACGATGGGGGCCACTTTACCCGGCCAGGATAGTTGACGCCGGACACCTTGGTGAATTCCCGGCAATGACGGGAATTCACTTTAGTGAGTTATGAAAACAAAAGTTATGGTTTTACGGTCAAATTGCTAGGCGGTGCAATGGATGTCACGGTTAGGGTTGGAGATCCAGTTGAACTAAACTCATACGCACCAATATCCCATGCCCCGTCCGCACCATAGATACTACTGTCCATATCGTTCTTAAAGTAAGTTGATAGATTGGTACCAGCATTGCGCGGTATATTTGTCCCAATCGTGCCCACGATGTGAAAGTCTTTGGCTGGCAAGTTGGTGAAAGGGCTTGACGTAAGCACTAAGTTATTACTCATCGTACCGCAAGGTTGAGGAGTAGCATTAAAGAAAATATTGTTTCTAGTCTCCGCTGAACCGCAGCCAACGTCCGCTTTATAGAAAACATTGTTGACATTAGAAAATGTATTATTGAATATTTTCAAGCCTGGAACGGGTGATGCAATATTCAGTGCTTTTACGCCAGAATCCCAGTCATGGTCATAAAACAGGTTTCCATAGATTGTCCAATTGCTACTCCCTCCAGATTGTTCGAAAAAAATACCTTCTCCGGTACTGGCATACGTTCCTTTATGAAACTTGGAATATCTGACAATGACATTGCTTGAACTTGCTGCGTAAATTCCATTTGGATGATAAGTGGCACGATTCGACGCATCTATGTCGAACATATCCAGATACTCAAATGTGCTTCCATTGATACCAACGTGATAAACACCCGCTTCCCATTCCCATATTTTCATGTGACTGAAAACATTACCGGTTGCGGTAGAAAACGGAGTCGCATCTATACCACGTCCGTCTCCTGTATAGACAACAAAACCTGGCCCCTGAAGGTCCATGTATTCAAAAACGTTATAATCAGCCCCCGCTCCATTTACGAACTCAATCCCTGACGCGGAAGTAAGCCCCCTTGCATCGATCCACCAGCCGTTACTGCCACCGGCTGATGTTGTACGTCCTGATATGGTGATATAATCCGTATCACCGTTAATAACGATCCCGGCACCTGTAGTTTGATGGACGCTGGAGTCAAAACTGGTTGTCCAGCCAGCAGCAGAAGTGGCTTCGGTTGCATCACTTCGTGCACGGCGAATAGATAATCGCGCACTGCTAGAACATTTTTTATTAGGCTTTAATGTTTCATTATACGTTCCACCTGCAACCCAAATCGTGTCACCGCAGGCTACACCAGTCCAATTAATTTTTGAAAATCCGCTCCAAGCATTTGTCCAATTCTGGCCTGTGCCTGTTCCATAAGTTGATGCATTGGATCTTACATACCAGTTTGCCGCTTCTGCACCAGAGCTCAATGCGCACAAAAATAGAAACATTAATGATGATAGCTTCATTGAAAATACGGTTTTTTGCCTGTTTGTGTAGCTATGTCTTACATTAAAAAAGGATGTCCTTGTAAGATGTTCTATAAAAATCTTCATTAATTTAATCTTCTTTGTGGAAGTGTTCATTTTTATTTTAGGTTGTTCGTAATATAGTGTCATAGATTATGCCATTTCGCAGATATTATTTGTAATATAACAATTAGTTAGTAATTCGCATGAAGTTTGTTGGTTATCGATACTCGACGGATCAACAAGCTTCACTTACCAATCTGAAGTAGCCGACGGAGACTGGCCTCGCCCAATGCGATGCCAGTCCCATCGGTATGCCGTTTAAACGGTCATTGACCCGTTATTAATAGCCATTCCCAAAGGCTGACATATTCGAACTGGCTTTATATGCCGAGCCAGTCCAGGTAGCGGGTAAGCTCGTCAGGGTGGTGGAAGCACTCGATTCCAGCGCACCCGTTCCCGATCCCAATAGGTCAAGGAATCTGATTTGCCCTTTCGATCCCAGTATCGCAATCCAATAAGGCTGGGCTGCAGTAACAGAGGCTACGGGAACCGGTACCGAGTTCCACGCTCCAGACTTAAGCGTACTCAATTTGCCTTGAGCGACAAGAGCTCCAGGATGACCGCTATTGTCTTTATAAACACCGGCAACCAGTTCCGTTGCAGTTGAGCTTGCATCCAGATAAACCTGCACAGTGGTCACTACGCCGGTCTTCTGAGGTGTCGTCCGGTATGCTTGCGCTGTACCCTGCGGTTTATAATCGACCCAAGGCTCTTTGGTTTTGTCGCCCATAACAAACTGCTGTGGATTTGAAACACTGACTGCAGTCTTTAAGTTGTAAGTGACTTCTGTTGCGGTCAAAGCTCGATTATAAATGCGTACCTCATCAATATAACCCTTGAAATACTCACCCCAAACACTGTTTCCACCGATGCGCAACGCGCCTGTGGATTGCTGAATCAGGCCAGTCTGTGCTCGCTTGGCAACCTCTACACCGTTCACATAAATCCGCTGATATTGCCCATCATAGGTTGACACAAGATGTGCCCACTGATTTGCCGGCAACTGGCTGGGACCTGATATGACGCGATAACTTCCATCATTGAAAGAAGAAAGAGGTACATTGGCATCCTCATTGGCATAGAGGTTATAGACCGCCCCTCCGGACTTTTCCTTCGAGAATACAGTTTTTCCGCCGGTAGTCAGGGATGTTGGATACACCCATGCCTCAAGGGTCATACTGGTTGAAAGATCCAGTGCTGCGCTGTCATTGACTGAGACCCAGGCATTCGTACCATTAAAACTCAGTGCATTTCCACTATGACCGTTGGTTATCCTGGTTGCATTACTAATAGTGCCGAGGTTACCTTGACCCGATGCATCCGCAACAGTAGTGCCACTGACTTCATCAAAGCCATAGGCTGCCACCAAGCCGGTATTACTGGTGCCCGTAGTTGTAGTCGTAGTTGTCCCCGTAGTTGTCCCCGTAGTTGTAGTCGTAGTCGTAGTCGTAGTTGGAGCTGTTACGGTAATCAGGTTCGGATAGCTTTTGGTGACGCTTCCGCTGGATCCGGTTACCGTCAGGCTTACACTATACGTCCCTGCAGTCGGATAGGATGCTGTGGTAACTTTAGCTGTTGTGTTCGTGACGGTAGGCGTGTATGAGCCGGGAAAAGACCATGCCCAACTGGTAATGGTCCCTGTTGTGACAGGTGTAAAATCCACTGCCAAAGTCGCGGCACCGCTGGTTTTACTTGCTGTAAAATCCGCCGTTACTGCCGTCGTCGCGACCGGCACTGTCATGCTGGACTCATTGGAATAAGCGCTCTCAACGGTCTTGGTCGAATCATAGGCCTTCACAGCGAAATAGTATTTGGTACCCGCTTGTAGACCCGATACCGCGGAAGTAGTTGTGTTGCCTACATCAATGGTTGAGGTGTAATTGCCGCTGGTTTGACCGTAAGCTACTTTATATCCCCCCACGCTTGATGACGCACTGGCATCCCAGGCGAGGTTTGCGCTTCCAGCGAATAAATTGCCACTAAATAAAAACAGGGCGAGTCCGGCCAACAGAAAATGAGGGAACAGCTCGCGCAAGGAGGTGTTCGTAAGATAATTTTTCATAATAGATTCCATAGTCCTCTTAATTGGATTTAAAGACGCAGGGGGTAATTCTAGGGGGCTGAGACAAGCTAAAGACCGCTTCTGAAAAGCGGATTAGGGGCGAAAGCAAAAATACCAATTTAGTCGATTTATTCATAATGTTACCTCTAATACATAAGACCATTAATTTACGAGACATTCGATGTCTATTTTTTATATCATATTGAATTATATTGAAAATTTATAAGAATTATATGATCCATTTCATCCATGAAAAAGGATTTCTATAAGACTCGCCTAAAGTGTAACGTAGAAAAATCACAAAAATCGTGAAGTCTCTTCCATTTTATCCATGCGACATTATTTCTATATAACTCAACCAGAGTGTATTGCTGGAATATTAACGTTTTCTTAAATATACGTATTATTACTTACATATTTTTACGTAGGTAATAGCACGTAAGCATTGGCGCTTACTGGACCGCCCCTATGTCCTTAGCCGCTTCACTGAAATTATTTTCTCACCAGGCGGCTCAAATCAGGACGTCCCACTTGAGCAATATTTAGTTACAAATTTCTATATATCCCGCTTAAAGTGTATTGATCAGACATTAACGCTTGCTTAAATTACGTACTATTAGTTACATGTTTTTACGTAGGCTAAAGTACATAGGTATTAGTGCTATTTGACAGTCAATATATCGTTAGGTAGCCTATTGCAATGACATTACTCATCAGGCTGACCAAGCCAGGACGTCCCATTTGAGCGCAATTGGGTTACGTTCCAGTGTGACCTCGAGCCAACACCGCTTTCTAAGGGGGTTAGTGGCGACGAAGAAGCGAAAAATGGCGCTAATAGATCTCGGAAAAGATCGTTTGTTGTGGCAATTCAGCATGTTCGGCTTTAGCATTTTACTAATATGAAAATTCCATGACTAAAAAACATACCTACGGACAGATTTTAAAGTCTTCGGCGTTGATCGGCGGTTCGTCGATGCTGAACATCGCCATTGGGATCATTCGCACCAAGGCTATGGCGATGTTGCTGGGTCCGTCCGGGGTCGGCTTGATGGGCCTGTACGGATCGATTACCGACCTTACGATTAGCGTTGCCGGTATGGGTATTAATAGTAGCGGTGTGCGGCAGATTGCCGAGGCCGTCGGTTCGGACGACACGGAGCGGATCGCGCGAACTGCCGCAGTGCTGCGACGAATATCGATCTTGCTCGGAGTGCTTGGCGCCGTTTTTCTTATAGGATTTTCCGGGCCGCTGTCGAAGCTGACTTTTGGCAACGACCAACATGCTACCGCTGTAGCGCTGCTGTCAATTGCTGTATTTTTCAATCTAGTCTCCGCAGGTCAGGGCGCATTGATACAAGGCATGCGCCGAATCTCCGACCTCGCCAAGATGAGTGTATTGGGGGCGCTTTTCGGGACGCTCATCAGCATCCCCACGGTATATTTTCTCCGCGAAGAGGGTGTAGTCATATCGCTCGTACTTGTCGCCGCGATGACGCTCCTCACGTCATGGTGGTACAGCCGAAAAATACAGACGCAAATGCATACAATATCGGCTTCTCAAATAGGGCAGGAAGCAGCGGCCCTGTTGAAGCTCGGTTTCGCATTCATGGTCAGCGGCTTGTTGATGGCTGGGGCCGCCTATGCGGTGCGCCTCATAGTCGTTCGCAAAGTCGGCTTCGATGCAGCAGGATTGTACCAATCGGCTTGGGCGCTGGGCGGACTCTATATCGGATTCATTTTGCAGGCGATGGGAGCGGACTTCTATCCTCGCTTAGCCGCTATCGCCAAGGACAATCCCGAATGCAACCGCGTGGTGAATGAACAAGCCCATGTCAGCATGTTGTTAGCAGGACCGGGCATCATAGCAACCCTGACCTTTGCACCACTGGTCATCGCACTCTTCTATACCCCTAAATTCGAAGGCGCGGTAGAAATCTTGCGCTGGCTATGTTTGGGCATGGTCCTTCGCGTGATTTCCTGGCCGATGGGCTTCATTCTCGTCGTAAAAAACGTGCAAAATCTCCTGATATTTTCAGAGCTGGCCTGGACTGTCGTCTACCTTGGCCTCGCCTGGGTCTGTGTGAGCTCTTTCGGTTTGAAGGGCGCCGGTATCGCGTTCTTTGGATCCTATGTTTTTCATGTGTTTATGATCTACGCAATCGTTCGGAAGCTCAGCGGTTTTCGCTGCTCCACCGCGAACTTGCAAACAAGTTTTCTGTTTCTTGGCTTGATCGCAGTCGTTTTCTGCGGCTTCTATGCATTACCATTTTTGTTGGCGATGGGGGTCGGTACACTGGCTGTTTTACTAAGCGGTGTTTACTCGATTCAAGTTTTCCTCAATCTCATTTCACTGGATAGAATTCCGCGTCCGGTACTAAAGTCACTGCAATGGCTCCGTCTTGCGCCCTCCGGTTATAGCGGACTCAATGACTTGGAACCTATTTCCAAAACCGCGATAAGCGACTCAGTTGTGAAAAACAAGCTATTTGTAGACATAAAATGGTCAATATTGGCATTCATGGTTTGCGCTTTATTTT
>Ga0208397_100713_pt1 | contig 11316 bp, 9 predicted proteins | sample LakWasMe76_LOW10_2_FD_183904 | JGI IMG/M metagenome (GOLD analysis project Ga0208397, IMG submission 183904) | Freshwater sediment methanotrophic microbial communities from Lake Washington under simulated oxygen tension - Sediment Metagenome... | ecosystem: Environmental > Aquatic > Freshwater >...
CACTGGCCGCACAAAGTGCCAGCGCCAAAGAAATTAGCCTTGCTCTCACACAGACTGCCGAACAAGGTATGCTCTCAACCAAAGATTTGATTGCAACCAAAGGCCGCGCCGCAGGGCTAGGTGAACGCGCCATTGGTCACATTGACCCAGGTGCCAAGAGCTGCCAGCTGATGATAGAGTCGGTTTGTAATTTAATAAAATAAAAAGGCTAACAATGAAAAAATTTATCAATAAAGTCGATGATATCCTCGTTGAAAGCCTGAGTGGCTTTGCACTTGCACACAATGATTTAGTAAGCCTGAATTTAGACCCTAACTTTTTAACCCGCAAACAAAAAGCCGCCAACAAAGTCGCCATTATCTCCGGCGGCGGCTCAGGGCATGAACCTTTGCACTCTGGTTATATCGGTTATGGCATGCTGGATGCTGCCTGCCCCGGCCATGTGTTCACCTCACCCACGCCAGACCAGATGCTCGTCGCTGCTGAAGCCGTACATGCCGGTAAAGGCATTTTATTCATTGTTAAAAACTACGCCGGTGACGTAATGAACTTTGAAATGGCGGCTGAAATACTGCCGTTTGAATCTGCTACGGTACTCACCAGTGACGACTGTGCCGTGATCAACAGCACCTACACCACAGGTCGCCGCGGTGTTGCCGGCACGGTGATTGTAGAAAAATGCGTGGGCAGCCTGGCTGAAACCGGTGCCGACCTGCAAGCCTGCAAAGCGCTGGGTGATAAAGTAAACAGCCGCACTGCCAGCATGGGCGTAGCGCTCACCAGCTGCACCGTACCGGCCGCCGGCCGCCCGACTTTTGATATTGGCGACACCGAGCTGGAAATGGGGGTAGGTATTCATGGCGAACCCGGCCGTAGACGCGAAGCCATGCGTGAAGCGGATGCCATTATCAAAGATGTTACCGATGCGATTCTAGATGCACTAAAACCTGCCCCAAACAGTGAAGCACTGCTGCTGATCAACGGCTTTGGCGCAACGCCGCTGATGGAGCTTTATCTGATTTATAACACGGCCGCCAGATTGTTCAGCGAGCATGGCATCAAGATTACACGCTCACTGGTGGGCAACTACACCACCGCGCTGGACATGGCCGGCGCATCCGTTACCTTATGCCTGCTGGATGATGAAATCAAACAGCATTGGGATAGTCCGGTGCATACGGCGGCGTTAAGATGGGGTGCGTAAAACCAAATAACCAGGAATTTTGGTGTAATTTACAAAGAAATGGTAGATTGGTCGATCATGTATACTAAAAATCACTTTCCCATTGAATTTTCATCAAAACACATATTTGAAAATATTTAGCAACCTGCCCCAATAAAAGATTAAATTCTTTTTTTGGGGCTATTTTACGTTAGAGCTATATGACTACAGAAAGAATTGTACACTTCCTACTTCAAATGCTTGCTTATGGCGGCGGTTCAGCAACAATCGCGTACCTATTGTTCCAGTGGCTTGGAAAAACGTGGATAGAAAACAAATTTGCACAACGCCTAGACCAGCTAAGACATCAACAAGCCCTTGATCTGCAGAGGTTACGGGTTGAAATTGATGCCATGCTTAGTGGTGCACTAAAACTACAAGAAAAAGAATTCTCTATTCTTCCGGAAGCATGGGCAAAGTTAGATGAAGCTCACGGTTTAGTCAGTTGGCTTGTTTCTCCAATGCAACAGTACGCCAATGTAGATAGTATGAACGCTGCCCAACTTGAGGAGTTTTTAATAGGTACAGACTTCACCGAGTCCCAAAAAGACGAAGTTCGCAATACTCATGAAAAAGGCCACACGTATCAAGATATTGTGTTTTGGCATCGTCTCCATAAAGTAAAAACAACTTTTGGTGAACTGCAAACCTTTGTGGCTAGAAATGGTATTTTTTTACCCGCAGAACTTGAAGAGAAGTTTTCGAAAATTTCGGAATTGCTTTGGTCAGCGCTTGTATCCAAAGAAGTAGGTCATGAGGCTAAAGACTGGAAGATGCAGCGCGAAGGGTGGACCAAAATTAAAGATGAAACAGAACCTCTGTATAAGGCAATAAAATGTGAAATTCAGGCTCGCCTACAATCTCATGGACACAAGCAACAAATCAATCCATGAAATTTAGCTCTACACCATCATTCAAGCGGAGCTAGCTAAAACCAGCTCCTTAGCTCCATGTTCAAGATAATCATGATCAACAAAGAATTCGCCAACCATTTTGCAACTGACTGGATAGATTCATGGAACCAGCATGACCTTGATCGTATTCTGTCGCACTACACTGACGATTTTGAAATGTCCTCGCCAATGATTATCAAGCTTGCCGGTGAAGCATCAGGCACTTTAAAAGGCAAGAATGCCGTTGGGACCTATTGGGCTAAAGCACTGCAACTGGTTCCGAATCTGCATTTTGAGTTGGTCACCACCCTTGTCGGTGTAAACAGCATTACCCTCTATTACAAGGGTGTTAGTGGCCCAGCTGCGGAAGTATTTCATTTTAACCAGGATGGTAAAGTGGCCAAGGCTTATGCGCATTACCTCTAACTCAGCGATTGCAGGGTGGCAACTCGTTGCCCACGTATTCTATTTGATATTATTCGTGAGTTTTATGGGTAAAAAACCTAAGCAAACACCATGTTCCACAACGCTGTCACTTTTTCCACATGCTGCGCAATTGCCGGCAGGTCAACCGTTAGCTGCGATGCACCTTGCAGCTTGAGCATGTGCTGGGTGTGGCGATATTCGCGGTAGGCCGCAGCTACACTTTCTGCCAGTTCAGCATCAATAATACCTAGCGAGGCCATCAACCTTAGCAAGCCAATATTGCCGATATTAGCCGTCAGTTGCGGGCATTGCGGTGCATGCAGCAGCACCAGGTACTGCACCAGAAACTCTACATCAATGATGCCGCCCAGGCTGTGCTTCAGATCAAAACTACCAGCCTGGATATGCTGCGCACTACGCATTTTTTCACGCATTGCCAGCACCTCCTGTTTCAGTTTTGCAGGGTCGCGCTGTTGAATCATCACCTCATGGCGAATCGCATCAAACGCCTTACCTATACTGCTATCGCCCGCAACAAAGCGCGCCCGCGTAATGGCCTGATGCTCCCACAGCCAAGCCTTGTTAAGCTGGTAGTCTCTGAATGCGGCAACACTGCTCACCAGCAAGCCGCTGTTACCATCCGGGCGCAACTGCAAATCGGTTTCATACAGCAAGCCGGCAGAAGTCAGGCTGTTAAACCAGTTATTGATGCGCTGTGCAAAGCGCGCATAAACCTCCCCCGCTTCCGGAGCTTCATCATCGTACAGAAAAATAATATCCAAGTCTGATGCGTAACCCAGCTCTTTACCGCCGAGCTTGCCATAACCGATTACTGCAAATTTTGGTATGTCGCGATGCTTGCCGCGCACATTCGGCCAAATCGCATCCAAGCTAACGTTCAGTATCAAGCTAGCCAGGTCGCTCAGGTAGTCAGATAAACTTTCCAGCGCCAACTCACCATTGATATCCTGCACGGCAAAACGGAACACATTGGCATGCTTGAAATGACGCATGATATCCATTTGCTGTTCAATATCGCCCTCGGCCTCGGCCAGGCGCCCAAGCAACTCTACACGCAGCGCTGCAAAATCAGGCACTGCATACAAGGTGCGCGTATCCAGCAGTTCATCCAGCAAAATCGGATGCTGCGCCAGATAACTCGCCAGCCATGGGCTGCTGCTGCATAGCTTCACCAATAGCTGCATCGCCTGTGCATGCTCAGTCAGCAATGCCAGGTAACTGGCACGACGGCAGATACTCTCCAACAAATCAATCACACGCGTTAAAGTGACATCCGGGTTAGGCATTTTTGTCGACTGCGAAATGACATGCGGCATTACCGCGTCAAAACGCTGGCGGCTCAGTTCCGGCAATTGCAGATAACGGCTGCTTTGGTGCAAGGTGATTAATCTGCGCAAGGTTTCCTGCGCATCGGCAAAGCCGATTTTTTGCAAGCTTGCCAAGGCCTCAGACTCGACAGTTGCACCATTCCAAATGGATTTTTCCAAACCCAGAGCATCCATGTCACTATCGGCATCATCAAATGTCACATCAAAGTGCTGCTGTACCTGCTGGCGGTAGTAATCCAGTTTTTTTAAAAACTCAGACCAGCCATAGTTCTCTGCTTTATCAAAATTCATCGCTTTGGCGATACGCGCTTTTGCCTCATCGTTTTTTGGCAGTTCCTGAGTTTGCGCGTCTTCCAGGTACATCAGCCTATGTTCCAGATTGCGTAAATACACATAGGCCTCGCTCAATTCTGCAACTGTTTTTTCAGGCAGCAAGCCTTTATTCTTCAACAAGGCCAGCACGGATAGCGTTGGCTTTATCTGCAGGCTGACATCACGCCCACCGCGAATAAGCTGGAACACCTGCGCCACAAATTCAATCTCACGTATCCCGCCACGACCCAGCTTGATGTTGTCGTGCATACCTTTGCTATTAACATCACGCTGAATCTGGATTTTTAAATCGCGCATGCTGTCAAAAGCGCCAAAATCAAGGTACTTACGGAAAACAAATGGCTTAAGCAGTTTTGAAACCGAATCACCACCCGTCACTTCGCGCCCCTTGATCCAGGCATAGCGCTCCCACTCGCGCCCATTGTTCTGATAATAATCTTCAAGTGCATCAAGGTTGCTTACCAGGGCACCTTCTGAGCCGAACGGACGTAAACGCATATCCACGCGGAACACAAAGCCGTCTTCAGTAATTTCATCGATGGCAGCAATCAGCTTTTTGGCTAGGCGTGTAAAAAAATCCTGGTTGCTCATAGGCTTTTCGGCCCGCGTTTCACCCTCAGACTCATAGGCAAAGATCAGGTCAATATCAGATGAAACATTCAGCTCACCGCCGCCCAGCTTACCCATGCCGATTACAATTAAACTTTGCGGAACCCCTTCAGCACTTACCGGCTGACCGTATGCCTCTACCAGCCAGGTATTGAGATAATCAATCGCGGTATTAATCGCACATTCAGCCAGTTGCGTGGTTGTCTGCATCACCTCATGCAAATCTGCCAGACCATTCAAGTCCCGCACGATAAGGCGCGCCATCACATGACTGCGTAATAGTCGCAATGCACGTTTAAGGCCAGGCTCATCCACGATATTCTGCGTCGATAAAAATTTCTGCATATCGCTTAACTGGTACGCATGATGCAAATTTGCCAGCAAGCCCTGCATTAACAATGCATCTTTTCTGAATAATCTGGCTACAAAGGGGCTGCAGGCTGAAGCATGTAGCACGCAAGCCTCATCACTAGAAAGGGTATGATTTTCTGACAGCAAATTATCAAGTGTTAGCATAGTTTTTTCGGGTAATATAATGCTGTTACAAGTGTGTAACATCTTCAGTTTTTAAAATCGAACTTTATTATAAATGTGTAAAAGTGATTTAAGGGGTTTTAAGCATGTCAATTGAGTCAGTTCTTCATGAAAACCGCGTTTTTGAGCCTAGTGCGGAATTCGTAAAATCCGCAAATGTTTCCGGCATGTCAGCCTACAATGCGCTTTGCGCCGAAGCCGCAGCCGATTATGAAGGATTTTGGGCAAAACTCGCCCGCGAACTTTTAGTGTGGCACAAACCTTTTACCAAAACACTTAATGAAGAAAATGCACCTTTTTACAAATGGTTTGAAGATGGCGAACTCAATGTTTCTGCCAACTGCTTGGATAAACACCTCAACACCATCCCCAATAAAGTCGCGATTATTTTTGAAGCAGATAACGGCGATACCAAAAACGTTACCTACAAAGAGCTTTACCATCAGGTTTGCCAGTTTGCCAACGGCTTAAAAAAACTTAATCTGCACGTCGGCGACCGCGTCATTATTTATCTACCGATGGGCATTGAAGCCATCGTTGCCATGCAAGCCTGCGCGCGTATCGGCTTAATCCACTCTGTAGTGTTCGGCGGTTTCTCGGCAAAAAGCCTGAACGAGCGCATTATCGATGCCGGCGCCAGAGCTGTGATTACTTCAGATGGCCAGTTCCGTGGTGGTAAAACCATGCCACTCAAAGCCGCAGTGGATGAAGGCATTGAAATGGGCGGCTGTGATTCAGTTGAAAAAGTCATCGTACTCAGAAAAACCGGACAGGAAGTCGAATGGAACAGCAATAACATCTGGTGGCATGACCTGATTGCAGGCACTGCCGACACCTGCGAGCCAATAATGGTCAATGCAGAACACCCGTTGTTCCTGCTCTACACCTCAGGCTCCACCGGTAAACCAAAAGGCGTGCAGCACAGCTCAGCCGGTTACTTATTGCATGCCATGAACACCATGCGCTGGACTTTTGACATTAAGGATAATGACGTATTCTGGTGTACCGCAGACGTAGGCTGGATCACCGGCCACAGCTATGTAGCCTATGGCCCCTTAGCCGTTGGCGCAACACAGGTAGTGTTCGAGGGTATTCCTACCTACCCCAACGCCGGCCGCTTTTGGGAAATGATTGCGAAACACAAGGTATCAATTTTCTACACCGCGCCGACTGCGATTCGTTCACTGATTAAAGCTTCAGAAACACACCCGGAAGTACATCCTAGAAACTACGATCTATCAAGCTTGCGCTTGCTGGGATCAGTAGGTGAGCCGATCAATCCGGAAGCATGGATGTGGTATTACGAGAACGTAGGCGGCAGCCACTGCCCAATTGCCGATACCTTCTGGCAAACAGAAACCGGTGGCCACGTCATTACCCCATTACCGGGTGTAACACCGTTGATTCCAGGCTCATGCACACTGCCATTCCCCGGCATTGATATTGACGTGGTAGATGAAACCGGCAAAGACGTACCTTGGGGTACTGGCGGCTTACTGGTCATTAAAAAACCGTGGCCATCCATGATACGCACCATTTATAACGACCCTGAGCGCTACAAAACCAGCTATTACCCAGTAGACCTGGGCGGCAAAACCTACCTTGCCGGCGATGGTGCAGTACGCGACGCAGTCACCGGTAACTTCACCATCATGGGGCGTATCGATGACGTGCTAAACGTTTCCGGCCACCGCTTAGGCACCATGGAAATTGAATCGGCACTGGTAGCTAACCCATTAGTAGCCGAAGCTGCCGTAGTAGGCAAACCGCACGATGTTAAAGGTGAGTCTGTGGTGGCTTACGTGGTGCTTAAAGGTACACGCCCAGAAGGCGATGAAGCCAAGAAAATCGTGGCACAACTGCGTGACTGGGTAGGCCATGAAATTGGCCCCATCGCCAAACCGGATGAGATCCGCTTTGGTGATAACCTGCCCAAGACCCGCTCGGGAAAAATCATGCGCAGGCTGTTACGCACACTGGCAAAAGGCGAGGAAATCACTTCAGATATTTCTACCTTGGATAACCCAGCTATTCTGGAACAGTTAAAAGAAGTGGTTAAATAATAGTCTAAAAAAAACTAATTAACCGCAGATGCATGCAGATAACCAAAAGTAGGTGTCTCCAGGCGATACGGAAAAACCTAAAACCGACATTGCGAGCCGACCTTTAACCGCAAGCAAAGCGTGGCGGGTGGCAATCCAGTAGATTTAAATACGTGGGCAACAAGTTGCCCACCCTACAGCGACTTTTTTTATTTTCTATCATCTCTCAACCAATATTTTGAAATAACGGTGATATGCGTATTTCGGGTAAAATGCAGCCTTTGTATTTTTAGCCGCACAATTATCTTATGTCACTGCAAGAAGAAATCTCCCGCCGCCGTACCTTTGCCATTATTTCTCACCCCGATGCGGGTAAAACCACCTTGACTGAAAAACTGCTGTGGTTCGGCGGTGCTATTCAAGTGGCAGGCGAAGTACGTGGCCGTAAGGCGGCACGTCATGCAACATCAGACTGGATGGAGCTGGAAAAGCAACGCGGCATTTCAGTGACATCTTCCGTGATGCAGTTTCCGTATCGCAGCCACATGATTAACCTGCTGGATACCCCAGGCCATGATGACTTCTCTGAAGATACATATCGCACACTAACGGCCGTGGATTCTGCGGTGATGGTGATTGACTCGGTAAACGGTGTTGAGGCGCAAACGATTAAACTGCTGAACGTTTGCCGCATGCGCGACACACCGATTATCACGTTTATCAACAAGCTTGACCGTGAAAGCCGCCCACCAATTGAGCTGCTGGATGAAATTGAAACCACGCTCGGCATGGAATGCGCGCCTATCACCTGGCCTATCGGCATGGGCAAGACTTTCCGCGGTGTTTACCATTTGTATAATGATGAAATTTCGTTCTTTGACCCGCGTGCAGAAAAAGGCACCTCTGAAGTCATTAAAGGCTTGGATAACCCGCGTCTGGATGAAGTATTAGGGCGTCAGGTTGAAGACCTGCGTATTGATATTGAACTGGTGCGCGGCGCATCGCACAGCTTTGATAAAGCGCGCTATTTAAGCGGCAAACAAACGCCGGTATTTTTCGGCTCTGCCATCAATAACTTTGGCGTTCAATCGTTACTAGATGCAGTGGTTGACCTATCACCTCCACCACAGCCACGCAACACGGCAAGCCGCCCGGTGGCACCGGATGAAAACAAGTTCTCCGGCTTTGTGTTCAAAATCCAGGCGAATATGGACCCGAAACACCGTGACCGCATTGCGTTCTTGCGTGTATGCTCCGGCCGCTTTGAACGCGGCATGAAGATCAAGCAGGTTGCCAGCGGCAAAACTTTAAGCGTAAACAACGCCATTACTTTTATGGCGCAGGATCGCACTACGATGGATGAAGCCTACTCCGGCGACATCATCGGCATACCCAACCACGGCACTGTAAAACTGGGTGATACCTTTACCGAAGGCGAAAACCTGAAATTCACCGGCATTCCGTCATTTGCACCGGAATTTTTCCGCCGTGCGCGCATCAAAAACCCGATGAAGATGAAGCAACTGCAAATCGGCCTGAAACAGCTTGCCGAAGAAGGCGCGGCGCAATTGTTCCGCCCGCTGCTCTCTAACGATTTGATTTTAGGCGCAGTTGGCATGCTGCAGTTTGAAGTGGTTGCACACCGCCTGGAGCATGAATACAGCGTAGACATGGTGTTTGAGCCATATGACTGCTATACCGCACGCTGGCTGCATGGCAAAGATGGTGACCTGAAAGCGATTGCCGATAAATACGGTTTTAACGTGGCACTGGATGGCGCTGATGATTATGTGTATCTGGCACCCAATCGTGTAAACCTGCAAATGGCACAGGAACGCTACCCGGACATTGAGTTTAAAGAAACTCGCGAGATTGCTTAATCTCCATCAATAAAACATGATGTTATGCCCCTGCGAAAGCGGTAAACCTTACAGCAAATGCTGTGAGGTTTTTCATTCAGGAACGCCTGCCCCAACTGCCGAAGCACTGATGCGCTCACGCTACAGCGCTTATGCGCTGGCTAGTCAAAATCTGGCTTTAACTGATTACTTGCTGCAAACCTGGCACCGTGAAACACGGCCAGAGAACCTGAATTTAAACGGTGATGAATCCACCAAATGGTTAGGTTTGCAAATTAAACGCCATCAAGTGATTAATGCAGAAAACGCGATTGTCGAGTTTGTTGCACGATACAGACACACTAACAATTTAGGCGGCAAAGCAGAGCGGCTACATGAAACCAGCCGCTTTAAGCTGATTGATAAGCGCTGGTATTATCTGGATGGTGATTATCAGTAATTACTAAACTGTAATGGTCTAACGCATCAAGACATTAGTTAAGAGGGAAAATGCACAAACATTAAGAGACTTTTACACTAGGTGATTTTGCAACAAGTTTTTCGTGCAAAGGCTTCGTTAAGTCACATATATGTCATAAGCACGCCATAAATTCTTCACGGTAAATTCATATTGATTGATTAACATCCATCCCATAACGCTCACATAAAACTATTAAGGGGCAAGCCCTAAAAATAGTTGAGTTCACATGAGATGACCATCATGGTGTATGAAAAATCTACGCTCGGTTTTAATGAATTTACCACCGACAAACGTACCTTGGGGGTGCGTGAACGCCAGGTATTGTTACTGGTAAATGGTGTACGCAATCTGGATGATCTAGAAAAGTTTTTTAAAAAAGACTTGCTGATCGACACCATCAAAAAACTTGAGTCTGAAGGCTATATTCAGCGCCCGATTGGCGAGCAGAAGCTAGATCAGCCCCCACACACGAACACGATACACACCACACTTTCGTATTTGGAAACGCCAAATACAGCCGAGCCTATGTGTCCGGCAAAACTGGCCGCAGTAAAAACCATACTGATAGATGCTGCGGATGATTATTTGGGCATTATGGGGCGCAGCATCAAAGCCAAAATTGAAACATGCAACAATGAGGAAAGTTTAAGACAGTCTATTTCAGGCTGGCACATGGCCATGCGTGAATCAAAGCTAGGGCGTGAATCTGCAAGTTTTTTAATGGAGCAGATCCACCAGACCCTAGAAGGTAAAATAGTTGGTGCTGAAATTACAAGTACTGTGAATAACGGGCAGCCGCAGCACTAATTTAACAACCCAAAGGTTGTAATTGGCTACCCGTAGCTAATTAAGCGCTTTCAAACGCCTCGCAGAATTGACTTAACAATTGCCCAAAAATCGGCAGTATTTCTTCAATACCATGCGGGCTGTCATCATCGGTACCTGCAATCACAAACGCGATCACTACTTTATCCAGATTCTCTCTGAATTCCACCCAATGTTCGGCATTAGCCTCTGCTATAAGTTGAAATTTATTAAAGCCTGAATCAATGATTTCAATCAATTCAGCATCTGGCAAGCCGGCAAACAAGGTCTTCGCAATGGTGATCTGTGCGGTTTGAAATTCAGGATCAATTTCTTCCTGCGCCAACGGCGAGGTAAAGAATGCATAAGCCAATAGTGCATAAGCCTGATATACACTCAACATATCAAAGTTATCAGTACGCTCTTCCAGAGGTGAACGGCCAGCTGCCTGAATCGCCTTGAAAGTAACATAGCAGCTTAAATAGTCTGCCGCGTTAAGCGCATCAAACTCATCCAAATTAGTGTTTGGGGTTTCGTCATCACGGAGTGAGGCTGCCATGCTCAACGCATGCAGCAGTTTTAAACGTTGTGAATAAGTTGTTTGCATAGTGAATAGTCCAGTTTAAGTTTTCAATCAATTACAGGTAACGCTTCCAGCATTTCATGCAGTTCCAGCCAGCGCTCTTCAGCACTTTCCAGCTTGGCTGTTAATTCAGCCTGTGTTTTTAATAACTGCTGTAATTCTGATTTATCTGACGCGCTGTAAAGCTCAGTGTCATTTAAGC
>Ga0208397_100715_pt1 | contig 11295 bp, 9 predicted proteins | sample LakWasMe76_LOW10_2_FD_183904 | JGI IMG/M metagenome (GOLD analysis project Ga0208397, IMG submission 183904) | Freshwater sediment methanotrophic microbial communities from Lake Washington under simulated oxygen tension - Sediment Metagenome... | ecosystem: Environmental > Aquatic > Freshwater >...
AATAAGATAGCCCATCCATTACCAATCCATTCATGAAAATTAATGATTCCATGCGTTGTGGTGGCTGTGAAATCAGGTGCTTCATCATTTATTCTTAATGCCATTTTTATTCTCCTTTGTGCTGTACAGGAACTGAAAAAAAATACTAAGAAACGTATGCGCATCATTAATATGAAACTGCATACTATCGGATATTACACGCCAGCCAAAAAATTATATAATTATCCATAGGTTAGCGAATAAGCCAAAAGTCGAATTTGCCTTTGCGGAAGGCCGGCGGGTCAACTTACGCCTACCAGAGTCGACGTCAGCAGCTTGATGAGTTGCTGGGCCGCCGCTGTTGAAGACGCCGGGTTCTGCCCGGTGATCAGGTGGCCGTCGGCGATCGCGAAGCTCTGCCAGTCGGCGACCTTTTCGAAGTGGCCGCCCAGGCGCTTGAGTTCGTCCTCGACCAGAAACGGCACTATCTCAGTGAGGTGAACGGCCTCTTCTTCAGAGTTTGTAAAGCCTGTGACGCGTTTCCCCTTCACTATCGGTTCGCCGTTAAACATTGCGTGGTGCAATACAGCAGGACCATGACAGACCGCCGCGACGGGTTTGCCTGCGTTGTAAAAGGTTTCGATCAAGGTATTCGAGATCGGATCTTCAGCCAGGTCCCACATCGGACCGTGACCGCCCGGATAAAAGATCGCGTCGTAATCCTGCGCCTTCACGTCGGACAATTTGGTCGTGCCGGCCAGTACGGCCTGTGTTTTAGGATCGTTCTTAAATCGGCGTGTAAGGTCGGTCTGCCCCTCAGGTGTGTCGCTCTTGGGGTCGAGCGGCGGTTCACCGCCTTTGGGGGAAGCGACCGTAACGCTAGCACCCGCATCAATAAACGTGTAGTAAGGGGCGCAGAATTCTTCCAGCCAGAACCCCGTCTTCCGCCCTGTATTCCCAAGCGTGTCATGAGACGTCAGTACCATCAGAATGTTCATTGTGTTCCTCCTTTGTTCAATCGATTAGGAAACTACCGCTGCGATTAAGCCAGAAGCGTGGAGACAGTTTATTGGACGAAGATAGGGTCGTGCCTCCTTATCAGTCGGCGCGACGAGCGGCGTTAACACTTCAATGTGGATAAAAATAGTTTGCGGATAATACAGAATGTAAACCGCATGTCCGCAATTGGTTGCTGACTGTCATCTGGAGTTTAAAAGCACCATTCCATTTCAACCGTAAATAAAACCATAACACTTCAAACTAAAAACACAATATGTATAGAAACGTATGACACTGACTCGATGAATTAATTGCTTTGGTATTCGAAAGCCTATTATTAAATATAGGCTCTGAAATTGATTAAACTACACGTCTATGAGACTTTACTGATGTTTGTTTAAACTCACCTAAACATCAGATTACAATAAAGATCTGGACTCTTAGACTACTGCCGGAGAAACGCCAGATTTAGCCATGATTGCTCAAGATAAACAATTATTTATACAATCACTTGCACTGTGAAAGAATCCTTATACCTAGCCTATCATTCATAAAGACAATGCCCATATCCGCCGAAAATTCCGTTCCCATCATCTTCGTGCGCGACGTTAACAAGACGTATGCCGGCGGTTTCCAAGCGCTCAAAAAAATCAACCTGGAGATAAAACGCGGTGAGATATTCGCCTTGCTCGGACCCAATGGTGCGGGCAAGACGACACTGATTAGCATCATCTGCGGCATCGTCAAGGCTAGCTCAGGAACCATCATCGCCGACGGTCACAACACCGTGCGAGACTACCGCGCGGCGCGGGCAACCATCGGGTTGGTGCCGCAAGAACTCTATACGGACTCGTTTGAGTCGGTCTGGGCCACGATCAAATTCAGTCGGGGGCTGTTCGGTAAGGCACCCAACGCAACCTACCTGGAAAAAGTGCTGCGCGATCTGTCCCTGTGGGACAAACGCGACCAAAAAATCATGACCTTATCGGGCGGCATGAAACGTCGCGTGCTGATTGCCAAAGCCCTCGCGCATGAGCCGGCGATATTGTTCCTCGATGAGCCGAGTGCCGGCGTGGATGTGGAGTTACGACACGACATGTGGCGCATGGTGCGCGAACTGCGCCAGCAGGGTACCACCATCATTCTGACCACACATTATATTGAAGAAGCCGAAGACATGGCAGACCGCATCGGCGTCATCAGCAAAGGTGAACTGATTGTTGTTGAAGACAAAGATGTATTGATGCGCAAGCTTGGCAAAAAGCAGCTCATGCTGACTTTGCGGCAGCCCATGGACAGCATCCCGGCCGAGCTAAACGCTTGGCCATTAGCGCTCTCCGACGAAGGACATACCCTGGTTTATAGCTTCGACAGCCAAAAAGAAGAAACCGGCATTGCCGAGCTATTGCGCATGCTAGGTGAACAAAATATCGAATTCAAAGACTTAAGCTCCAGCGAGAGTTCACTGGAGGACATCTTCGTCAGTCTGGTGCATCAGCCCAAGGAGATACTGTAATGAACACCTACGGCATTCGCGCCATTTACCACTTTGAAATGGCGCGTACCTTTCGTACTCTGTGGGAAAGCATCGCCGCACCGATACTGACCACCTCGCTGTACTTCATCGTATTCGGCAAAGCCATCGGTTCGCGTATGGGCAACATTGACGACATCAGTTATGGCGCCTTCATCATCCCAGGACTGGTCATGCTGAATCTACTGAACGAAAGCATATCCAATGCTTCTTTCGGCATTTACATGCCCAAGTGGGCGGGCACTATATATGAGCTGCTATCAGCACCGGTTTCATGGGTCGAGATACTCATTGGTTATGTGGGGGCGGCGGCGACCAAATCGGTGATGTTGGGGCTGCTCATTCTGGGCACCGCCCGCATTTTCGTGCCCTACGAGATCGCCCATCCCTTATGGATGATCGCCTTTCTTGTGCTCACTGCCGTTACTTTCAGCCTGTTTGGCTTCATTATCGGTTTATGGGCCGATAATTTTCAGAAACTACAGGTGGTTCCGATGTTGATCGTCACCCCGCTCACATTCTTGGGCGGCGCGTTCTATTCGATCACTATGTTGCCTCCATTGTGGCAGAAGATCACCCTGTTCAATCCAGTGGTCTATTTGATCAGCGGCTTTCGCTGGTGCTTCTACGGCGTCGCCGATGTGCACATCGGCATGAGTATTGGCATGACGTTTGGTTTTCTTATCATCTGCCTGACTTTTGTAGGGTGGGTGTTTAAGACTGGGTACAAGATTAGAAATTGAGGTGTCGAATATGGGCTTAATATCTCAACAGATAACCTATACAAAGCTGAGCGATTGTAAATCAATGGCCCGACCCTGAGGGGGAAGATCCCTTTGGCAATAAATTCGGGTCGATGGCTTCGGATATTTGCAGCTAATTCGGGCCGAAAAAAGGATGTTTGCAGGTTTTAGGGATTATGTTTACAGACCGTTACTGAGAGCTAGTTAATCTACCTCCGGCTGTCATCGTCCAGTTTTTATATGCTACGTCCGCTTTCCGTGCGAATGCGGTTATAGGCCCGGCTACGGTGACCGACCGCACATGGCCGGACTGCGTCATTCGTGAAAGACCGAGTTCGACCCAAAACCGACTTTCACAGTGACTGTTTGATAGTCTGATTAGTGATCGATAACAGACGGCCATTAAGATAAAAGACATATATCATCCGGAACGAAAAGCTATACAGCACTTAGTATCTAAAGGGAAAATAATGGCTATATTATCTAGAACAAGGTGATCATGGATAATATATAGAAACTATTTAATAACTTCTTAGCATCCGTTATCTTATCGATCAAATCATATAGATGTGGCAAGAGAATAGAGGTTGGTTTCCGGTCTGGTTATGTTTATGAAATATGGTCTAGGCTCTTGTTCGCTTAGGGTATTAATTGGTGTCAACAGCCCTCTGTTTTCGGAGTAACGAGCTTAGAATATGCCTTATCATTTGGAAAAAGTTAGTTTTAAAAAAGTCGATCTGGCGGTCCCTAGAAAATATGTAAATACTTTTCTAGAAGAGCTATGGGATGAGTTTAATAGATCAATTGGTAAGGTCGCTTGTTTTCACAATTATTTCGACACTGACGATCCGGAAATTTACGAATACAACGTATGCTGGGCATCTGACGAGGTACCTTTTACAGCGGAACTTTCGTTTTATAACCACACTGCAAAAGGTTTACTGTATGCCTTAGTCGCGGCTGTAGATAGAGATACAAAGCAGCACGATCCATCTAGCGAAGAAAAAATAATAAATGCATTCAACAGTACGCTTGCTAAGCCGTTTGACCGTCCACAAAAACCAACATACTACGCTCAAATTCCGCTTGAAGGAAAATACAAACTTTCTGGAGATTACAAATTTCCAAAAGCCAACATTCTTTTTAATGCTGGAGAAAACACAAACGGAATAATTGGATACGTAATATTTCCAGTTTATTCAAAAAACATGGAGGAAATACGTTATGAAAGTAGTCATCGCGCCATCGGAATTGCTGCTGCACTCACTACATTGACTCAACAATATTTTTCTGTTGTCGATGATGCAGAGTGGCAAAGGATGGAACCAGACAGATTCCAAGAGTATTGGGATAATAAAGTCACGACCGGTGAATTCGTAAACGACTCAAGGATGCTGAAAAACAATGACTCGTCGCGTAAGACCATAGATCTGAATGCACCTTCAAATGAAATTATTGAAGCCGGTGACTGTGTGGTTAATGAGAGAGTTTGCCTTCCAAGCATGGCTGATGAACTGTTTTCGATTATTTGCTCCAACGAGAATTTTGAACAGTCTTGCAGCAGATTTTCTGAGGGACTTGGCATGAGAAGAAGTACGGGGCGGTCTATGCACAAAATTCACATGTTATCCTATGAGCTGATAGCGTACGTTGCAGCTATTGAAGCTCTTTTAGAAACAAGTCCAGAGAAAGTTAATGTTAATTGCCCATCATGCGGGGAATTAATGTCTAAGGAAGAGAGAAAAATAAGTGAAAAATTTCGTGCTCTAGTTAAAGACTGCATAGGAAGCAATCGTATTTTGGAAAAAGCATTTAAAGACCTGTACGACGATAGGTCAAAATTCGTTCACACTGGTATTGACTTACATAATTTTTATGCTCATCGATCGAATCGTCCGATGATTCTACTTGGTAAAAGGAATTTAAGTGAGTTTCCAAATTATTACTTTAATATACATGAGTATACGGGTTATTTACTGCGTTTATACTTTTATCGTCAAATACAAAATGTAATGACTTAAACATCTAGACGATGCATTAATGTTTAGTCATTTACAGGTTAGGCTGTCTAATTTGACGTTAAATGGCTGCTTTCGGGTGGCTTACAGGCATTAAACCGAAATTGCTAATAGACTGCTTATGGCACATTGCTGCTATTCGCGACATTCGGCACTCGACCCACGACGGCCACGCGGAAATTGCGTCGTTAAGTCTGAGGGTTCTTTCACGTTAAAATACGATCATCGCTATAAGTCCGCCGGCAATGCCTGAAAGCACAACGCCGACCACAATCACGAGACGGGTTTGCAAACTAAAGGTGCGGCTGAGCATGGCCAGCGAAGGCAGGCTAACAGCCGGCAGCGTCATAATGAGCGCCCCGGCAGGGCCCGCGCCCATACCCAAAGCGAACATTGCTTGCACAATGGGCACCTCTCCGGCAGTGGGTATGACGAACAGCGTACCGGCTACCGCCATTGCAACGATCCAGAATATCCCATCATGAGCACCAAGCACCGGGAAAAGCCAAGCCCTTGTGGCTCCCGAGAATAAGATACTCGGGTAAGAGTTTGATCGCGAGGGCCATGAATTCCCGGCCCCAGCGTGTCAGAAGGCCGCCTTTTAAGGCCTCAGCCTCAGGCGGCAAACCCTGTTCTAGCGAAACTGTGTTGTTTTTTGTCATAGAATGCTCCTTTTGAAACCCCCCCCATTGATTAATTTTCTTAACCTCGTGAATGATCCCTATAATGGCCTTTCGCGCCTATGCGGTTGATGCTGGAAATATTCTTCATCCTGGAAACCGCATTAGACCCGGCGCTGACTAATACCCGGTCAATTCAACATAGCCCTGCCCTGAAATCGCTTTACCGTTTTTGGTCCCGGTAATGCTGACCGCGCCTTCCCAATACCGGTAACTGACATTGAGCTCCTGATCGTTTATCAACGGGACGACATCGATTTCAATTTTCTGGCTGGGCACGGATAGCCGCCACTGAGACGGGTAATTAATCTTTGAATGAGGACTGCGCCAGGTATCGAGAACTTTTATCGTGACATCCTGCATTTTCAGCGGCACTTTCGCACTGTCTGCCAGAACCAGTGAACCTGCGCTATTGTTGTCTTGTTGACCGTCTTTGCGCCTTAATTGATAAAACATTAATTCGCTGTTATCGGAGAACTGCAATGCAAACCAGTCCCAGCCGATTTGTTCTTTTGACAAGGAACTGGTGCTCCATTCCCGGTCCATCCAGCTATTACCGGTTACTGAATGATTAACGCCCGCTATGCTCAGAGTACCCAGTGTCGGCAATCGGGTATAGGAGTAATAATAGGAGGCATTGCCGGGTTCGGCGCTTTTCCGGCTTAAACCCTGCTCTCCCTGTAAAACCGGATTTTTTTGCGTGTTTAACAGCAAATCAATCGCAAATTCATCGCTTTTAGCCCGCAAACGTAGCGGAAAATCCATCTTGTCCTCGGCCGTTGCCGACCAGTCGTACAGCCAAACGTGATATTTGTTATCGGCTGCACCGGCAAGCTCATTGCCTGCCCTGCTGAAACGTTCGTCCGCATAAAAGCGATCTTCCTTGACGTCGGTCAGCGTCAAATGGGCCATATACAATTGATTATTTCGCCAGACAGACCGGGATGAATGCATCTTCGCCGACAGCGCAAAGCGGAAAAAAGTCAGCTCATAGCCGAATTTTCGGCCCTCGGGATTTTCCAGATTGCCGGTGAAATACCACCATTCAGTCCGGTATGGGTTGTGCGCGCCGTGATCGCGTGGAAATAAGAACTTTTGAGGTTTTAAGGCACGGGCAAAATCTGCATCGTCTTCGGATAACAGGTCGCTGAACGATTTATCTTTTTGGGCGGCTGTTTTGCTGAAAGATTGATCGACAACAGGTTCGATGTCGGATGGATACATCGAAGGCCGCCATAAAACAATCACCGCCAGGATAACCAGCAGTATGATCAAACCAAGAAAAATTCGCTTAGCTTTCATTCTGACCGCAACGCCTCTGCGGGCTTGGTTTGCGCCATTTTTAGCGCGGGCAAGATGCCGGCAAGCGCTGCTGCAATCAGCGCCAAAGCCAAGCCCTGATAGATCACTCCAGGATTAAAATGAAACGCCATCGTCCAGCCGAATGAGCGCTGGTAAATCACAAAAATCAACATATAAGCGACAATATAGCCGACCGGAACGGCAATGAGGCCGGCGACCAGTCCCATCAATGCGGTTTCACCGGTAATCAACACAGTGAGTTGCCCGGAAGTGATGCCTATGGCCCGCAAAATGCCCAGTTGCCGGGTTCGCTCAAACTGTAATGCCATCAATGCGCTGAACACGCCGACAAAAGCGATAGCCGCTGACAGCCAGCGCAATGTTTCAGTAATCGTAAAGGTCTGTTCAAATAACTCCATTGAAGCTTTATAAATCGCCTGATCGGATTTGACCGACTGTTGCCCCGTTATGAGTTTATTGATCTGATTTTCCAGTTGTTGCAAGTCGACGCCGTCTTTGGCATAAACGCCTATGCCGGAATATCCCAAATCCGGCCAGTAATGCTGATAATTCCGGCGGCTCATGGCTAAGTGTCCCTGGTCGCCGCTGTAATCCGCATAAATGCCCAGCACTTCAAAAGGCTCACTGCCCTGATCGGTCTGCAACCGGATTTTATCGCCGATTTTGACGCCATGATGATAAGCATAGGCTTCGGTGACTATGACGGTCTGTTGCTGCTCAAATCGGTCCCAAAGTTTGTTATCCGCCTTATGTTTAAAGATAAAGCCCGGCTTGGATTTTTCATTCAGCTCGAACACCGACACTTTAGTAAAGTCATTTTCCGCCGCCGCGCCTGCTTCGGCAGACACACTATCCTTGGCGATTATAGTGTTGGTATGCAATACACTGCTGAGCATTTTTACGTCCTGAAGTTCTGCCAGCTTTGCCTTTAAGCGCTGATCCTGCTCTGCCCTGGCATCCGGCATCTTCTCACCCGGCAATGACACATAAAGATCGGCACGAAGACTGGTTTGCAGCCAGTCCGCAACCGTCTGGCGAAAGCTGCTTATCATCAAATCCATGCCTATCGTCGCGGATACTGCAATCATTAACGCGGCGATGGCGATGCCTGTTCTGCTGATTTCAGCGGAGACCATGCGTGCCGGCAGGCGGACTAAAATGCCTGAAAGCCGCCCGAATATACGTTCGACCAGCTTCATAAACATCAGCGTCAAGGCGGGAGTCATCATCGCAAATCCAAACAGCAGCAGGAAAATGCTGGCCAAACCCAAGACGATGCTTTTGCCGGACAATAACGCCAGCGCCATTCCACTGAGTATAAATACCCAGCTAATCAGATTCGCGATTTTGATTAACCGGCGTATGCCCGATTCCAGTTGCGATCGGACCAATACCGTTACCGGCGATATGCGCGTCGCTTCAAAGGCAGGCGGCAAAACCGCCAGCAGTGTAGCGCTAATTCCCAGCAATGCCCCCTTGCCTAATTGTAAAGGCGTGATCATTAATGAAGCCGCATCGATATGAAAATAAATCGCATTGATGGTTCCCGAAATCAGATACAACAGTCCCTGTCCGAGAGCAATGCCCAGCACGATGCCGATCAGCGTGCCGATGGCCGCCAATAACAAAGCTTCGCCGATAATCAATTTAAAAATTTGCCTTCGGGTTACGCCGATTGAACGCAAACTGCCGATCAAACGCCGCCGCTGCATAACCAAAAAAGTCATCGTGTTATAGATCAGGAACATGCCCACCAGCAGCGAAAGCAATCCTAAAGCTTTTAAATTGATCGAGAATGCCCGGGTCATTTCCCGCATGGCTTGCGACTGGCTTTCTGCCTCGACTAGCAAGGCATTGCCCGGTAGCGCTTTGCGTATTATCTCCAGGGATGGAGTGTATGCCGCAGACCTGCCGGGAGCAGGCGCGGAGATCTCCAGGGACGGTGTGTATGCCGGAGCAGGTGCGGCGTCAGGTTGGTTTTTATCAATCAGCACTTCGATGGAACTGAGCCGCCCAAACATTTCCAATACCTCCTGAGCCGTGGCGATATCGGTAATAATCAGCCGGGACAAAACCTGCTCGGATACAGCATTGTTTGGCGATAACAGCCCGATAATTTTTAACCGGCGCTCGCCATGATCAGTATCAATCGTTAAATCATCCTCGATGTTCAGTCCCAAACGCGATGCAGTTTGCTCACTGATCAGCGCGGTATTCGGCTCGGTGATCAAGCGGGTTAATAATTCGACGCTTGTATTTTTATTTTTCCGAATTTGCCAGATCGATTGAAACGATTTTTCAACGAACGGATCGATCCCAATCAGGTTGAAACCGGCATCGGTTTGTTTCGACATAAAAACATAAGCGTTCACTACGGGCGATAGTTTTTGTATACCTTCATCGACTCTGAGCCGTCGATACAGTTTTTCATCAAGGCCGCCATCGCCGGCAATAATCCTGTGGGTTGCCACCCCGGAAAATGCCTTGCCTGCCTGATTAAAGGCATTGAGCGAGCTTTCCATTGCCAGATCGATAGAAATCACCACCGCTACGCCCAACGCTATGCCCACAATCGCCAGCGCCAGCTGCCAGGGATGCCGCCATAAAAAATTACGGCTGGCGCGATTCAGAACAGAGTTCATCGGCTAACCCTCAACCGCCGCGCCTGTTCCAGGCAGGACACCATTTCTGGCGATTGCCAGCGACTTGTTGCGGATCGAAAAAATCCGGTCGGCTTTACCGAGTACCTCAGGGCTATGGGTCACCATGATCAGGGTCTTGCCTGCTTTTTTTACCAGCGAATCGAACAACGCCAGCACTTGTTGTCCGGTATCCAGATCCAGATTACCCGTCGGCTCATCGGCAAGAATGACATCAGGATCATGAATCAGCGCACGGGCAATAGCGACCCGTTGCTGCTCCCCGCCAGACAGGCGGTCGGGATAGGTGTCAAAACGATCGGCGAGATTGAGTTGATCCAGCAATTTCGCAACGGTATCCCGTTCCTGACGGCTCGTGCGCTTGATCAGCTCCAGAGGCAACAGCAGGTTTTCACCAACCGTCAACGTAGAAATCAGATTATAAGCCTGGAACACAAAACCGATATGATACCGGCGAAACAGGGTGCGGTCATGTTCGGAAAGTCCGGTTAGTTGAATGCCGTTAATGACAATTTCGCCGCTGTCCGGCTGATCGATGCCGCTGACCAGATTTAAAAAAGTCGATTTGCCGGAACCGCTGCGGCCTAGTAAAACAATAAACTCGCCGCTGCCCACCTGCAAATTCAGGTCCTTGAAAATCTCATGCCGCAGCACGGACTCCTGATAGCTTTTACTCAGTTGCTGAATGGTTATAGCCGCTTTTGTTGACATAGTGGCTCCGGCAGGATGGATATTCGAAGTATAACCGTGTAGGACGTTTCCCTTTACCAACTGATGTTACGCAGGTATTCGGATTTAGACTGCGTTAGCATTTTATTACTTAAGGCGTCGCTACCGCGACGTTATTTGAATCGGGTTCTCGCACCCGAGAGCGAGTTACTTTCTTTTGCTTCGCCAAAAGAAAGTAACCAAAGAAAAGGCGACCCGGTTGCCGCTTGCTTCTTGCGCTCCTCGCTTTTGTCGAGGGTCAGCAGAAGGGGCTCCTGCCCCACTGCTGACGTGCGGCATCCATGCCGCACCCCTCACGGGCTGTTCTCGACAAAAGCTCCGGTGCTCAGCGCGGCAAACGGGATAAAGATCATCCGTGCGTAACATCAGTTACCAATTATTGTTGTGGAGCCAGCGTGATGCGGCTGGAGTTCCGCCGAAAGTCAGTGTCTTTTGCGATAAGTTTGCCGGCTCCCGTTTTCGTTTATTGCCGCTTAGCGCCAATACTTAATGATTCAAGCAGTTCCATCGGCAATGGAAAAACGATGGTATTGGATTTGTCTCCGGCAATCTCCGTAAGCGTTTGCAGGTAGCGTAATTGAATGGCGCTTGGCGACTGCGCGAGAGTCTGCGCGGCCTCTACTAATTTCT
>Ga0208397_100716_pt1 | contig 11285 bp, 9 predicted proteins | sample LakWasMe76_LOW10_2_FD_183904 | JGI IMG/M metagenome (GOLD analysis project Ga0208397, IMG submission 183904) | Freshwater sediment methanotrophic microbial communities from Lake Washington under simulated oxygen tension - Sediment Metagenome... | ecosystem: Environmental > Aquatic > Freshwater >...
GCTGGGCTGGTGTAGCGATGAACCTTGGTATGACTAACGACACAGACGCACTTGGTGCTGCTGGTGGTTACAAAGAATTGACTAAATACAACGCAGCTCCTGGCGGCGGTGGTTTGACAGTATTCAGTCTGTAATTTAAATAATGCTCACTCTACATGAGTGAGCAAAAACGCTTACTGTATCAATTCTCTTCCAAAGGGATTGATAACTAAGGTGCCCCGCTCAGGTAACTGAGCGGGGTTTTTTATTGTCAGCACTACTGATTGCTACCACGGCCTTATCTTGGCTTATCAAACACGGCAATCAATAACTAGCGACTAATCTCGATGATTAAAGGCTGCAAATACAGCAGCCAGCACTATCAGAACCCCGCCAACCCATTCATGGAAATCCATGCGCTCATTTGCCAGATAATAAGATGCAATTGCAGCAACGACCAGCTCAAACAAAAATAACACTGAAGCTCTGGTCGCCTTAATTTTAGTCACCCCATATTGCACAAAAAACGTTGCAGCAACCAACAGCAATGCAATTAAACCCATTACCAGCCAGTTACTTAGGCTAAATGCCGAAGGTGACAGAAAAGGTAGCTGCATCAATGGCACGGCCAGCAAAGAAAAAACCATCACGCCTACCCATATTGAAAAAGATTTAGCGCGCAAGCTGAGATGGATAGATTTTCTGGTAATCACATTGGTGAGCGAAAAGCCGAATCCGGATGACAGCGCTAACCACTCTGCACTATTTTTGGGTAATGGAAAGCCTACACTCCCAGAGTCATTCAGCATGATATATGCGCCCAGCAGCGAGGCTACGATGGCAACAAGACCTGCAAAATGGGTTTTCTCATCCAGAAAAAAATGTGCGAGTATCAAGGTCCATAACGGTGATAGATAGAACAGCAGCATGACGCGCATCACTTCACCGTCAATCACAGCCAGCACGTAGCTCAGATTAGTCCAGCCAGCGACGATACCAAGCCAGAAAATGCTTAACGGCAATTTGAATATGCCGCGCCAATGCCTCGCAAAATAAAGCCCGGCAATTACAGTAGCGATAGTATAAGTATAAAAACTGGATACAATCCCTGACACACCGGCTTCAGCCATGATGCGATATGGATACCAGACAATACCCCAGCACAAGGCACCAAAAAGCAGGCCAAATACTGCAAAAAAGTTTTTATGATTATCAGTGTTGCTCATTATAATAATGCCTATGAATCCAAATTTAAATTTATTACAGCCCTACCCGTTTCAACGCTTGCGCGATCTGTTTAAAGGCATAGTTCCCAACCCGGCTTTTACACCGATTAACTTATCTATCGGCGAACCCAAGCATGCCACACCACAACTGGTGAAAGATGCACTGGTTAACAACTTGGCAGGTCTGGCTAATTATCCCACGACTATCGGCTCTATTGAGCTACGCGAAGCAATTTCCAGCTGGATTGCCAAGCGTTACAACATACCGTCGTTATGTGCTGAAAAAGCCATTCTGCCGGTTAATGGCAGCCGTGAAGCATTATTTGCTTTTGCACATGCGATTATTGATACCACCAAAAACAACCCTGTGGTGATTTCACCAAATCCGTTTTATCAGATTTACGAAGGCGCTGCCTTTTTAGCCGGTGCCACGCCTTACTTTTTAAATACATTGCCGCACGCAGACGCAGACCAGAACCACGTGATGGATTTTACCAGCGTGCCGGAGGATGTACTGGTGCGTACCCAGCTTGCTTATATATGCAGCCCGGGCAATCCGTCAGGCAAGGTGATGAGCCTGGCACAATGGAAAAATGTATTCGAGTTGTCAGATAAATATGGCTTTGTGATTGCTGCTGACGAATGTTATTCAGAAATTTATTTCGACGAAGCACACCCGCCACTGGGGGCATTACAGGCAGCACATTTATTAGGAAGAACCTATAAAAACCTGATTGTGTTCAGCTCACTTTCCAAACGCTCCAACGTGCCGGGTATGCGCTCAGGCTTTGTAGCCGGCGATGAAGCCATTATTGAAAAATTCACTTTATACCGAACCTATCATGGCTGCGCCATGAATCCTGCGGTACAGGCTGCATCAATCGCCGCATGGAACGATGAAGCGCATGTGATTGAAAACCGCAAACAATATGCACAAAAATTCAAAGACGTAACACCGCTGCTTACCGGCGTATTAGAAGCGGTTATTCCTGATGCTGCATTTTATCTGTGGGCACGAATTAAAGACAAGAATATTTCCGACACAGAACTTGCTGTAAAACTATATCGTGACTTGAACATCACGGTGTTACCGGGCAGCTTCCTTGCGCGTGAAGCACATGGCGTAAACCCAGGCAAAAATTTCGTGCGCATGGCGCTGGTTGCCTCTTACGACGAATGCATAGAGGCAGCACACCGCATACGCGAACACTTGCACCTATAGTAGTTACATACAACGTAAGCCTATTGAAAGCGCTGTCAAATTTGACAGCGCTTTTTTTCTAGTTTGCCGCTTTAATATATTTATTATTCAATTTCACAGCAAGTGAACTCAAAGCAATTAAAGCAATGCCAATCAATACCAGCGCAATCGGCCAGCCCACCGTATTTGCAAAATGCTTCGCCGTGTAATAGCCGATATAAAACAACATGGAAAGTGTACCAACCAGCAGCAACGTTCTACTGCGCACATAAGTACTGATAAATATCATCAGTGCACATACACCAAGATATAAAGGCTCAAGCGCCGAGTGCTTTACCGCCTCAAATACCGACCACAGCAGCACAACAGAACCGATAAAGTACCAGAATGCTGCAATCGCGATATGTTTCGATTGATTAAGCGCATTAGCGATAAAAAGCAATGAAGTGCCAACCACAACGCCGATAAGCTTTTCATTGATATCCAGAATATCAAACAAATTGGCAAAAAAGATACACCCGAACAAAATGGTACTGAATGCGAGGACAGTACACCCTTTGGCCCAGAAAGCACTGCCCTGCTGTATCAGCATATAAGCAGCCATAAAGAGCAAGCCGTGACGCGCATCTCCGCCCGAAGAGTACTCATGCAGCATCACCATAATTCCGGTTGGCTGTAATAAAGATGCCATGAGGAATAGCGGTGTGGCAGCCCGCTCATATTTTTTATCTGTCAGACATACCAGCCCCATCACAAATGCAATCAGCCCGGTTCCCAGCGTCACAATCACGCGCGCTGCAGAGCCAAAATCATCCCAATACATGGAGATAAAAACAGCGATACCTGCAAATACAAAAATGCCGCCTATATAGCCAAAAAGTTTAGATAAAACGCTTGTGGGTGGCTTATCGGTCTGGTTTTTTGATACCTGAAGTGCCTGAGCTATTTCATCAAGTGTGATCTGGTTATGTTTGGCAAGTGCAACAATATCCTGTAATGCATCCTCTTTAAGCGACATAACAACCCCTTACTTTTTGATGACCCAACCGACGAAATGCACTTGATTGTAATAATAAGCACCTTGCGTATCAGGAATTTTGTAACCGACACTACCTTTTTTAAGCCTGAAACTGTTATTGGAGTAACCGCCGCCAAAAATCCCGCTGACCAAGCCTCCGTCCCTATAACTTGGACCATCTAAAGTATAACCATCTGGCGATGCGAGTGATGAGTCTATAGTCCAGCTACTTGTTTCTTCGAGCACTGTTTCATTATCACCTGCCGCATTTGCAGCTTTAGCAAGGTCTATATTGATTTCACGCACTGTTTCTGTTTTGCCGTCATAAGCCATCAGTAATTTTGAGTTATAACCCCTTTGATCTTTATTATTGTTTTTGTGAGCCTTAACAATAAGTTTTTGATCTTTCACAATAAAATCCAGAGAGTGATCAGGCTGATCCTGATACTCATAGCGCGTAGTAGTAAATAACATTTCATACTGCGGTGGCATGCCAAATGCTTTTGGAATAACCGCAGCAACAAAAAAAAGTACTATTAGCAGCAGTGGTAATGTAAGTCCGACCACCAGCACCAGATTCTCTTTAATAAAGTTTTTCATGCACTTACCCCTTAATAAACGCTGCTATTTCATGCAATACCAATTCATGCAGGCTCGGATTCAAACAGTCAATTTCGACAATATCATCCATACTGCGCAGCCATGTTAACTGGCGCTTGGCTAGTTGTCTGGTAGCAAAAATTCCTCTATCACGCAATTCATTTTCATCATACTGCCCGGCCAAATATTCCAACGCCTGACGGTAACCTACGCAACGCATGGAAGTACTATCTGCTGTAAGCTCAGGATATTTCTTCACCAAAGCTTTTACTTCGCCAATAAAGCCATCGGCAAGCATCTGGTCGAACCGCAACGCAATACGCTCATGCAGTACTTTGCGGTCATTGGGCACCAACGCGATTTTAAGTAAGCGATAAGGCAAAGTCTCGCCAACTGAGGCTTGATGTAATGAAGTCATTGATTGCCCGGTCAGTCGATATACCTCCAGCGCACGTTCAATACGCTGCACATCATTAGGCTGCAGGCGCGCTGCCGTTTCCGGGTCTACTTCTGCAAGTTTTGCGTGCATAGCCGGCCAGCCAATCTGTGCGGCTTCCAGCTCGATTTCTTTGCGAACTTCAGGGCTTGCTTCCGGCAGATTGCTTAGCCCCTCCTGCAAAGCCTTAAAATAGAGCATGGTACCTCCAACCAGCAAAGGCACTTTGCCGCGTGCAGTAATATCTGCCATCAGACGCAGAGCTTCTGTCCGGAAATTGGCTGCAGAATAAGCTTCTGTCGGCGGGATAATATCAATCAAGTGATGCGGAGCTTTTTCCAGAGTTTCTGCGTCCGGCTTGGCTGTGCCTATATTCATATCACGGAATACCAGCGCAGAATCAACACTAATCAGTTCTACAGGTAACTTTGAATAAAGCGCAACGGCTACGCCAGTTTTGCCGCTGGCAGTGGGGCCCATGAGAAAAATTGCGGGAGGTAATGCGTAGTGGTTCATACGCCTGCTTAATTGAAGAAAGTAAATGTGAAGTATGTATAATACATCTTACTGCACGTTTATAATTTGACCCATATAACTTACCCATATGATGTTACTTATCATCGCATTCAACTATTAGTACACAATTTACTGGCGGGCTTATCCATGAATTTAGAAAAAGTTATTTTCGGTTTTTTTATCGTATTGGCAATGACTTTAAACTTCGGTTTTTTTCTTGGCGATATTGATAACCCAAGCCACCACCATGTTTATGAGCTATATGCCGCAATCGTCGTCAGCCTAATTGCAACCGTGCTTAAATTCGGCGACCGCACTCATGTAGGGGCAATTCTATTATCCACCAGCCTAGCTGCAGACCTGCAATTGATTACGGCAGCTATTTTATGGGCAGCCCTCGATGGAAAAATGGATGAGGCAAGTTTAATTACCTATATTGTTTCACTTTCTGGCGGTGCGTTAATGGCTAACTTTGTATCAGTAATACTGCTGATATCTGAAACCATTGGTCAGCGCCGTTAATTGAATACTGGAATAATCATATTCCAATTAGTCAGCGTGTTCAGCTCTTAAATGAATAGCATACTCTTCCTGATTTTGCGGCGCCTGCGGCGGCCGCTGATACTGATTATCGTCTGTTTTTCCATCGCCATTCTGGGGCTTACACTCATGCCGGGAACCGACAACGAAGGTCGCCCATGGCACATGAGCATATTCGATGCTTTCTACGTCATCAGCTACACAGCAACAACCATAGGCTTTGGTGAAATCCCTTATGCTTACAGCCAGTCACAGCGCCTGTGGCTTACTTTTTCCATCTATTTAACCGTGATTCCATGGTTTTACGCCATCGGTAAAATCATCACCTTGCTGCAAGATACGGCGCTACGCCAGGCCATCACCACAGAACGTTTTGCACATGCGGTAAAGCAGTTGCAGGAACCCTTTTATATATTATGCAGCTACGGAGAATCAGCCAGCGTGTTAGCCAAAACACTGGATGAAAAAGGCATGCGTGTCGTGGTCATCGAATCACAGCAAGAGCGCCTGAACGAACTTGACTTGGCTGAAACTTACAGCATTATTCCTCACCTCTGTGCGGATGCAAAACTACCCGAAAACCTGATCCGTGCCGGTGTGCACCACCCGCTCTGTAGCGGTGTGGTGACGCTCACCGATAACGATGAAGTCAACCTTACCGTCGCCGTTGCGGTAAAACTGATAAACCCGGATCTGCCAGTATTGGCTCGTGCAGAACGCGATGATATTGCTGCCAACATGGCGTCATTCGGCACCGACCACATTATTAATCCGTACACCTTGTTTGGTGACCAGCTAGCGATGCGCGTACATGCTATCGGTACTTATATTTTGCATGAATGGCTCACTGACGTTCCCGGCGACACTTTACTACCACCTGAAACTCCACCCAGAGGCAGATGGGTAGTCTGCGGTTACGGGCGTTTTGGCAAGTCTGTGGTAGAAAATCTGGAACGTGAAAACATAACAACCACCATTATAGAAGCCATGCCGGGATTAACCGGCTGTGACAACTGTATTGTCGGCAGCGGCATGGAAGCGAGAACGTTACTGGAAGCAGACATTGAAAACGCAGTCGGCATTATTGCCGGTACCGACAATGATATTAATAACCTGTCGATTGTAATGACTGCCTATGAATTAAACCCGAAATTATTTGTAGTGATTCGTAAAAACAGGCGCCATAACGATGCGCTGTTCCGGCAGTTCAATGCTGACATTACCATGCAGCCAACAGAAATCATCGCACATGAATGTCTGGCGCACATGATTGCACCGTTGCTTGCACAGTTCCTGTCTCTGGTTCGTAACCAAAGTAACAGTTGGGCAAATCAGCTCATCAGTGAACTGGTTGCTGTAGTCGGTGAAACCGTGCCGGAACGATGGGCAATAACGGTCAATAAAGACCAAGCTCCGGCAATTATCGAGCTGCTGAATAAAAACATTTCCATTTCCCTGCACAACCTTACCCAAGACCCTGCTGATCGCAATAACCGGTTGAATCTGGTACCGCTACTGCTGCTACGCGGCAATGTGCCGATGCTGGTACCGCCACCATCTACGGCTTTACAGCCAGGTGACAGGGTTTTATTCTGTGGAATACCTGACGCCAGGTCCGCACTTAACATCAGCATCAACAATACGAAAGCACTTAATTACATTGTGGATGGCATTGAAGTACCAGATGCCATCGTCTGGCGCTGGCTAAAGAACAAACTGCACTAAACTTATTTTCCCCGCATAAACATCTTATCCAGATCATTCATGCTTACCTGAAACCAGGTTGGACGACCGTGGTTGCATTGACCAGAACGCTCGGTAGCTTCCATATCACGCAACAGTGCATTCATTTCTGGAATAGTCAGGCTACGATTTGCGCGCACGGCAGCATGACAGGCCATGGTACCCAGCAATTCATTACGCCGCTCCGTGAGCGCCCTGCTCGCGCCGTATTCACGCAAATCCCGCAGTACATCACGCGCCAGCTCCACCACATCTGCACTTTGCAGCATGGTAGGCACCGCGCGCACTGCAAGTGTAGTTGGTGATAGTACGGCTATATCAAAACCAAGCTGCTGCAGGCTCTGATCGCCACTGCTTAACACATCCTGCACCGTGGCGACTTCCAGCTTATCGGCGTTGAAACTTACCGGCAGCAACAATGGCTGCATCGGTACACTTTTGCTATCCAGCGCGGTTTTTAATTTTTCGTACATGATGCGCTCATGCGCGGCATGCATATCTACCACCACCAGCCCCTGCGCATTCTGCGCCAGCACGTACACACCGTGAATCTGGGCTACCGCAAAGCCTAGTGGATATTCCTCGCCATTATACTGTGGCTGGCTTGCAGCACTTTCAGCCTCAAACTCAGGGGCATAGCAAACCGGGCTTGCATATTGAGCCTGCGCACTGTTATTCCCGCGTGCGCCAAACATGGTTTCATAGAACGTGCCGGGTTCACCTGCACGCAGATTGATCTGCGACTGATAAGTCGGGTAAGGCGTATTTGCCGGCTGTTGGCCGAATGGGTTATAACCGGCCTGGCTTGCCGTCACTGCGCTGGATACGCCGGTCGGCGACGCCAGTGCCTTATTCAGTGAATGAAATATAAAGCGGTGTATCGCCTGCGAATCACGGAACCGCACCTCGGTTTTGGCCGGGTGCACATTCACATCAACCAATGTCGGATCCAGCTCCAGAAACAGCACAAATGCGGGATGGCGGTCATGATGCAACACATCTTGATAGGCCTGGCGTATGGCATGTGCGATTAGCTTATCGCGTACAAAACGGCCATTCACATACACATATTGCGTATCGCGGCTGTTACGGTTAAATGTAGGCTTGGCGGCCATACCCCACAGGCGCAAGCCGGCAGCAGATTCATCCAGACTGATTGATTCTGCCGCGAATTCACTGCCCAGCACTTCCGAAAACCTGCGCTCTGGCTGGCTCACTGTGTAACGGCTCAAGGCACGACCATTGTGCTGCAGCGTTAAAGCCACATCCGGGCGAGAAAGTGCAATGCGGTTAAATACATCCTCACAATGCCCGAACTCGGTACCTTCGGTTTTCAGGAACTTGCGCCGCGCCGGGGTGTTGAAATACAGGTCGGAAACTTCAATCACCGTGCCTGCATCCAGCGCAGCAGGCTCGACCACGGAAATATCACTGCCCTCGGAAGCAATGCGCCAGGCATGTCTGGCATCTGCCTGACGGCTTAACAGCTGGGTACGTGAAATGGAGGCAATACTTGCCAATGCCTCACCGCGAAACCCTAAACTGGCAACGGATTCCAGATCCTCAAGACTAGCAATTTTGCTGGTGGCATGCCGTGTCAGCGCCAGTTCCAAATCCTCTTTTGCAACACCAGCACCATTATCTGCCACGCGCATCTGTTTAATGCCGCCTTGCAGCAAAGCAACCTGAATATCAGTACTGCCGGCATCCAAGCTGTTCTCAAGCAATTCTTTCAAAGCTGAAGCTGGTCGCTCCACGACCTCGCCGGCGGCGATCTGACTGATTAGCTGGTCTGGCAATAACTGAATGTGCATGGGGTTTATTGGTTAATTCAGGTAACTTTAATGATGGTCATTTTACCTGTTTTAAGATAAATTCCTGAAAGTATGCATTCAAACTTCAAAGATTTATCACTCACCGGCTTTACAAATAGCTTCAGCCTTGCACGCAGCATAAAACGGCACCACCACTTTTATTTAGGCCCGACCAACTCTGGCAAGACTTATCAGGCGCTACTCGCACTGGAAACAGCAGCATCAGGCGTATACCTTGCGCCGTTGCGCCTGCTGGCGATGGAGGTGCGCGACAGGCTGGTTGCTGCCGGCGTACCCTGCAACCTGATTACCGGCGAAGAGCGCGTGTTAATAGAAGGCGCTCAGCACACCGCCTCCACCATTGAAATGATGAACCCAAACCGGCAAGTAGAGGTTGCTGTTATAGACGAGATTCAAATGCTGCAAGACCCCGACCGCGGTTCAGCCTGGACAGCGGCTTTGGTTGGAGCACCGGCATCCAAGGTTTTTATTTGCGGCTCGACTGCTGTTACAGCCCCCTGTATCAATGCAATTGAGGCTTTGGGTGAAACTTATGATGTCACTTATCTGGAACGTAAGACCCCGCTACTACTTGAAGATGAAAGCCTGTGCGGCAAGCGCTACAGCCGCCAGAAACTAAAGCCAAAACTGCAAAAAGGCGATGCGGTTATCGCTTTCAGCCGCAAAGATGTTCTGACTTTAAGTGCCAGATTCAGGCAGTGGGGCTTTAGCGTAGCCTCAATTTACGGTGCACTGGCGCCTGAAGTACGGCGCACTGAGTCTGAACGTTTCAATACAGGCGCAGCAGATATTTTAGTCGCCACCGATGCAATTGGCATGGGCTTGAACTTGCCGATACGCCGCGTGATTTTCTCGCATATCCATAAATTTGACGGCGTAGCATCACGATTGCTTAATATGACAGAAGTGCGGCAGATTGCCGGACGTGCCGGCAGGTTTGGCATCTATGAAACTGGTTACGTAAATGTGCTGGAGAATGATGAGCTGATTCATATTGAACACATGCTCCTGACGGACGACACCGCTGACTTACAGAAACTGCCTATCAATATCAACATGATGCAGATTGATGGCATTGCCGCCAGACTGCATACGCGCAAGATCTCTGAAATCCTGATCTACCATCAGGAGCGCAGCCGCTTTGAGCATGCGTTATTTGAACTTACATCGTTGAATGCGCAAATCAGCCAGGCCTTGCTGGTGGATGAATATGCGCCAGATATGTCACTAAAAGATAAGTATATATTTGTCTGCGCACCGATATCGCTCAATGTCGCCTTTGAAAAAGACTATTACCTGCTGTGCCTGCAAAGCGTTGCGCAATCCAGGGTGAGACATCTGCCGCCTCGCCCAGCCTGGCTGGATGCAGACAGCCCAAAACACCTGGAAGCTGCCGAGCTACTGAGCCATAACTTAAGCCTGTACGCATGGCTGAGCTTCAAGTTTCCGCAATTCTTTGTGGATGGCAGTCAGGTGATGGCGTTGCGGCAGCAGGTAAGCCGCTATATTGAACGCGCGCTACTGACTCAGGCAGGCTATGGTGATACCAGCAGGGAAATAGATTATTTAATGACCAGAAGGTAGTGATTCAACAACTGACACCTGCCAGTCAATCCAGATTTACCGTTTCTAAATAATCCGGCACTTCGGTACGCCAATGCAGCTGTTCTTCAACATGTAGCCGCATTGCATCGGCTGCCAAGGGTTCGCCGTGAATAATGAAGGTTTTCTTGGGGGCAGATTCAAACCCTTTAAGCCAGTCTATTATTTCCAGGTAATCAGCATGCGCTGAAAGGTTGGAGATAATTTCAACCTTGGCCCGTACTGGCACATACTCGCCGTGGATTTTAATCTGTTCGGCACCATCTACCAGTGCGGCACCGCGCGTACCAGCCGCCTGAAAGCCAGCAAATAAAATCGTGTTATTGGACTTAGGTGCAAATGCTTTTAGGTGGTGCACAACACGTCCGCCGGACGCCATACCGCTAGCAGAAAGAATAATCATCGGGCCTTTAATCTGGTTCAGCGCCCTGGACTCTTCTACACTGTTGATGATATGTGCCGTGCGGTTCAATGCCGCGCACTCTTCTTTTGATAAACGATGCTCACCACGATGCTTGGTGAAAATGGCAGTCGCATCTACCGCCATTGGGCTATTTAGATACACAGGTATGTCTTCTGATATAGCACC
>Ga0208397_100739_pt1 | contig 11060 bp, 10 predicted proteins | sample LakWasMe76_LOW10_2_FD_183904 | JGI IMG/M metagenome (GOLD analysis project Ga0208397, IMG submission 183904) | Freshwater sediment methanotrophic microbial communities from Lake Washington under simulated oxygen tension - Sediment Metagenome... | ecosystem: Environmental > Aquatic > Freshwater >...
CAGGTAAATTGTTATTAATTGTTCTTGCCAGTTCATCGCTTACTTAGAGGATTGGGGGGAGTCGTGTCTTTCCCAATATTCTAGCCCAACCGGTGAGCTGGCTTCTATTTAGCTCTTAATTCACATTAAAAGAGAGCATATGAGTACTGTCTAATAGCTATCTGAGATTCCTCAATATTATCCAATGCTAGATTTATGACTGATACGGACTAAATGCTTTATCTATAATAGTAAGTCATACAAACCAATATACACTGCATTAAACATCGCGAACATTAGCATGCCGTTATTTTTTATATGGTATTGAATTCAATATCTGTTATAGCCGTTTCTGATTTTGATATCAAACGACTATCCTCTGAAAAAATCAATCAGTTTATCTTTATCTAAACGCTTAACCATTTGTTTGAAATGCCAGATTACCCATCGAACAGAATTAAACATTGGCCGTAGAATGCACCACACTTTTAAACCGATAGAGCACTGAAAAGAAAGCACTTTCCATGAAAGCGATTTTCTAACTTCTGGAGATACCTCAAGTGCAAATTCCGTCAAAGCATCAACTGCTTGCATTTCACCCCTATCAAAAGCATCCCTTGCGTATCCAAGCACATCGTAGGCAAGTGAGCAATAGAGTTTATTCCTGAGTTTTGAAACAGAATCGAAATTATGACTACATGTTTCTAAAAAACAATCAATTGCTGCTTTCCGTTGTCGCAAGTCAGGCAATTTGGTATCTACCCTATAAAGAAGGGACATGTTATTAGCGTGACGACGCTGTACCGCTTGATATTCATCAATAATTCCGACAGAACCATTTGCAGCTAATCGCAACCACATTTCCATATCGCCCGTATGTGGAAGCTCAGGACGATACCCTCCCAACTTTTTTTGCAATTTTGCTCGGACTATTGCCGTAGGTGTAGATACAACATTACCTGACCCGTTTAACCAAATAAAATCTAGACCGCTAATTATACGCCACTTTTTCTTATCGCGGCCAGGCACTCTGAGTTTTTCGTTGTTGTTTTCGTAAAGAATAAGGGCCTTGCCAAAAGTAAATCCCACTTCAGGATGATCATCCATCAGAGCTACCGCTTGACTGAGCGCACCTGGTAACAAATAATCGTCAGCCGAAAGAAGCAACAGGTAATCAGCGGAAGAAGCCCAATCTATCCCTTCATTGTACGTTGCAATGTGTCCTTGATTGAAATTATGCCGCCTGAAAATCACCCTAGTATCTTCTTTGACGAGATCAGCGGCAACTTCGGCGGTGTTATCTGGAGAGGCGTCGTCGATAATGAGTACTCGAACGTTTACATCCGTTTGTGACAGAACACTTACAACGCATTCTCTCAGATAGTGAGCATAACGATAGCAGGGTACAATGACATCCACAGTCTTCACTATATTACTCCTCAGCAATTGCTTGATAAAAACATCTCAGCTTAAACGGTAAGTCCAGTGTAATGATCGTCGCCATTGTTATAGGCAATATTGCAATAAAGTTGAGATTTATTCACGCAAGTATTAAACGCCACTTCTCTCCTCCAATAAATACTTGACCATTTAAACAACGAAAAAAAGCGACTGGAATTCAATAACAACCCCCACAATATAACTAGAATCTTTTCAACGCTTTTTGAGAGCTATTGACTAACTTTTGAACACCACTAACTCGCACAGGAAACGTTACTCAATTCCACTCTGGGAAGTTTTCAATATTTAATGGCAACATAGTCTACTAAAAAGATGGCACAATAATGCTTTCAAGCCTTTATCGCCCTCATGGCCATTGAATATTAATGGGTTGGTTCGGGTTTATCGGCAAAAAAGAGGACAGTTTGTCTCCCGCCCCTTCGCCGAGTCCAATCTATAATCTCAAAAGTTACCGCAAAGGCTATTGAGCATCAGAATCAGAAACTGATTGTTTATCCAAACGGTAAATGAACACATTTCCTAGCCACTCATTCCGATTGTGATCTGGGGAGCCGAACAACGCCCGAGTCATTCTGTGCAGCGTATTCTGAGCAAATACCCTATGACTCCCTGGCGGGGGTAAAGAGTATCGATAGAAAGCCGAAGGTGTGAGGCCGCACTTGAGGCAAGTCCTGATAATGTCTGCAATGCGAACATGGTTTAGATTATACGTAGTAGGTCTGATGAAGCTCAACGCTCTATGGTAAACAGCAATAGCAAGTCCAACGGGGTGGTAGCTGTCAGTCACTTCGATAATTAAAGTTCCGCCAGGCTTCAATAACTCAGATATTCTTGCGATAACCTTCTCTGGAGAATCAACATGTGCCAGTACTCCGAGGCACAGCACCAAATCATATCTTTGCGATCCAAAGTCGAAACTCATTAAATTTTCGTTTATGAATTTGACTTTGTTTCGCAAGTCTGAGTTAATGCTCCCCTTGGCTAATTCCAGCATATTAGTAGAAATATCCATTAATGTGAGCTGTTGGCATTGACATCGTGCCAACAGAGGCAATGAAATCGCACCGTTTCCACAACCGATATCAAGAGCATGCTCAAACGTAGCTCCCCGAGTAAACGCTTGCACGGTTTCTGCCCGAATTCGAATATCGAACCCGCGCCGATCCAAGTATTTTTCTGGGGCATCAAAAAATGCTCTAACCTGCTGAGCATGAGAGCGAAGTCGTTGGGCTGTCATAATTTAAGTCTCCTCATGGTCCCGAAGGATGTGATTGTAATGAATCAAAAATCGTTCATGTTTTCCCAAAGTAGGTAATAGATAAACGGAGGCAGGGTTTTTCGGATCAAATTTCAATTTGGTGCAGATTCCACACATTTAGTCTCCTTCTCCTTAATGTCGTTTAAGTCGGTATCTTCTTTAGGCTGATCATATTGATGAACCCACTTCTCCAGCCCGAGTCCCCAGCTTAGTATGGCAGCCCACTTTTTGAAGGCTGCACTCCATTTGTATGTTGTGTGATAAATCAAGCTGGCAGGGGAAGAAAGCGTCAGCAACGTTAAACGAACGATCGCGGCACAGCTAAGAGCAAAGCGATAACCCAATGCATAATATTTGCCGTGGGTTTTCCTCAACAGTCGGCTCATTGACTCAGGTATCATCACTTCGGAAAAGCGGCTACGTCTGTGCTGAGTGCTTCCACCACCGTAGTGAACGATCTCTGCTTCAACGACATAGTAGTTCATGAAGCCAGCCTTGTGTGTTTTGTAGCAAAGATCTAGATCTTCCGCATACATGAAATAGTCAGTACTAAAACCCTGTACGAGGTCAAATACCTCTCGCCTGAGCATCATGCAGGCACCTGAAATGGCTTCCACCTGTACCGGCGAAAAACCACTTTCAAACTTCATGGCAGACATCCACAGACTAATCCTTGGGAACCATGACTGAAAGACCTCGACATCGAAAACTTGGTTTAAAATTGTGGGCAAAGGCTGAACGCAGCTTGTTTGCAGTGATCCATCGCTGTTGAGTAACCGACAGCCGAAGACACCTGCAAGCGGAAGCTCTCGAATACGTAAGAAAAGATGTTCGATGGCACGACTACGCACCTCAGTGTCAGGATTTAGAAACAGTATTACGCTGCCTTTTGCATCATGTGCGGCTAGGTTATTTGCGCGTGCGAACCCCACGTTATGTTGGCTTTGGATAAAGCGGACCTGCGGGTAAAGATTCAGCAACATATCTTCGCAACCATCAAAGGAAGCGGAATCAACCACGATAATTTCATAATTGATTACCGAGGTGTTTTCTAGAATCGAGGCAATACAATTTTGAAGATAATCCTTGGAGTTCCAGTTGACGATAATTATGGAAAGCTCAATTGATGTCATAGTATGTTTTTTATCAGTAGCGTTAAGGGTTATTTGTATATGCTTGGTCGAAAAAAGAGCCTCCTAAGTTGCTGTCGCCGCAAATAGCTAATTGCATCAGTATCGGGTACTTGTGGTACCCCTTTAAAATAGCCTGAACAAAAACCAGCCAACAAAGCTATTGATTCAATAAAGATAGGTTTACGCAAAGCTCTCTTCATGCATTTTGCTAACATAAACAATGGTTGGTAGCCAGTAATGTAGTTAGCTAGCCCATTCTTGAACCAATTACGCCAAGTACCGTCTGCACCACCAGTAGGTTTATGCTGAATCACTTTAAGGGTAGAGAAAGTTTTTGTGTTCCATCCCATCATATTGGCTTTGACTTCATCAATAGTATCCCAACCTGGCGCTTCAATTAAAGGATGGATTTTATCCCAACAAACACGTCGGTAAATTTTAGTTGCTCCTCTTACGTGGAATGGCGGATCACCAATCGAATCTACTTTAATTTGCCCATTGTCCAGTTGGTAGACAGTTCCCCCCCCAATACCCAACTTAGGGTCATTAGCAAATATTTTAAAACATTGCTCAAAGTAATTTGGGTCAAAAGATAGATCTCCATCAAGTTTTACGAGGAAATCCCAATCCTGATCATTCAAAATAGAATAACCAGCATAAAAAGCTTGCACGACACCTCCGCCCGCAGCTCGAAATCCACGATTGTTTCTGTGAATCACTTTTATCCAGCTGGCGGATGTGGGCATGTTATCGAGTAGTTCACTAGTACCGTCTGTCGAGCCGTCATCTACAATAACCCATTGGGATGGTAAAACCGTCTGGTTAACTACAGAATTTATAGTTTCCATAACATATTGTGCCTCATCTCGAATTGGTGAAATGATGATATATTTAATTGTATTATTCAACTGTAACTCCCAAAGGAAATTGTATTTTTAATCAATTTGCTAATGTCATAAACGCAAGGAAAAATCCGCTTGTTCTGAGAGCTATACAGGAAATTTAGTGCACAGCAAACATTTAATTGCGAAGAATCAACTTTAACTTTTTATAAGTCAATTGGCAATTATGCAACCAGTCATAGTCGCCATCTAGTTTTGCCTGAAAAAGTGGCATGTCATCACTATCATTGACAGGCAAACGTTTTAGAAAAAAAGGATTGTCACCCGGTTGAACGGTGCCAATGATCGTCGTTACCTCGGCCGAATATCCCAGAGCAACAAGCTGTGTTGCAAGGTTTCTAGTAAAGTTTTGATCTTCTTCTGGAAATTTATAGGGGTACGAAAATAATGTAACTGGATATCTTACAATTGTTTCGATTGTTGTTTTAGAAGCAGACAATTCATGAGCGATTTCAGCGATGGACAGTTTTTTAAGTTGCGGATGATTTTCGGTGTGAGAACCAAACTCAATGCCTTTGGCTGCAAGTTCCACAATTTCTGCTTCCCTAAGACATTCCCGACCAGTCGGGAAGATCTTGTTAATTAAACCGCTGGTCAAAAACATGGTTGCCTTAAAACCAAATTTATCAAGTATCGGATAGGCAGAGGTATAAAAATCTCGCAAGCCATCGTCAAAGGTTATAACAACCTTGGGGCGTTGAGAATCAAGTGACATGGGCAGCTCTGAAGTTTTCTGCAATAATAAAACTGCTTCGGAAACCGTAAGCACCTGATATCCTGATTGACTTAAAAAACGCATCTGCTGTTCGAAGCGTTCAGGCGTCGTTACCGTCCGATAATAAGGATGCAGGTGATCGTCTAAGTGGTTCGAAATGCTGTGATACATCAAGATCGGAATTTGCATTACATTGCTTCGGCAGAACAATCTCATTGCCGGCCTAGAGAAATATAAGGTGAAAAATCTATCGATTCGCATTGTCACCCCTACTTGGAACCCGTGTAAGCTGTTCTATTAAGGCTAAATAATCGCCTTTCCTCATCTCCCAACTATGTTGGTAAGCAAACGTAAGCGCTCGAAAAGCAATTTGATTATTCAGTTCATGGTTATGATAAACATCAAGCATCACACGCGCCAAATCTTTCTCGTCACCTGATTTGAAAAACCTCACTAAGGACTCGTTAAAGTAGTGTTTGTCTATTCTGGTATCAGCAACAATAACTGGAACGCCAAGTGCCATAAATTCGAGTATTTTGGTGCTGAAAGCATCTCCGCCAAACGAATCATTTCTTTTCGGCACTATGCCTAGATCAGCATTTGCCATAACAGAAGCAATTTCTCTAAGCGGCAAGGGAGATCTTAAAAACACTTTATCAGTTAATTGCAACTCCGCAATTTGTTTCTGTAGTTCGGCTTTTGAACTACCTTCGCCATAAATGTGCAGCTCGATATTTGGCGCCTTTTCTTTGGCGATGGCAAAGGCATTCACGGCAATATCCAAACCCTGATGCCAATTCAGCGTACCAGGATACATCATGATGAACTTACCGTTAGTCCTGTCAGTTTTGAGATTGACGTTAAACACGGAGAGGTCAGGATAGTTTATAAATGAGGAACATCTATCTTTTGTTATCGATCTAGCGGTAATTTTTTCGAGCCACAGATCGTTAGCAATGATCACGTGATTGGCAAAAGATGCCGAAAATTTTTCAACAAGTTTAAGAACCCAAAAGACGAGTGATTTCTGACTCACATTGAACTTCGCTGCATAAAATTCCGGGACAATGTCATGTATGTCGAGTATGATTTTTGCTCCAAGCAATTTGGGGATAAATGCCGCAAAGACTTCAAAATCTGGGACGGAATGCACATGGATGATGTCATAAGGTTCTTTTAAATGCCGACGTGTGATTTCGATCATGGAGCGGAAAAAGAACTTTAAAATTCGTGCGAGGTAACTATATTTTCCAGTCTCGTTCTTCAACCGCCGTTGAATACGCAATACTTTAACCCCATTTATGATTTCCTCTACCGGCTGACCATCCCTTCTAAGCACGATCGCTTCGACAATCACGCCTTCTTTTGTCAGTGTTTCAGCATATCTCATCACCCGCCCATCTGTCTCGTAAAAGGTGTAGGCTAACATACAGGCCCTGAGAATCGACTTGTTACCAAACTTCAAAGTACTATCATTCATTAGGCCGCACCTCCTTATATATTAAGTTGATTAGTAATGTCATTTAAGAATTAACCTAGATGGGTGAAGTAATTTCTTGTGATAATTCGTTTCACTGTTCCTAATGTTGAACGTATTTTCTGCCCTGTAGAAAGTTTTAACCAATTTCGGAATAAAGAAAATCCCTGAAAATGTGGTGCTGGGATACCTAAAGCTCTCATAGTTGTGACTCTTCCCCATATGGCTCCCCGCTTGCGAAGTAATTCTTTTTGAGAGCGTTCAAGTATTTCCGGTTCAACCGGCGTAAGCTGAATATAACCGGCTTTTATAGCGCCTTTTACAATTTCACGGCCTTTCTCGCTTCTAACCAGCACGAGTGATTTACCTAGCTCATCTGCATCAATACTTCGATACCAAGGGTCACCACATGATATATCGGCAAACTCACTTGTGCCGTCAGGGCAAACATGACACCGGTAAGGACGGTAAGCTTGAAGGAAGCCCCAAGCTTCTTCATAAGTAGCCAGTTCTCGCCATTCTGAATCGCTTTTTAAACGTACAGAAAAGCTGCCGGGCCAGCCTCTGCCTCGGTATCTAAGTTCCTCAACGTCTTCATGACTGATTCCGTACTTCGCCAACAAATCTACGGTTCCTTGCGTACTTGGCGTACCGGCACAAAAAATTCCGATAGCAACACCAATATTTTTGCTTAAACCAGGGCGAATAGACTGGGTTTTCCGTAGACCTTCTAAGTCACAGGGTTTACCAATAAATACGCAAGCACCTTCCGCATCTTCGATTGCTTGAAACAGATCACAGGGCGAAGCAGGTGAATAGCGCGAACCTGTTGTTGCGAGTATGTCGTCCCTTGTTCGACTAAATGTGCTTTTATTTTTGTATTGCTCTTCACTATCATTGCCAACGTGAACAACACCCCGCATTCCTTCATTTTCAACACAATAGAGCGCTAAAGCACTTGCCAAGCCTCCCGATGAACCATCAAAACGTATGACTTTATCAGTAGCATGGCCTTCCCATATTTCCAATACCGGTCCCCAGCCCTCAGTCAGCATGTTAATGACTCCTTCTGCTGTCTTCATCATGGGGTCATGTGACACTCCAACACCAGGACAAACCGTGACACAGTCAGAACAGCCGCTGCAATCTCCAGTAGGAAGTACCACCGGTCTTATTCCTTGGTCTATGAAATCGATGAGTTTTATTTTTTTTTCAGGACATGCATATTCACAAGCACCGCAGCCAAGACAAAGACGCCACTTTACAACACCCGAGACGTCTGTAAATCTACTATTATTTAATTTCGCGGCCATTATAATTACTCGATTTCATTAAGTAGGTTCAGTATTTTTTCTTTTACTTCTGGTATGGCTCCTAAGAGATGTTTCTGGATTTCTTCTCGTTCGGTCAACGCCTTATCAATTATGCTTAACGTTTCTTCTATTGTCAGTTGTCGTGGGTCGGCAATAAGATCTCCGACGCCAATGCTTTCAAATACACCGAGAAATTTCTGACTATAACTAATTCCAATTGCAGGAATTGATTGTGAAAGGGCGCCAATGCAAGCATGCATACGGGAGCCAATAAAGAAATCACAGCGGCCTATGATGTACTTGATTTCGTTTTGATCATACAAGCCGCGCACGCAAAAAAGCCTGTCAGGATATTGGTCTTTTAGCCGTTCATAGACTGCAAAAACAGCAAAGCTATCGCTTTCTTCCTGGTCACCAAAAACGTGAGGAACAAGAAGAATATTCGCTTGATTTACCTCAATTAAAGTTTTGATTATGCAATCAATCAGCTCTTGATAATCAACCTTGAGATTAAACATATTTTTCTTGTTGTAACCGCCAAGAAGTAGAAGTCCACTGACATTTAAGCCAATTAATGGTCGAGTAGTGAGTGCGAGATCACTCTCCTGTATCCCTATTAAGTCAATATGATTGGGTCTGCGCGGCTCAACGACAAAGCCCATGTCATAACAAAAACGAACTTTGGAGTCATTATCTTCAAGATTGAGTTGCAACCTTGTCTCATGAACACCTTCAATATCTCGAGAGTAGATGATGTCTGCACGGCGCATGAGAAATTTTGCTATCGCACTTGATAGCCGACCTTTTAACGGACCTATGGTCTGGGGCAAAAAAATCAGCTTTTTACCCATGACTGTAAGTAAGAGGGGAGGAAAGGCCACATAAAAAAAACGACTTAAACCATAAATATCGCTAAAACTGTCGCCGCCAGATACAGCGACGGCCATATCAGCTTCATTGATAGCTTTCAGCCAGCGATTTTTTTCAATGAGTGTCTTACCCAGGTTCTGTCCAACGAACTTGATAAGAATTGCCATAACAAATAAATAAGCGACATTATTTGGGAGAAAGATTTTCCATGAAAATCGGAGATTGACTAAAGGGACTGAGAGATTTCTGCCTGCAACATCAATCTGGGTTGCTATTGATTCTTTGCCATAATCTAAAAAGGAAATATCAGCGTCAGCGTACTTTTTTGTCAATATTGTCAGCGCCCCGTCCGCCAATGCCCCAACCCCCATATTGTCGGTGTTAAATGTAGCGCCCAGCATAAGGATTTTTTTCTTTTTCATAGATAGCCCATTACTTTAATTTTCTTTTAGTTTTTCACAATCTGTAAGATACAGGTTATTGGAATTCAATCATCGTCCCTAATTCAGTTCTACACTTTAATTGATTCAGAGAATGATAAGCCCTTGTCATACCCTTAGTTTTAGACAACTTCATTCGTGTATCCATACTGGTATGTTGGCAGCGGCTGCCTCGACTTGTTCAGAACCAGGCCAAGCAGGTTAGTCTGCTCCAGAATGTACATGGAATGTTGAAGCTCTTCGGACGTATTCTTTCCATCCTCGACAACGAGTAGCGCGGCATCGGCATAGGGCATCAATACCATCGCATCGTCCGCTGCAAACAGCGGTGGAAGATCTAAAATAATGATCCGGGATTCGTAGCGCGATTTGATTTCTTGAATCAGGCTGATCATTTTTCGGGATGAAATCAATTCCGAAGAATTGTTATCGGAACTTTTCCCGGGCAATACAACCAGGCGCTCAATGCCGGGATTGACTAAAACATCCTCCAATGGAACATCGCTCGTCAGGCAATCGACCAGCCCGAACTCACACTGGAGACCCAGGTATTGGCCCACACTTGGGCGTCTGAGATCAGCATCAACGATGAGCACGCTTTGGTTGCCCTCCATCGCTATGGCAATCGCCAGATTGACGGATATGAAAGATTTTCCAGCCTCTGGGGTCGCGCTCGTTATGGCAAAGCTGTTCCAGTTATTTTCCCGCAGTTGCTTGAGGACAGTGGTCCGGAGCACGCGAAAATAATCCGCTCGTGGATCGTTGTTGAGTCCCATAATGACTCGATTATTCCGCAGTACATCCGGATCAATCATGACCGAATGAGTTTTTGTGTAGCGGATCGAGTCGAGTGGGTATTTATCAGTATTTCTAATCATTGATTTCTCTCCATGAAGGGGGCTAACGGAAGGAAAAAGAAATATATTAAAACGGCGATAACCAATAGGATCAGAACAGCGCCGGTCCAGACTGCAATTTTCCTCTCTTGACTCTGCTGGACAAGGCGTTCTTCCAACTCGGCTGGAGACTCGATGTAGGGGACTACAACGAGCGGCATCAGACCGGTAACTTGGCTAATTGCCCGATACCCCCTAACGCCGGGTTCCAGGAATTCGACAAAAAGAGCAACGCCAAGACCCGCGATGAGTCCCATAAAAAAACCGCCGATGGCCACTTTTCTCCTGATTGCTTTTTCCGGGTGCGAAGCAATGACAGGTTGTTCGATGATGGTAATGGTTTGGCCCTGCTGCTGCTGTTCCAGGGTTTGAACAAGTTTGGCATCCAGCCATTTTTCTTTGAGCTGAGTGTATTTCTTTATGGTGTTATCCCGCTCTCTGATCAAGTCGGTATAGCCCATTTCAACCTGAGGGGCCAATAAGAGGGTGTTGTGCATTTTCTCAATTTTTTCTTTCAAATAGTCCTGCTTCTGTATCAGCGACTGAAGTTCCGATTGACTGCTTTTATATTGCGCCTCTACACCGAAGTAAGCCGGGTTAGCCGTCTGCATAACCG
>Ga0208397_100748_pt1 | contig 10959 bp, 10 predicted proteins | sample LakWasMe76_LOW10_2_FD_183904 | JGI IMG/M metagenome (GOLD analysis project Ga0208397, IMG submission 183904) | Freshwater sediment methanotrophic microbial communities from Lake Washington under simulated oxygen tension - Sediment Metagenome... | ecosystem: Environmental > Aquatic > Freshwater >...
AAACGCCGGTAGGACAAACCTCGACCAGATTACCGCTGAATTCGTTTTCCAGTGCGCCGTCCTCAAAACGTCCGAAATAGACGTTGTTATGCATGCCGAACACCTGAAGATCCTTGCCCCCGGCATAGTCGTCATAGAAACGCACGCAGCGGTAGCAGGCGATGCAGCGGTTCATTTCGTGATTGATAAAGGGGCCGAGGTTCTGGTTGTTATGGGTGCGTTTCAGCCCCCGGTAACGCCGGAAAGTGTGGCCGGTCATGACCGTCATGTCCTGCAAATGGCATTCGCCGCCTTCTTCGCAGACCGGGCAATCGTGGGGATGGTTGGTCATCAGCAGTTCGATGTTATCGCTGCGAAATTGCCGCGCCGATTCGGCGGCTATCGAAACCCTCATCGCATCCGCCACCGGGGTCATGCAGGCCATGACCAGCCTCCCGCGCTGGTCTTCGGCATCCTTGTACTGGATAACCGCGCACTGCCGACAAGCGCCCGCAGAGCCCAAAGCCGGATGCCAGCAAAAATAAGGCAGATCCAGGCCCAATGATAAGCAGGCGGACAGCAGGTTGTTACCGTCCAGGACATCATAAGGCTGACCGTCGATTTCAATACGGGCCATTACGCACGCTCCATTGCGATGTAGCGTTCAAAATCCGCGCGAAAATATTTAAGCGCACTTTGCAGCGGTTCCATGGCTCCGGGGGCCAATGCGCAAAAGGTATTTCCCGGCCCCAGCATGCGGGTTAATCCGGCCAGGGTATCAAGATCTTCGATGCGGCCTTTCCCTGCAATGATGTCTTTCAGCAAGGTGACCGTCCACGGCAGACCGTCCCGGCATGGCGTACACCAGCCGCAAGATTCCTGGGCAAAAAACTGTTCCAGGTTCAGCACCATTTTTACCGGGCAGGTCTTGTCATCGAGAACGATGATGACTCCGGTGCCCATGCGGCTCCCGGCTTTGGCTACGGCTTCGTAATCCATGAGCGTATCCAGGTGTTCGGGCAGCAAAAAGTCGGTCGACGCGCCGCCGGGCAAAAAGCCGCGCAGCTTGTAACCGTCCCGCATGCCACCGGCATGTTTCTCGATGATTTCCCGGATGGGCGTACCCATCGGCAGTTCCCACAAACCGGGAGATTTGACGCGGCCGCTGGCTCCGAACAGCTTGGTGCCCTTATCGACGCCCCGCGCCAGCCCCTGATACCACTCGACACCGCAATGCAGAATATGCGGCACGTTGCATAAGGTTTCGACGTTATTGACCACGGTAGGCTTGCCCCAAAGTCCGCTGACCAGCGGGAACGGCGGTTTGGCGCGCGGCGTGGCCCGTTTTCCTTCCAGCGCATTGAGCAGCGCCGTTTCCTCGCCGCAGATATATCGCCCTGCGCCGGTATGCAGGACTATCTCCAGGCTGAAATCGGAATCCAAAATATGCTCGCCCAGGTAACCTTTAGACTTGGCTTCCAGCAAAGCCTGTTCGAGACGAAACTTGGCAACATGGTATTCCCCGCGCAGGAAGATATAGGCCTTCTGTGTCTGAATGGCGTAGGCCGCAATGATCATGCCCTCGATCAGCTGGTGCGGGTCCTGTTCCAGCAGTAGCCTGTCCTTGAAGGTTCCCGGCTCCATTTCATCGGCATTGGCAACCAGATAGCGCGTTTGGGATAGATCATCCAAAGGAACCAGACTCCATTTGAGCCCGGTGCCGAATCCCGCGCCGCCCCTGCCCCGCAACCCTGCATCCTTAACCCATTGCTGCACATCTTTCGGCTGCAACTGGGAGATTGCCTTGCGTAATCCTTGATAACCGCCGGTGCTCTCGTAATCGGCCAGCGTGGCAAAAGCGCGATCCGGGCGGATGTTTTTAGTCAGCGGTTTATCCATTATGTCCATAGCGCCTCACCTTCCGAAAATCTCGTTAACGGCATCTTCGGTGATGTCGAACTTCAGCTCATTCCCCACCATCACGACCGGCGCATGGTCGCAGGCACCCAGGCAGACGATCGGCAATACCGTGTATTCGCCGTCCGCGGACATTTCGCCCAATTCGACGTTCAAATGCCGACACAAGCTTTCGCCTACTTGGTCGCTGCCCAGCATCCAACAGGTCACGCTGTTGCAATAATGAATGACGGTCTTGCCGACGGGTTGGCGGTAAATCAGGTTGTAAAAAGTCGCCACCCCTTCCAACTGCGCGGGTGATATGTCCAACAGCTCGGCCACGGCAATCAGACATTGGTCGGAAACCCAGCACCGGTGTTTTTGGACGATTTTCAGCGCCTCGATGGAGACGGCGGTTTTATTTTCGTAATGACTCATCTCGGCGTTAATCTCCCGGATTTCGGCGAGGCTTAAACCTTCAAAAATTGGCTCGTTCATCTCAGCGGTCCACGTCGGCCATCACAAAATCGATACTGGCCAATATCGCAACCAGGTCGGGGACCATCATGCCCCGGCACATCATCGGTATCATCTGCAAATGGGGAAAGGACGGCGTGCGGATACGGGTACGGTAGGACATGGTGCCGCCGTCGCTGGTCAGGTAATAAGCATTCAAGCCCTTGGTCGCCTCGACGGTTACGCAGGACTCCCCGGCAGGAATCACCGGCCCCCAGCTCACAGCGAGAAAATGCTGGATCAGGGTTTCTATATCGTGCAGCGTCCGGTCTTTGGGCGGCGGCGTGGTCAATGGATGATGGGCCTTGTAAGGCCCTTCCGGCATATTTTCCAGGCATTGTTTGATGATGCGCAGGCTCTGGCGCATCTCCTCGACCCGCACGGTGCAACGGTCGTAACAGTCGCCGCGATGGCCGGTGGGTATTTCAAATTCGTAGTTTTCGTAGCCGGAGTAAGGACGCGCTTTGCGGTAATCCCATGCCAATCCGGTGGCTCTAAGGCCCGCGCCGGTCACGCTCCAATCGATGGCTTCGGCCGTGGTGTACGCGCCGATGCCTTGGGTGCGGCGCTTGAGCGTGCTGTTTTGCAGCACCAGCTTGTCGTATTGATCCAGCCGGGTCGGCAAGTAGTCGATAAACTCGCGTATGCGTTGATCCCAACCTTTGGGCAAATCCATCGCGACGCCGCCGATCCGAAAGTAACTCGAATGCATGCGCGCGCCGCTGATCGATTCCAGTATATCGAACACCTTTTCGCGATCGATAAACATATAAAAGATCGGCGACATCTGCCCCAAGTCCTGGGCGTAAGTGCCGTAAAACAACAGGTGACTGGCAAGCCGGTAGAGTTCGCAGATCATCACGCGAATGGCCTGAGCGCGTTCCGGAACTTCGATTCCGGCCAGTTGCTCGACGCTAAGCACATAAGGCAGGTTGTTCATGGAACCGCCCAGATAATCGACCCGATCCGTGTAAGGGATGTAGGTGTGCCAGGACTGCCGTTCGCCCATTTTTTCCGCGCCGCGATGGTGATAGCCGATGTCCGGCAGCGCATCGACAATCTCCTCGCCATCCAGTTGCAGGGCGATGCGGAACACGCCATGTACGCTGGGGTGGTTGGGGCCCATATTCAGGAACATGAAATCGCTATCTTCACTGTGCCGCCGCATGCCCCAATCTTCCGGCACGAAACGCAACGCGTCTTGCTCGATGTCCTGCTGCTGGTCGGAAAGGCTGAACGGCTCCATTTCGGTCGCACGGGCATAATGATCCTTGCGCAGCGGATGTCCCTGCCAGGTCGGCGGCATGATGATGCGTTTGAGATGCGGGTGACCGTCAAAGACGATGCCGAACATGTCCCAAACCTCGCGCTCGTACCAATTGGCCGATGGCCACATATCGCTGATCGTCGGGACGGACAAGTCGGCTTCGTTCAACGCAACCTTAAGGCGAATATCCTCGTTGCGCTCGAACGAGAGCAAGTGATAGACGACGGTAAATTCACTGTCCGGGAGCCCCTGCCGGTGAATACGCTGGCGCTCGTCAATGGCCGTCAGGTCGAACAGCAGTGCATAGGAAGATTTTAAATAGCGGAGAGTCGCGCGCAGGTTTTGCTTAGGAATCCACAGCGTGGTTATGCCGTCACGGGGCGACTGAATGACAAAGTCGTCACTGCCGGTTCGTTCCGTCAGTTCGCGCACGATCTGCGGCACGTCAGCAGGCATAGCGATGTTGTCAGCGTTACCGTCCAATGTATTCCCCCATTTATGTCATATATCCTGACTCGGTTATAACAACTTAAAAAAATCATCACCACGAAGGCACGAAGACCACGAAGTTTTATTTCGAAGTTTTATTTCTTCGTGTTCTTCGTGTCTCGGCAATTGCTCCTGCATTGCTCTCGATCGCTGTTCCAGACGCGATTCTACCTCCCCCATCCGTGGGGTCGTACCTCCTGCATCCATACAGTCGTTCGTGGTGAATAATGAGAAATCCAGACGAACTATATCTCGTCAGGATCTCTCAACTGCCGCGTACGCATCCGTTCTTCCGTCAGCAAATCGCGGTAACTGGGTTGAGGTGCTTTGATGACCGTTTGATCGCCGACCACCCAGCTTAACGGGCGTCTTTCCTTGCCTATCGCATCCTGCAACAGCATCAACCCTTGCAGCAACGCTTCCGGCCTGGGCGGACAGCCCGGCACATAAACATCCACCGGTAAAAATTTGTCCACGCCCTGCACGACGCTGTAAATGTCATACATACCGCCGGAGTTGGCGCAGGAACCCATGGATATGACCCAGCGCGGTTCCAGCAGTTGATCGTAGAGCCGTTTGACCACCGGGGCCATTTTTCGGAACACCGTCCCTGAAATGACGATCAAATCCGCCTGACGCGGCGATCCCCGGATCACTTCAGAACCGAAACGGGCAATGTCATGACGGCTGGTGAAGGCGGTCGCCATCTCCACGTAGCAGCAAGACAGGCCGAAGTTGAAAGGCCAGACGGAATTGGATTGCCCCCAGGCGACCATATCCTCAAGCTTGGCGAACAGGAAATTGCGGCGTAGCGCTTCTTCATAAGTTTGCTGCCCGGATTGTGGAGCGGGATCTGTCTCCGCTTTGGTTAGAGTCCAATGCATAATTTTTCCTATGGCCTGCTGTTGCGTTGTCTGCGGGTGCGCCAATCGAGAGCGCCTACAGCCCACAGGTAAATCAACGCCGCAATTAATACACTGATAAAAATCAGCGCTTCGATAAAACCGGGCCAGCCCGCTTCTTGCAATGCCACCGACCAGGCAAACAGGAATACGCTTTCCATATCGAAAATAACAAAAAAGATGGCGAGCAAATAAAATTGAACTGAAAAACGGATATGCACATCGCCCGCAGCAACAATGCCCGATTCAAACGGTTCGTCGGCAGCTTTAGCGTGGTGCCTTTGTCCCAGCAGATATGCGCCGCCGAGCATGACGCCGGTGATAGCGACGATGGCTCCGAAATAGATGATCAATGGGAGCAGATTGGCGGCGAGAATAATTTGGGAGTTCTGCATATCGGAGATGCCTCATGTTATCCATAAACGAATTAAAAGATATGATCTCTGGTACGGAAGCGCTTTGAGCCTGATTAGCTTTTGATAGACAGGTTAGAAGAGACTGATCATTTGTACAATCCGTAGAAATGCCTATTGAATGAAAGCATTAATTAGCGGAATGCTGATAAACAGGCGATTAAAATTTTTACTCACCGCGAAGGACACGAAGAAATAAAACTTCATGTCCTTCGCGGCGATATTTTTTATCCGGATTTACCGGTTATTAACGGGAAGTTGCAAAGAATTGTTTCATGTTGACCGCCAAGGGGGAGCCGTGCTGCTAATGCAACAAAGCTCGTAATCGTACGTATTGAAACTACCGTTTTATTGTGGAATTATAAAATCAATCATTTTATTGACCCGTTCTGCGTATAGGTTCCGCAAGCAGGATTCTACTTGGGCTTGCTGAATTTTTATTCCCGGATTGAACCGTGGTTGACACTTGGAAAATAAACACTGCGCAACAAATCCAACTGCATTTACAGAGATTGGGTTACCCAACCGACCGAGGAGAGCCAACAATGAAACACTTAGTGTTAGCAATCGTCCTTGCAGGGATCATGTGTATTCTGAATGGTTGTGCCGTTTATGTTCCCCCGTACGACAATGTCGGCATTTCTTACACTTATGCTCCCTACGGCGGGTATGGTTATGGCGGTTACGGATTTGGGCCGCGATTTTACGGTGGAGGCTGGAGGGGTCATGGATGGGGCGGTCGCGGATGGGGTGGCCATGGATGGCGAGGACGTGGTTGGCGTTGAAGCCGAAATCATGCCCCAAGATCATCCAATGATGGACAACAGCCAGCCCTGTTAAAATCAACTCCAGCTCTTTATTTAGTCTTCGGTAAATGAGGAAATAACAATGATGCCCGGAAGATTATCAATTGCGCTCATGATCCTTATTGCGTTGTTAACTAGCGAAGGCGCCATGGCCCGTGATGGCGGCGGACACGGAGGCGGCTTTGGCGGAGGACACGGCGGTGGCTTTGGTGGCGGTCATGGAGGTGGTTTTGGTGGTTTCCATAGAGGTGGTTTTAGTGGTGTACCTGGAGGCGCTTTCAGAGGTGGTCATGTTGGTGGCGGACATTTTGGAGGATTTCATCACCATGGTCATGGTGGAGTAGGTCTTTTTGTAGGCTCCCCTTTTTTCTGGCCGGACTTCTATTATTGGCCTTACTATTCCTTTCAACCCTATTATTCTTCACCAACGCTCATCACGCCCTCCATTCCGCCAACTTATATAGAACAGGGGACTGTATCCGCTGTCCAACCACTCGAACCGAACAGTTGGGACTATTGCTCGGATCCTGCCGGTTACTATCCCTATGTAAAAGAATGTCCGGCAGGATGGCAAACGATTGAACCTCAGCCCATAGAACAGCAGCCCGGCTATTGGTATTACTGCACCAGTCCTCCCGGCTACTATCCCTATGTCAGGGAGTGTTCAACTGTCTGGCAGAATGTAGTTCCTTAACGGAGGTGTATCCAATGTTACAGATTCTGACAATCCTGATTTCTGTTTTCCTGCTCAGCGCTTGCTCGACGATGCCGGGCGGTCCCAGTATTTTGGTACTGCCGGGCACCGGTAAAAACTTCGATCAGTTCCATAATGACGATCTGCTCTGCAGGCAACTTACCCATACACAGGTTGCGACATCGCAAAAGGAGGCCGATTCCGAAGATGAAGCTCAACAAAATTATGACATCGTCTACATCCAATGCATGTACAGCAAGGGGCATAGAGTTCCTGTGCCGGGGGAATTAATGTACGACACTCAGCAAGAATGGCACCCGCCCCCACCTCCGAATACGCCTGCGCCGCCTCAAACGACCGGTCCGAGGCCATCCCCTTAAATTATCGTAAATCCTGAACCAGCAAACCGGGATTGCCGCCTATCGCGGCAGTGTTTATTGTGACGGTCTGTTCGATGACGAAGCGACGCAGATAATCCGGGCCGCCCGCTTTCGGACCGGTGCCGGACAGCCCCGTGCCGCCGAACGGTTGCACGCCGACCACCGCGCCGATCATATTCCGGTTGACATAAATATTGCCGACTTTTACGCCCTGCCGGATGGCATTGACGACGGCATCGATTCGGCTGTGTATGCCCAGCGTCAAGCCGTAGCCGGTCGCATTGACCGCGCTAATGACCTGATCGAGTTCCGATTCGCGGTAACGGACAACATGCAATACCGGCCCGAATACTTCCTGAGTCAGTTGCGATAACGACCGTAGTTCGATCAGGCTGGGCGGGAAAAAACTGCCCTGCTCCAAACCGTCCGGCAACGGCAGTTGATAAAGCAACTGCGCCTGTTCCTGCATGACTTCCAGATGTGCGGTCAATGGCGTTAGTGCGGCATGGTCGATGATAGGGCCTATGTCGGTTTGATAAACGCCGGGATTGCCGACCGTTAATTCCTGCATCGCCCCGATCAGCATCGCGATGGTTTTATCGGCGATGTCCTCCTGCACAATTAAAGCCCGCAACGCAGAACAACGCTGTCCGGCACTGTTGAAGGCCGAAACCACGGCATCCTGCACCAATTGTTCAAGCAATGCCGAGCTGTCGGCTATCAGCACATTCTGTCCGCCGGTTTCGGCAATCAGCGGCACAATAGCCTGATGATGTTGGGCCAGTTGCAGGTTAATGAACTGCGCCGTGGACGTGGAACCGGTGAAAACAACACCGGCAACTCGGGGATCGGGAAGCAAATGCTGTCCAAACACGCTGCCGCCGACCGGCAAAAACTGCAACACCGATTCGGGTATACCGGCTTGGTGCAGTAACCGGATGCAGCGCATCGCGGTTAATGCGGTCTGACTGGCCGGTTTGGCGATGACCGTATTACCGGCGGCAAGCGCTGCGGCTATCTGGCCGATAAAAATGGCGATAGGAAAGTTCCACGGACTGATGCAAACATAGACGCCGCGGCCATAATGATAAAGCCGGTTTTCCTCTCCGGTAGGACCGGGCAGCCTGATAGGTTCGCCGAACAAGTCCAGCGCGGACTGGGCGTAATAGCGGCAAAAATCGACCGCCTCCCTGACTTCAGCCAACGCGTCTTTAATGGTGCGCCCGCCTTCCCGTATGCACAAGGAAACCAGCTCCAGACGGTGCAATTCCAGAAGGTCGGCAGCCTGTTTCAAATACCCGGCGCGTTGTGCAACAGGGCAAAGCCGCCAGTCGGCAAATGCTTGGGATGCACCATTTAACGCCTCGCCAATAGCAGCCGGTTCGGCAAAAATTACAGAGCCGACCGTCAAGCGGTTATCGTAAGGGTTAACGATAAGCCGCTCCTTACCGGAACACGGACTGCCGTTTATCAATGGCATTGCCGTCCAGTGCTTATCGGCCAATGCATCCAGACTTTGCTGCACCGATTCCAGTTGCTCGGGATCGGCCAAATTTAGCCCGGAGGAATTAATCCGTTCGCCGAATAAATTGCGGGGTAATACGATTGGCGATTGATGGGCCGAGGTCTTTACCGCCGCTACCGGATCGCTAACCAGTTCATTGATGCTAATATCCGGATGGCTGATCTGGTTGATGAAAGACGTATTTGCCCCATTTTCCAGCAAACGCCTGACCAAGTAAGGCAGTAACTGACGATAATCGCCGACCGGCGCATAAACGCGGCACGGAATCCGCCAGTTTTGAACTTCGATAATTTCCCGGTAAAGCGCCTCGCCCATGCCGTGTAGACGCTGGAATTCATAGCCCGGATGTTGTCTTCCGAATTGATGGATAGCCGCGACGGTATGCGCGTTATGGCTGGCGAACTGGGGATAAAATGCATCCGGCTTGGATAAAATAAACTGCGAGCAGGCCAGATAGGATAAGTCGGTCGCCGACTTATGGGTAAACACCGGGTAATCGCTCAGGCCGTTTTCCTGTGCCCGTTTTATTTCGCTGTCCCAGTAAGCGCCTTTGACCAGACGCAACGGAATCTTCCGTTGTCGGCATTCGGCAAGCCCGGCCAGCCAGCGGATCACCGGCAGCGCTCTTTTTTGATAGGCCTGCACCGCCAAACCCAGTCCCGGCCAAGCGTTTAAATCGGGATGATTAAAAACGGCGGCAAAAATATCCAGCGACATATCCAGCCGTTCGGACTCTTCCGCATCGACAGTGATTACAATATTCGCCGTGCGGGCTGTCCGCGCCAGCGTCAGCAATTTATCGCTCAACTCTTTGACCGCACGGACATGCTGCAACGGCTCGTAACGGGGACATAGCGCCGATAATTTAATCGAGATACCCGGATTGGCGTAAATGTCGGCAGAGATGGCATGCCCGGCCAACGCATTAATGGCCGAACGATACGCCTCGAAATAATGCTCGGAATCGGCCTGCGTCAACGCCGCCTCCCCCAGCATATCGAAAGAATAGCAAAACACCGGGTCCTGCTCGCTACGGTGAACGGCATCCTGCATGGATTCAGCAAAGACAAACTGCAACGCCAGATGTTGCATGGCCTGCTTTATTGCAGTGCGTATTAACGGCGCTCCCATCCGGGATAGCAGTTGTTCGAAGACTTGCGGCCCATGATGTGCTTCAAAGTCCCCGGCAAATAACAGCACTTTGGTGGCTAAATTGACCAGCGGGGAATCGCTATGCTGTAAATGGCTTTGCCAGTCTGCGCCGGTCAGTTTTTCCTGTAAAAACAGATCTTGCGTACGGTTGTCGGGAATACGCAGCAAGGCTTCGGCGATCCCCATTAAAACAACGCCTTCATGGGAATTAAGCTGATATTCCTGCAGGAACGCTTCAATCGCGGTTTGCCGATGTTTATTTTCCCTGACTGCGGTAACCAGCGTTTCGGCGCAATCGCCTATCGCAACCGGATCGTAACCGGTTAATGCCGCTGATAATTCACTGATGAGCTGTTTCTCATCGGCTAGATAAGCCTGATTAACGGCTTGTCGTAATTCGGCTAACGGTTCTTGAGTCATAGCGGTTACCCCATTGGCAGGGATCTCCAGTCTCTTGGCTGCTAACCTTTGAAACCGGAAATTGGATCAAAAAAACAGACCGATCAATTGATTTCATTGTTCCATAGCAGGGGCGCAAGTCAATTTCTTTCGTTGCCGCTTAACTGAATGATGTCAATCGGCGTTCAAAAGTTATTATCTGTCAGCGTCAAAATTAACCAGAAATCATTCATTGTTCGTCATGGAAACGGAGCGTGAGCGAAGTGACGACGTGTATGGATGCAAGGAGGTAGAGCGCCAAAAATAGGCGCTTTAGGCGCCGCAGGCATAAGCGGTCATGTGACTTTTGCCGCTTGCTTGCCTGGATACCCAAAACGAAAATAATGCCCCCCGATCGCCCATCACGTCTCGTTTCTTATGACAGTACACAGCTTAAACCACTGCCTTAAAACCAGGGTCCGCTATATTTTATAAAAATTGCAAAAAAAACTTTCAAATTCAATTTAAAACCATGAATTCGTAATAATACTAATAGTATTTA
>Ga0208397_100750_pt1 | contig 10936 bp, 6 predicted proteins | sample LakWasMe76_LOW10_2_FD_183904 | JGI IMG/M metagenome (GOLD analysis project Ga0208397, IMG submission 183904) | Freshwater sediment methanotrophic microbial communities from Lake Washington under simulated oxygen tension - Sediment Metagenome... | ecosystem: Environmental > Aquatic > Freshwater >...
GTGTTCACAATCCTTTCAGCTTTAAATTCTTTATTTCAAACTGTCGGGGCGTAGCGCAGCTTGGTAGCGCACTTGTCTGGGGGACAAGGGGTCGTAGGTTCAAATCCTATCGTCCCGACCAATTGAATCAAAGAGTTATAAAATATAGATTTCAGTAAAAAGCAAAAATAGCGGTTTCGGGTACTCATACGGGTACACTTTAGAAAGTTATTACCGATTTTCATGCAACCGCAACACCTGCCGATCACCACGTATAAAAAGACCGCACCGGTTACCCTGCATGAAAGTGATACGGGATAATCCCAAAGTGGAAAAAAACCACTTCGGGAATTCCCGACTTGAGGAAGAATATTCCCTTTGAGAACGCCTTTATGTTCCACCATTGGTGGAAGATGACTATATGCTTTTTACTCCCCCAATTGGGCGAGCAAAAAAAACCGGCATGGTTAGCCGGTTCTTATAACTCGATACTACCCTAAATCGATCAAATAAAGCCATGCTCGGCAAATGAGTAGACGCCCATCTTGCTTACAATGAAGTGGTCTAACGTCCGAACATCAATTAAGCTAAGCGCCTGTTTCAGACTGTCCGTTATAATTCGATCTGCTTTGCTGGGGTAAAGTGCGCCGGATGGATGGTTGTGAATGAACATTAACGCCGCTGCATTGACTTGTAAGGCCCGTTTTACAACTTCACGCGGATAGACGCTAGCGCCGTCTATAGTGCCTCTAAATAAAACCTCATGAGCAATAACACAATGCTGGCTATCCAAGAACAAGCAGGCAAAAACTTCATGCTCTAAATCCATGTATTGCATTTGCAGCCAAGCGCGGGTTTGGTTTGGGCTTGTCAGCGGCTCCCTACGGCAAATATGGTTGCTCAACAGAACTTGAGCCGCCTTTATGATTTGCGCCTCGGTTAATGCGGTTCTGGCGCGGTATTTGCCGCGTTCATCGGCGACAAAGTGAGGAATCTTTATTGTGGTGGCTGGGTTTGATACTGCACTGCTTTTACTTGTTAATGTTGTCATTGCGGTAATCCTTGGTAGAGGGAGTAAACCGCCGCCCATTGCTTCGAATCGTTGGGAGGCGGACTGTATCGGGTTCGAAGTACCGGCCAAGGAACCGGCCAGCCTTTTAAGGGGCTGCCCAATACAGCCCACCATAACAAAATACAATCGACACTATGCCGCCTGTGTTTTCGGTGGGCACAAAAAAACCACGTTTGATAGTGGCCTTTTTTGGCCTTGGTTGCGCGGGCTTCGAATCCCGGCCTTGCTGTTGCAGGGCGTGGCAAGAATAAGCCCGATATTGACAGAGGTCAACAGTTTGTTATTTTGTGTGGATTTTAACGCATCGATCAAGGCAAGGAATCCGTTATTTGTGTAACTCCAATCTGGGAGTAGCCCCGCTTCAAGCGGTCGTTAATTTCTGTCGTGCCGATCTGAGAGCAAGGCCCGGTTCAAGCGGCCGCTAATTTGTGTCGTGCCGATCTGGGAGCAAGCCCAGGCTCAAGTCACCGCTAATTTGTGTCGTGCCAATCTGGGAGTAAGCGCCGGTACAAGCAGGCCACCCAGCCATTACCATTGACCCCGGTAAACACGAAAGGTTTTAGCGGGTTTAGAGGGTTTAGCGGGTTCAGGGGGGAAGCGTTATTTATGCGGTCATGAATCCAGGCAATAAGCCAATCTGAAGACAAGCACCCGTTCAAGTGGCTGTTAATTTGTGTTGCGTCAATCTGAGAGCAAGGCCCGGTTCAAGCGGCCGCTAATTTGTGTCGTGCCGATCTGGGAGCAAGCCCAGGCTCAAGTCACCGCTAATTTGTGTCGTGCCAATCTGGGAGTAAGCGCCGGTACAAGCAGGCCACCCAGCCATTACCATTGATCCCCGATAAACACGGAAGGCTTTAGCTGGTTTAGCGGGTTTAGCAGGTTCAGGGGTAAGCCTGATTTATGTAATAATGAATCCAGGCAATAAGCCATCCAAGCATTGAGCGGCGGCAACCGGGCAGTCTGAAGCTGAATTACTTGGCATCCATCACAGCGGAGGAAACCACTCAAGCAGACCATCACCCGGCCATTGCTCTCGATCCCTAACCGGCTTTAGCTGGTTTAGAGGGTTTAGCAGGTTCAGGGGTAAGTCTGATTTATGTAGTAATGAATCCAGGCAATAAGCCATTCAGGTATTGAGCGCCAGTGGCAGGACAACCTGAAGGTGAATTGCTTGGCATCCAACACAGCGAAGGAAGCCGCCCAAGCAAACCAGCATCCGGCCATTGCCACCGATCCCCAAGCAAACCCGAAAGGCTTTAGCGGGTTTAGAGGGTTTAGCAGGTTCAGGGGTAAGCCTCATTCATGCGGTAATGAATCCAGGCAATAAGCCATTCAGGGGTTGAGCGCCAGTAGCTGGACAACCTGAAGGTGAGTTGCTTGGCATCCAACACAGCGAAGGAAACCGCCCAAGCAGACCAGCACCCGGCCATTGCCACCGATCTCCAAACAAACCCGAAAGGCTTTAGCGGGTTTAGAGGGTTTAGCAGGTTCAGGGGTAAGCCTCATTTATTCGGTAATGAGGCCAGGCAATAAGCCATTCAGGTATTGAGCGCCAGTAGCTGGACAACCTGAAGGGGAATTGCTTGGCATCCAACACAGTGAAGGAACCGCCCAAGCAGACCAGCACCCGGCCATTGCCACCGATCCCCAAGCAAACCCGAAAGGCTTTAGCGGGTTTAGAGGGTTTAGCAGGTTCAGGGGTAAGCCTCATTTATTCGGTAATGAGGCCAGGCAATAAGCCATTCAGGTATTGAGCGCCAGTAGCTGGACAACCTGAAGGGGAATTGCTTGGCATCCAACACAGTGAAGGAACCGCCCAAGCAGACCAGCACCCGGCCATTGCCACCGATCCCCAAGCAAACCCGAAAGGCTTTAGCGGGTTTAGAGGGTTTAGCAGGTTCAGGGGTAAGCCTCATTTATTCGGTAATGAAGCCAGGCAATAAGCCATTCAGGTATTGAGCGCCAATAGCGGGACAACCTGAAGGTGAATTGTTTGGCATCCAACACAGCGAAGGAAACCGATCAATATCCACAATCAATCATGCCTAGCCGCTGACCAATCAAACCATTTGTATAAGGAGGGGGCTTTAAATCTCTATGGTCCTTAAACCCTAGACCGATCCGACCTAGTTTTATGCAGCGGCGGGAGTTACAGAGGGGGGTATAGGCAACAAAGTAGGGGCGGGGTAAATCTCTACAGCTCTCCGGCCCTAGACCATCGTCAGAGCTAAATTTTAGCTGGATGAATTTTTGCAAATACAAAAAGCCACTTAAAAACACAATATATAATAAATACAATAACATACATATATATTGAAAAAGTGTTTTTTATTGACTACTCGCTAAACCCGCTAAACCCCAGTTGTTTTATTCAAGTGGACTTGTGTATTGCGCTGGTACCGCTTGCAACCGATAGCATCAGCACGGGCAAAAGGTACTTCCAGCAACTTAGCTCTGCGCGGGTAATTCGAGCCGCGCATTTTTTGAGTTTTTTTGGCTACTATAGGTCTCAACTATAAGCAGGCTTATTGTTATCAAGATATTGAATTATAAGTATTTATAGCGATTTTATATTTTAGGTATGGAGACTTTGGCGACAACCCTGAACGATTGTTTTGTTAGTTGTGCCGGTCGCTCTAGTGCCTGTCAGTGTAGGGAGGGATAAGCTCACCAAAACAAAAAGGTACCTATAACCGTCTATCTTGTGCGGGTAATTTAAACCCCGCATTTTCGCTGATATTTGGCGGGTTGTAAGGGGGGTCCGGTATGTTATTGCAAGTCATGTCGGCTATTGATACTGATAAATTGGGTTACCCCCCAACCCGCTAAACCCTCTAAACCAGCTAAAGCCATGTTGGCCGGTACTCATGTCCTTGTGTATCGAACCAGCAAGCCGATCAACCGCAAGCCATGCTAGTTATTGATGCTGATAAATTGGGTTACCCCCCCAACCCGCTAAACCCTCTAAACCCTCTAAACCCTTTAAGCCAGCTAAAGCCATGTTGGCCGGTGCCGGTGTCTTTGTGCATCGCGCCGGCAAGCCGATCAACTGCAAGCCATGCCGGTTATTGATGCTGATAAAACGGGCTACACCCCCAACCCGCTAAACCCTTTAAACCAGCTAAAGCCATGTTATTCGGTGCCGGTGTCCTTGTGTATCACGCTGGCAAGCCGATCAACTGCAAGCCATGCCGGTTATTGATGCTGATAAAACGGGCTACACCCCCAACCCGCTAAACCCTTTAAACCAGCTAAAGCCATTTTAGCCGGTGCCGGTGTCCTTTGCATCGCGCTGGCAAGCCGATCTACTGCCCTTGCTATGGGAATTCCCATAGCTAAAACTTAAACAACGCTAAACTAAGGCATATTCTCAACCGCCAAAAACAACAAAACCGACAGAAGCCGGTTTTATTGTTTTTGGTTTGAGACACAAACCCACTATAAAACAGCCGGGTTAATATGATATTCCGGCGCTGGTGGCCGTCCTGTTGCCGGTTTTGCGCGAAGCTCTCGCAATAACCAACCCTCATCAATCAAAACATCACAGGCCGCCTCTACCGCTTTAGGCTGACATAGGCCATGCCAGCCCTTGTCATACACGTTTTTTGTTGTAAAGGGATTAGGTAAACAGCCGCCTTTTATCCTGCCAGCCAGCCGCGCCGCCGCTTCCTGTTCTCGGCTCTCAGCCATTGCATAAATACGCCGGGCGTGGCTTTCCAGGTACTTGCACCACTCGACCGCCAACAGTGCCGCCCGTTCGGATACCGCACCGCTTGCTTTATTGTCGGCAATGTCAATGCAATGAAAAATCAAAGCTAAGCTTGGCATCAATGAACGGAACTTGCCGAAGTGTTCTACCATCAAAGGGTTTTCTTCCTGCTTGATCTTGACGGTTTGCAGCCGGGTTAACCATTCGTTAAATACCATTTGTCCAATTTCATCAAAGCGAAAATAAGGCCGGTCGTCATGACTCGTTTGGGTGGCTCCGGCATCAACAAAATTCATTTCAGCCAGTTTTTGCAAGATAAGAAAGGCCGCGTGTTTCGCTTCCCGGTCGGGCTTTATATCGATCAATTGCCAGTCTTTCGGCTCATCCGGCCACACAGCGAGCTGAAGGCGTTGCATCATGCCGTCATTATTGCCAGTCTGCGCTTGATGAAGATACTTTTTCAATTTATCCGGCTGGATACCGCCTAATAAGCTGATACAAAGCTGCTTGGCTTCGGTCACGCCTCGGCCTATTTTGCAGTCAGTATAAGAGCCGTTACCGTTCCAACCTTCCAAAAAATAAGCGCGTTCGTCTGCGCTGTCTTCTCGATCCCAGCGAGACAATAAGCCGGTCAGCTCATCACGAAAAACCAACAGGCCGCGCGGGTTCTGGTTTTGCAATAGCGTCATTGATTGAATAGATGATTCATTGGTTTTAAACATGCGCCGTGCCGGCTCTTGCTTCGCATCGTTCGACAGTTCCATAAACTCATGCTTTAGCTTGTCAATTTCGCGCGGATTGCATACCCGATCTTTACCGCTGCCTTTGGCGTGCTTATCTAATTGGGTCTTTAAGTCTTTCAAGATGGACGCGTTTAACATCTCGTCAAAGTCGCCCTCTTTCTTTTCGCGGTCGTAAATTTCGCCATATACGTGCTGAAGCCTATCAAGTAACTGCATCGGCTCTTTCATTGAAGGCGACTTTAAAACAACTGAAGGCCGACCAATGCAAGCACCCCACAAGTTCGGAATAACCTCCCAGCTATCCAGTGCTTTAGGTCGAATCCCGCACCCCGCGCCAATAATCGAGCTGGTTATAACAATCGCCGATATGGCGGCAAAATCGCCGGGCGTTTGCATCCGGTGCGATACATCGGCCAGCCAAGGCCGGAACGGCTCCGGCAATAACTCCAATCGCAAGGTTTCAACCTTCGGCGTTTTTGGCTCAATTTCACCGGGTGGCCCCCAGATAAAGCCGCTTGACGTGCTCGCTTTGGCTGTCGTATTCCAGCTTACAGGAACCGCCTCGGCCTTTTGTAGCTCGGCTTTTAGTTCTTCCTTCAAAGCTTCATGGCGGCTTGCATCGATAGACTGATAACCGTCCCAGTCGCTAAGCCAGCCTTGCAACCAGTCCACCACGTCGCCAGCCGGTGGCAGTTCCGACAAGCGCAACACCTTAACAACAGGGGGTGATTCCAAAGCCCTCAGTGCGTGGTAAACGTCCTGCATGTAGTGTTCGCCCGGTTCGTCATTATCGGGCAATAGATAAACCAGTTTATAGCCGCTCAAGGGTTTCCAGTCGGCCTTGCTGGCTGCTTGACTGCCGCCCAATGACGTTACAGCACAAACACCAAGACCTTGCAGCGCCGCCGCTGGTTTTTCACCCTCTACGACGAAAACCGCTTTATCTTTTGGGGATTGTGCCAACTTGTCCAGACCAAACAGAGGCCTATTGCTTGAGTCGATACCCGCCGCCCAATTTTTGCTGCTACGTTTAAAGAAAGGCACCACATCTTTTTTGCCGTTTGCGATCTGGTAGCGGCCAACGATCCCCAACGGTTTACCTGTTGCGTTTAAGTATGTCCAGGCGTGAATTAATGGCTTGTTGTTGTAACTGTTAGGGATTCCACTCATTACTTACACCCTCCAATCATCAATCAACTTTGCCAGTGCCTCGGTAAAGTTAAGCCCATGCGAGGCCATGACAAAAGCGATAATGTCACCGCCAGCCGCGCCACATGCAAAACATTTATAAGCGCCGCTCGTCAAGTTCAGACGAAAAGAGCCGGTCTTGTTGTCGTCATGAAAAGGACATAGGCCGCCATCATTCCAGCCCTGTTTTTTCAGGATTACGCCGGGCAGTTCATGGCGGTAAAATTCAGCCGGATTGATTGCCCGTTTAATTAATTCGGCATTACTCACGCTTTTTTCCTCCTTTCGTCCCTTTTGTTAATCATCTTTGCCGCAAGTTCGCGGTGTACTAAATCGAGTCGATAAATCGGTTTAAAACTCAAGGGTGTGTTTGTTCCTAGTTCTGGCACCTGTTCATATGAAAATTTCCAGCCATTAGCGGCCAGTTGCCCCATAATTTCATCAGTAGGTATTCCGGTCGGGTTTTCGGTTTTTGAGCTTGGTAAAACACCAGTTTCAGTAACTACCTTCAATATTGCGAGATGCACTATTCCGGGGACTTCTGAGGCTGATAATTCGCCCTTTTTGACAAGCGCCTTTAATATTGCGAGTTGCCACGGTGTGGTAATTTTGGGATTTTTTGAACTCATTTTGTCACCCTCGCCGCGTGAAGCTCTTGAACCAGCTGTTTAATTTCATCGTTCGATTTTCCGGCAATACGGGCCTGACTGAGTGCACTTATCTCATGGCTAGGCCACGCGTTAGAACGGACACCCAGCTTTATAGGAGCAGGCGCAAGGCCATCTCTTACCCAATTTAGCCAAGTTGAACGCGATATAGAGAACCGCCCAGATATTGGCGGGGTTGCCTTTTTATTCCCTATTATTTGAAGTAGTCGGTAAAAGACGATTTCTTGGTGTTGTTGATGTTGCATGTGAATTCCGTTGGTAGAAAATAAACGAAACTGAATGATAAAAGTATGTTTTGTAATGAAAAATTAAGGGACATCTTCCCCCGATTTATTTTTTATTCCCCGATTTATTTGGCCTTGTTTTTCTTAAGGCAAAAAAAAGGAGTGCAATGCACTCCCGATATTTTTAGCGGCAACCCCTGCTTTATTTGGCTTTGGGTCTAGCTCCTTTAATCCGCTCCTTTCCAGCGTCTTTATAATATTTCTGCAAAAAATCCCTATCAAATGCTGATAATTCTATGAATGCTTCCGTAGCTCCTTTGACTTGTCTTTGCTTATACCAAACTTTATTTTCAGTTATGATGACTTGCTTGTAAATTTCATCGGGGTGCTGGTCAAGATCAATAGATAATGTTTCAAAGTGAGCTTTACGACGAGAATAAATATCGCCGTCCTCAACAGTTTCAGCCGCCGACGCTTCCACCTCTCCGCCATTGCTCACATCTAGGGCTTGATGTGATGTTAATTTATCCTGCCTCTCTGCATCTAATCGCCGCAACGCTTCTTCTTTAGCCTGCTTTTCAGCTTCATGTTCGCGAAGCGCTTCAAGATAAGCCTGTTTTGCTATTTCCTTTTGCCTGCGTTCTTGTTGCTCTCTCATTTCCCACATTCGTTGGCCTGACTCCCTAAACCTCCGATTAAGCTCTTCATTTTCGGCGGCCTCGCGATCTTCCTTGCTGTTTGCAATTGGCAGGAATGAGTTACACGATGTGAGTGAAAGCCTTTCCGTCCATCCTACAGCAGAGTCATCGTATGACTTCATTAACTCGGGCGCAAAATAGTCAGGTTGTGGCAACGTAGCCATTCCCAAAGCTGTGACATCAAATGCTTTAGAATTTATCTTTTCTGCTAATGCTTCTGCTGAATCAAAACCTACCGTGACTGATAATTCTTTAAAACTAGGAATAGTCCCTATCTTTTTTGCGAATGCTTCCACTGAAACTGAATCGACGTATAGCCCGGCGTTAAAAGCGTCAAGCACTTTAAGGGCATCTGTCGTAGTGTTTAAAGTGCTTATTGCAGCAGATTGGTTTATAGCCTCCTGCAATACGGAATCAGCATATGCAGCAGCCGTGGTGTTCATGCCTAAAACATTCGCCGCATTTTGGTTGATTGTTTCTTCCAGTACTGAATTAACATGTGCCACCATCGGATTCACACTTAAAGCATTCACTGCATTTTGATTTATGGCCTCCCATGGCTGCATTAAGTTGGCGTATGCCTCTTTCGCCATGCCAGCACTTGAAAACTGTTTAAGCAGCTGCTTTTCTGGATTCGCTAAATCATAAATTTGCTGACGACTCTTTGCCGCCATCTTTCGAAAGGCTGAATCAGACTCGGCAGATTCTTTGTGAGTTTTTCTTTTATCGGGCTGGGTAATGATCAGGGCCGCTTTTTTGGGCGTACGGTTGGCGCTGCTGTCAGTCAAAACATCACCTCGTCAAAGTGAATAGACGTCCTAAAAGGGAATAACCGGAAGCGGGGGACGAATCCCGCTTATTGCTCCGTCGAGCTATCCGGTTAATTTAATTATAACAGGTGCGCTCAATTCCGCTTATGTATCAGCACCACATTGGAATTGTCCATATTCACCAACAAATACAGCCTATCTCCTAACACCCGCCACGCTTCGGCCTGTTCTGATTCCATTTTCTGCCGCTGATAGATGCGCTTAACTTTATTTTCTTCGGTGTGGTTTAAGCATTTCTCGATAACATCCGGCGCTATGCCTAAATCACCCATCACGGTCGCCCCTGTTCGCCGTAAATCGTGCGGCGTCCACTTGCCACCGCTCAACACTAAAGCCTGATTGTCCTTAGAACGATTGCTTAATATATTCTCAGCCTGACGACCTCCGACCTGTTTGGTTATCGATTTTTCGCAGACATGGCTTGTGTTGCCACGATTAGGGAACAACCAAACATCGTGCGTGGCATATTCCTTTAAGGTCTTGAACTGTGCCAGGGCGAAGTCAGACAAATAAATAATGTGAGCCTTGCCGTTCTTGCTGTTTTCCTTGGGGATAGTCCAGGTTTTCAGTTGCAAGTCAATGTCTGAAAACTTGGCCTTGGATAGCTCACCGATACGACACATTGTTGATAAGGCAATCCAGACGGCGCACTCGGTAGATTTTAATAAATGGGCTTCCGGCAATTGCCGCGCTAATGCCCTAATTTCAACCTCTGTTAAAACTCTATCGCGTTCCGTTGGTTTTGTGGTCGTCTTGGTAATGCTAAGACTCGCCGTTGGGTCAAACTCGATTACATCCCGATCAACCGCGAACCTGAACATCTGACGCATCAGCTTTAGAATGTTTCTTGCTAAATGAGCCACGCCACGCACCAATAAGGCGTCTGTGACTTGGGTTATGTGGCCTTTGCGCACATCCTCAACAAACAAACCACCCAAGACTGGCAACACATCCTTGTTGAACATTCGGACTATTTCGGGCTTATCCTTGCGGTTAATTAAATCGGTATCGTGCCAGCGGGTAAATAAATCACGAACTGTCACCCGCGCCGCCAGTTTGGTTAAGGCTTCTTGTTCATCAAGCTGCTGTTTTTTAGCTCGCTCTATTTTTAGTTTTGCCTCAAGGTTAGGATTAATACCTTCTTTTAGCATTTGCGTGTAACTGTCACGTTCTGCTCGTGCCGCCGGCAGGTCATTGGCTTTTAGGCTTAACCATTGCTGCTTGCCATCGAAACGATACCGAAACCGGAAAACCACGCCGCCACCATCAGCAATAGAACGAACCCGGATATACAGGCCGCCGCCATCATTGATGTGCTGCTCTTTTTCGGTGGGTTTCAGGTGCTTAAATGCCAGTGGTTTTATTTTGTTGATAGCCATTAGAGTTCCTTTGTTCTTTTGACAAGAGGTAGGATTTGCAAAAATCAATCAGTTAGCGCGGCTTTTCCGGGTACTCATACGGGTACACTTTAGAGCTGAATTTAAACGAACTTCATTGTACTTTGCTGAACTATAGCTAGCAATAAATTACTGACTCTAAAGGATATTAATAGATTTTATAAATCTTATTGAACAGTAAAAAACATTAATTTACCGTTCTGGGGGACAAGGGGTAGTAGGTTCAAATCCTATCGTCCCGACCAATTGAATCAAAGAGTTATACCATTATCAACACAAAGAATTAGCCCGATGTAGTAAATTTGTCACAACTTGCCTCAAGTCGGAAAGAAGAATTTCCCGCGTACTCTTCAAGATGAGCGCTCGACAAATGAGCATACCGCAAAACCATCGATATATCAGCCCAACCACCCAACTCCTTCAATACG
>Ga0208397_100758_pt1 | contig 10849 bp, 7 predicted proteins | sample LakWasMe76_LOW10_2_FD_183904 | JGI IMG/M metagenome (GOLD analysis project Ga0208397, IMG submission 183904) | Freshwater sediment methanotrophic microbial communities from Lake Washington under simulated oxygen tension - Sediment Metagenome... | ecosystem: Environmental > Aquatic > Freshwater >...
ACAGCTTTCAAAAGCATTACCCGAATCATCAAGTCATCAAGCTGGAACAAAATTATCGCTCGACCGGCAATATCCTGAAAGCCGCGAACAAGGTGATCAGCGTCAATGACGGTCGCATGGGCAAAGAGCTGTGGACCGATGCCGGTGACGGCGATTTGATTTCCCTGTATGCGGCATTTAACGAGCAGGATGAAGCCCATTTTGTGGTCGAGCGCATCAGGGCTTGGGTCAATGAGGGCGGACTGCGCAAGGATGTCGCCATTCTGTATCGATCCAACGCTCAATCCCGCCAGTTTGAAGAAAGATTGATGACCACCGGCACGCCCTACCGGGTATACGGCGGGTTGCGCTTTTTCGAACGGGTGGAAATTAAAAACGCACTGGCTTATTTACGGCTGATGTCCAACCGCGATGACGACGCTTCGTTTGAACGGGTGATCAACACCCCGACGCGCGGCATTGGCGCCAAAACCATTGACGATATTCGGAACATTGCCAGGGATCAAAGTCTTTCATTATGGGCGGCGGCGATCGTGCTGATTAATCAGCGCACCCTGTCGGCAAGAGCGACCAATGCCCTGATAGGCTTTTTGGAGTTGATCAAGCGGTTTGACGGCCAGGCGGAAGGCCTTGAGCTTTTTGAAAAGGTCAAACTGGTCGTCGAAAAAAGCGGCCTGATCGAGCTGTATCAAAAGGACAAGGCGGACAAAGGCGAAGAAAAAGTAGAAAACCTGGAAGAGCTGGTCAACGCGGCACGGCTTTTTGATGCCAGCACCATCGGAGATCTGGAAGATCAAGAAAATTTGGGCGAGCTGGATATGTTTCTGGCGCATGCCACACTGGAATCCGGTGAACTGCAAGGTGATGACTTCGACGATTGCGTGCAGCTGATGACCCTGCATTCGGCCAAAGGACTGGAGTTTAAGCAGGTGTTCCTGGTCGGTATGGAAGAAGGCTTATTCCCGTCGCAGCAGTCTGTTGACGATGTCGGGCGGCTCGAAGAGGAGCGCAGGCTTTGCTATGTCGGCATTACCCGCGCCATGAAGCAGTTGTATCTGACTTATGCCGAATCCCGGCGTTTATACGGACGGGAAACTTATCCCAGACCGTCGCGGTTTCTGCGCGAGATTCCGGCGGAACATATCCAGGAAGTCAGGATGCGCGCCACCGTGACGCGTCCGGTGACCTCGGTAAAACCGAAGGCGCAGTCGTTGCAAACGGAAGGAAAATACAAGTTGGGGCAACGCGTCAGTCATGCCAAATTCGGCGAAGGCGTGGTGTTGCAGATGGAAGGCGACGGCGCGCAGGAAAGAGTGCAGATCAACTTCAAGCAAGTCGGCCTCAAGTGGCTGATATTGGCCTATGCGCAATTGGATGTGTTGTAGGACGTGCCGTGCGCGTCAGGGAGGGAGAGTTTTAATCGTCAATAATCCCAAGCTGCGGGAAGGCGCGCACGGCACTCCGCAGTTGGCGGAGTAAGCATCAGCAGCGAATAATGATGCGCTTCACTTTATTACGCGCATCCTACGGCCCTAGAAAACAATCAATTCAGAATACCCTCTAAAAACTAACCTATGACACTTGCAAAATTAACACTCACGCGCCTGGAAAATCTTTTATTAACTGCCTGCGACGATCTTCGCGGCAATATGGATGCAAGTGAATACAAAGAGTACATTTTCGGCATGCTGTTTCTCAAGCGCGCCAGCGATTTATTTGATCAGCGTTGCGAGCAGCTGCGCAAGGAACTGCAAGAGAAAGGCCTCACGGAAGCCGATATAGCCGAAGAATTAAAAGACCTCGACAATTTCTCCGGCAAATATTTCTATGTGCCGCCCCAAGCACACTGGAGCGCCGTAAAGCATCTTAAAGAAAATGTCGGAACCGGCTTGAATAAAGCCCTGGAAGCGATTGAAGATAATAATATCGACGCCCTGCAAGACGTTTTAAAAGGCATCAACTTCAACCGCAAAATCGGCCAGCGCACCTTGGACGATGACACCTTGGCCGATTTTATCCAGAATTTTGAAAAAATCCCGTTGCGTGATGAAGACTTCGAGTTCCCCGATCTGTTGGGTTCGGCTTATGAATGGCTGATCAAATATTTTGCCGATTCGGCAGGCAAAAAAGCCGGTGAATTCTACACTCCTGCCGAAGTGGTGCGGGTTTGCGTCGAGATTTGCGATCCGCAACCGAATATGAGCGTTTATGATCCGACGGTCGGATCCGGCGGTATGCTGATCCAGGCACGCGACTATATCCGCGAATGCGGTGGCGATGATTCGGATCTTTCCTTATACGGACAGGAAAAAATGGGCACCACCTGGTCTATTTGCAAAATGAATATGCTGTTGCATGGGATTTCCCATGCCGATATTCGCCAGGAAGATACGCTAAAAAATCCTGACCATCTTGCTGAAAACGGCGAGCTGAAACGCTTTAACCGCGTAGTCGCCAACCCGCCGTTCAGCCAAAACTACAGCAAAAAAGACATGAAGTTTCCCGGTCGTTTTGCCGTGTCGATGCCGGAAAAAGGCAAAAAAGCCGACCTGATGTTTGTACAACACATGTTGTCGGTGCTTAAAGCCGACGGTAAATTAGCCAGCGTGATGCCGCACGGCGTGTTGTTTCGCGGCGGCGAAGAGCGGGAAGCGCGTAAGTACTTTATCACTAAAGGCTATTTGGAAGCCGTTATCGGCTTGCCCGGCAACCTGTTTTACGGCACCGGCATTCCCGCCTGTATTCTGGTCATGAACAAAGCCGGAGCGGCGGAACGCAAGCAGGTATTGTTTATCAATGCCGACCGGGAATACAAGGAAGGCAAAGCCCAGAACTTCCTGCGGCCTGAAGATATAGACAAAATCGTCCATGCCTACCGTGAAGGTGAAAACGTACCTGCTTATGCGCGCCTGGTGCCGATTGATGAAATAGCCGCCGAAGACTACAACTGCAATATCCGCCGCTATGTCGATAACGCGCCGCCGCCGGAGCCTCAGGACGTGTATGCGCATTTGCATGGCGGTGTGCCGAGCACGGAAATCGACGCCTTGGTGCATTTCTGGGACAACTACCGAGGCTTGCGCGAAAACTGCTTCATTCCCCGTGCCAGCAATGCCAAGTATCACGATTTCAGCGAGGCGATAGCCGATAAACGGGAGATTGCCGCGCAGGTCGGCGCTTTTAGCGGCGTCATTGAGCGTCAGCAAACCTTTATGCAGCAAGTAGAAGTTTGGTGGCAGGAAAATTTGCCGTTTATTGCAGCACTGGCGCCCGATCCTGAAAACCAAAGCGAACTAAGGGGCAACGTTTACGCACTGCGCCGCGCCTTGCTTAAAAGCATCGGCATCGCTTTGGGCGGTCAAAACCTATTAACCGACTATCAGGTGCGCGGCGCTTTTGCCAACTACATCAACCTGCTGAAAGCCGATTTAAAATCGATTGCCGCCAGCGGTTGGGGGCCGGAGTTGATTCCAGACCACGACATTCTGATCAGTCAATTCCCCGAGGTGTTGGAAAAAATGCAGCAAAACAGCGCCCGCTTGGCTGAGTTACAAGCCTTGTTTGCCGTCGCCGATGAAGACGAATTTGACGACAGCGAAGAAACCGGCGTGTTGCCCGGCAGTGAAGTTAAATCGTTAAAAGAGGAATTGAAAAACCTGAATGCCGACTGGAAAGCGCAGTTAAAAACACTCAAGGCGGCGGCCTCCGATATTTTTACCGAGATAAAAGTGTCGGGCTCGCTGCCCAAGAGCGCCAATAAAAATTATTACTGCGTCGAAGGGTTTGGGTTACAGGATGTTGTGTTTGCCAACGGCCAGCGCATTCTGGATTTGGCGCAACAAGCGGGCTTGCAATCGGAATGGATGAATATTGTTGAACAGGCGATGGAAGCCGGGCAACTGGCGAAAACGCTGGCGGTAGCGGTTGAGAAACGCCTGGAAGCGCATAAAAAACTGGAAGATGAGGCCAAGGCTTTAAAAGCCGACATCCGCGCCATCGAAAATAAGCAACAGGAATTGGTCGAGCAAGCGCGAGCCAACATCAGTAACGATGAAGCCCGTGTCGTGATTATTGAACGGCTCAGGCAGATTTTGATGGGCACCTATCAGGCTTATTTGCGGGCCGACCAGCGGCAGTGTGTGGCGGCGATTGAAAATCTTTGGAGCAAGTACGCGGTGACGGCCAAGCAGATTGAGGCTGAACGTGATCAGGCGGCGGAAGAGTTGAAGGCGTTTCTTGTGGAGTTGGGTTATGTGGTGTGAGCGACCGCTCGGCGATTTAGCTGAGATTACCAGTGGTGGAACGCCCTCGCGAGAAATTGCTGAGTATTGGGGCGGCGACATTCCTTGGGTAACACCCACAGATATTACGGCGTGCCAGACCAACTACCTATTTTCTACGGCCGATAAAGTTACAAAAAAAGGGCTTCTGAATTCATCGGCAAAAGTGCTTCCAGCTGGTTCGATTCTGTTTACGTCTCGTGCAACTGTTGGCATCTCAAGAATTGCAGGAGTTCCTGTCTGTACGAATCAAGGCTTCAAAAGCCTGTCACCGTTGCACAGTGTTGATGGCATTTTTTTGTTCTATCAAGTGCAACGGCTAAGAGGCGCATTTGAACGTTTTGCCGCAGGAAGTACTTTCCCTGAAATAAACAAAAAGGACACTGCGCGAGTCTTAATTCCACACCCAGTAAATCCACTGACTCAGAAAAAAATAGCCACCATACTAACCAGCATTGACACAGCGATTAAAAAAACCGAATCCCTAATCGCCAAATATCAAAAAATCAAAGCTGGTTTAATGCACGACCTGTTTACTCGTGGCGTTACCGCCGATGGCAAATTGCGCCCATCCCGAGAACAAGCGCCGGAGCTGTATCAAGAAACTGCGATTGGGTGGATTCCACGGGAGTGGGCTGTTGAAAGCTTAGAACATGCTTGCCAGCACATTGTTGACTGTCCCCACTCAACGCCAATCTTTGTCTCCGATGGGGTACTGGTCGCGAGAACGATGCACATCAAAGACGGGAGGTTTTTAGAAGATCTTGCCTCGCGAGTATCCGAAAACGGATACAAAGAACGCATCGCCCGATTGATGCCGATTACCGGAGATGTAGTATTGACGCGAGAGGCTCCTGTAGGTGAAGCCTTTACAATACCTCATGGAATGCGAATATGCTTGGGCCAACGAGTAATGTTGATAAGGCCAAAACCATCAGTTCTGGATTGTGACTACCTCGTTGCACAGATATATTCAGGAGGCTTAAGTACGCGTATCTCAGAACTTACTGCAGGAACAACAAATCCTCACCTTAATGTTGCAGATGTTCGGAGTTTGGCGATTGCAGTACCTAGTTTTCTCGAACAGTCTTTTATGACCATAAGGATCAAAGCTATCAACGCGCATGTTCGGGGTCAAAGGGAAAGCCTCGAAAAATTGAGATTTCAAAAGGCTGGCCTCATGCAAGACCTGCTCACCGGTAAAGTCCCGGTCAAGATTGACGAGCCCGACCAGGAGCTTGCCTGATGCCGACTTTTACGCTGGTTCCCAAGCTCCAGCTTGGTAACCCAGTTGACGAAGCTCTCGGCAACTGCTCCCTGCGTTGCTCTACCTCCTGCATCCATGTAGTCGCAGCTTCGCGAGACGGGAAGCTGGAGCTTCCCGCACTGAGTTCCCAAGCTGGAGCTTGGGAACTAGCACAACCAGCACAAGTCACCGTTAACGTCGATTTGTTCGCGCAGGAGCCTGCCTGATGCCGACTTGCTGGATTATCGCCGGACCCAATGGCGCAGGCAAAACTACCTTCGCGCTGGAGTATTTGCCGCAGGTGGCGAAGTGCTCCCGCTTCGTCAATGCCGACCTGATTGCGGCGGGTTTATCGCCGCTGGCTCCCGAGCGTGAGTTGCTGGCCGCCAGCCGTTTGTTCCTGGCAGAAATTGAAGTCCGCATTCAACAACGCGAGGATTTTGCGTTTGAGACCACGCTGGCGGGACGTAGCTACCTAAAACTGGTGCGCCGCTTACGCGCCGAAGGCTGGCGGGTTGAACTCATTTATCTGGCGCTGCCGAGTATTGAAATGTCCCGGCTGCGCGTGGCCGAACGGGTGGCGCACGGTGGTCACCATATTCCTACGGCGGATATCGAACGGCGCTTTGGCCGCAGCCTGAGCAATCTGTTTGAAGTCTTCAGTCTTGCCGTGGATAATTGCCGTTGCTACATGAACGTCGATACGCTACCTGAATTAATTTTTGAACAACAGGGCGAATTGCGCAGCATCGTTCATGCCGCCCATTACCAGCATCTTCTTGAGCAGGCCATACCATGATCATTAAATCTGTCCCACCATCCCCGGAAGCGTTAGCCATACTCAAAGCTTTGCAAGAAGCCGTCAGCAAGAATCTGGACAAAAAAAGGCGGCTCGGCCAATACGCTGTGATCTGGCAAGACGGCCGTCCGGTTCTGGTTGGCGACGATGCGCCGAAGTCTCCGCTCTGAACGTTCTACGCTGGTTCCCAAGCTTCAGCTTGGTAACCCAGTTGACGAAGCTCTAGCTTCGCGAGACGGGAAGCTGGAACTTCCCTCACCGAATTCCCAAGCTGGAGCTTGGGAACTAGCGCATTCTTAAATTGATACCCATGCATCCACTGGAACCATCCCATGTCTGAATACTCGGAAGTCGAAAAGCCGTTCCTCAACCAGCTTGAGTCCTTAGGCTGGACGGTGATCGACCAAGGTTGCCAGATGATTCCTACCGATCCAGCTAAAAGTCTGCGTACCAGCTTCCGGGAATGGTTGCTGCCGGAGGTGTTTCGTGACTCCGTGCGAACCATTAACCGAACTGATGACGATGAGGCGTGGCTGACTGACAAGCAACTGGATGATTTACGCGATCAGCTGTTACGCCAGCCCAATCGCACCTTGTTGGAAGCGAGTGAAGCCATTCAGGCTTTATTGTTTAAAGCGCAGGTTGATGCGAATGAGCTGACCGGCGAGCAAGACCCGGTGGTCAGGCTGATCGATTTTGCCCGGCCTGAAAACAATCAGTTTCATGCGATCAATCAGTTTCGGGTGAATACGCCGGGTTGCGTGAAGGAATTTATCATTCCCGATATTGTGCTGTTGGTGAACGGGATTCCGCTGGCAATTGTCGAGTGCAAGGTGGCGGGAGCGACTTGCGCCAATCCGATGCATGAGGCGTTTATCCAGCTACAGCGCTATCGCAATGCGCGCAGGGCGACCCATGAAGCGGGCTTAAAGGAAGGCGAGCCGCGTTTGTTTCACAGCAGTCTATTGTTGATTCGCAGCCGAGGCGAGCAGGCCGACTACGGCACCATCACGTCGGGCGAAGAACATTTTTATGCCTGGAAATCCATCTGGCCTGAACATTATGCCGAGTTCGATGCGTCTCTGGGCATCGTGAGGGAGCAGGAATTATTGATTCAGGGCATGCTGAATAAGGAAAACCTGCTCAGGATTCTGCGCACTTGTACGGTGTTTATGGATACCGATGGCGGGCCTCGTATCAAGGTGGTGTGCCGTTATCAGCAATTCCGGGCGGCCTGTAAAATCATCGAACGGCTGCGTCAGGGTGAAAGCCCGATGGCGCGTAGCGGTGTCGTTTGGCATACCCAGGGTTCCGGTAAATCGCTGACCATGGTTTTCGTCGCTCGTATGCTCCGGGCCTTAAAGGATTTGAGCGACTTCAAAATATTGCTGGTCAATGACCGTACCGACCTGGAGGATCAACTGGGCGAGACGGCGAATTTAATCGGCGGGCGCGTCAATATTATTGAAAACACCAAAGCGTTGCGGGGCCATTTAAGTGCCGATACCTCGGACATCAATATGGTCATGGTGCATAAATTTCAGGAACGTAAAGAGGTTCTGCCGCAGCTGGTTGCAGAAGCCTTGGGCAGTTATCAGGCGATACCGAGCGGCAAAACCTTTGGCGTGGTCAACGGTTCGGAGCGCATCATTCTTATGATTGATGAGGCGCACCGTACTCAGGGCTCTGACTTTGGCGATAATCTGTTTGAAGCCTTTCCTAATGCAACACGAATTGCCTTTACCGGCACGCCGCTGATTACCGAGCGGCACGGCGAAAAGAAGACCGTTAAGCGCTTTGGCGAGTATATCGATTGCTATAAGTTGATGGATGCCGTCAATGACGGGACGACGTTGCAAATTCTATATGAAGGCAAAACAGCGGATACCGCGCTGAATGAAAAAAGCACCTTTGAAAATAAATTTGAGGATTTGTTTAAAGAGCGCAGCGATGAAGAGTTGCTGGCGATCAAGAAAAAATACGGCGCTACCGGGGATATTCTTGAGGCGGAAAAGCGCATCGAAGCAATTGCCCGCGATTTGGTGAATCATTATGTCGATAATATTTTGCCGAATGGTTTTAAGGCGCAGGTGGTATGTCATTCCAAGATTGCGGCAATTCGTTACCAGTTTTATATTGAGCAGGCTATTGCCGAGCGTTTAAAGCGGGAGCAAGAGCTGGCCGTTGTCGATGCGGACTTGGTTGCCCGGATTGGCTTTTTGAAAACCACTGTGATTATCTCCTCCGATGGAACCAATGAGGCTGCCTCGGTAACGCGGGTTCGTAAACAGGCTAAAGCCTTTAATGCGGTGGACAATTTTTGCAAGCCATTTGACCTGAATGACGCCGATAAGGAATACACCGGCATTGCGTTTTTGATCGTCTGCGATATGTTACTGACTGGCTTTGATGCGCCTATTGAGCAGGTGATGTATATCGATAAAAAAATCAAGGAACACACTTTGTTACAGGCGATTGCCCGAGTCAACCGGGTTAAGAAAGGCAAAACTCGCGGTTATGTGGTGGATTATATCGGCTTGGCGAACCACCTGACCGAAGCGCTTACCTTGTATGCGGCTACAGACGAACAAGAAGAGCTGCGGGATGGTTTAAAAAATATCACTTCGGAGCTGCCGATACTGGAAGAGCGTTATCAGCGTTTGATTCAGCATTTTAAAGCGGCAGGCGTTAACCGGATTGCTGCTTTTGTGCAAGGCGAATTGCCTGACTTACAAGCGGATGCTGAGGTGGTTCATGCGGCGGTTAACGTTTTAAAGGATGAGAAGTTACGCGCGGATTTTGAAGTGTATTTTAAAAAGTTTTTGCTGAGTCTGGATGTGATCTTGCCGCACTCCTCGGCAAATCCCTTTAGAGTACCGGCCAAACGGTTCGGTTATATCCTGCGGGTAACCAAGGAACGCTATAAAGATGAAAGCCTGCAATTGGGTGATGCGGGTGAAAAGGTCAAACGTTTGATCAATGAGCATTTAATCAGCCTAGGCATCAATCCTAAAGTGCCGCCGGTTGAATTGCTTTCGGAAGATTTCATTCAAAAACTGAATGAACATGCGGGCGGCAATGATGAGGCGAAAGCTAGCGAGATGGAGCATGCGATTCGTAAGCACTGCACGGTACACTTTGATGAAGACCCGTCGTTCTATAAAAGCTTGTCGGAAAAAGTCGAAAACCTGATTGAAAAGCATCAGGGGGAATGGGATGTGCTGGCAAAAGAGCTGGAAAAGCTTAGATGTATAGCCATTGCCGGTCGGCAAGGCGGCGAGGAAGGCATGACCAAAGAGGCCACTACTTTCTATGACTATATTGTGGCGCTATCTTTTCCTGACGGCAGCGTACCGGCGGAATCAAAGACTGCTATTAAGTCATTGATGGAGCAGGTAGTGGAACAGTTGCAGGAGTCTATCGGCAGTATTGACTTCTGGCATAATCCCGACAAGCAAAAAAAGATGCGCAGTGAGTTGAAACGTTGCGTGTTATTGTCCGGTGTAGATGAGCTGAAGCAGAACCGTGAGCGCATTGCTGTTGAGATTATGAAGCTGGCGAAAAACCGTCATGACGAGTTATTGAAAGGTTAGCCATGAATTTACGAAAAGTTAGAGACATTGAGTATCAGATACTCCCCGGCACAGAGCGCAAAACCACTGATATTGTGATTGAGCGTGATGGGTTGGTCAATGTGCGCCCACCCCGACATTTTTCAGCTGAACAGGTAGACGCTGTCGTCGAAAGTAAACGCATGTGGATTTATAAGAACCTTGCCGAATGGCGGGACATGAATGCTGCACGGGTGATTCGCGAGTGGGTTAATGGTGAAGGTTTTCTGTATTTAGGAAGCTCTTACCGATTGTTGCTGGTTGCTGAGCAGGACGAGCCTTTAAAGCTAAAAAACGGCCGTTTTTGTTTGCGCCGGGATATTATTGACCACGGCGGCGAACAGGCGGCTAAAGTCGTTTTTGAGCGATTCTTCGTGAATAAAGGGGTGGAGCGCGTGCAGTCTAGGGTCGATTATTTTGCCGCTAAGGTGGGTGTTAAGCCACTATCGGTAATCGTCAAGGATTTGGGCTATCGCTGGGGTTCTTGCTCAAAAGACGGCAAGTTGGCTTTCCATTGGAAGAGCATGATGGCCCCGCCCAAGATTATCGACTATATCATTGTGCATGAGCTTTGCCATCTGCATCATAGAGATCACACCGACGCCTTTTGGAATGAAGTTGATAAGGTGTTGCCGGATTATCGGGAAAGAAAGGAAAGCCTAAGGAACAATGGGGCAAAGTTTGACTTGTAGGATACATAGCGTCGTCCCCAAACTTGAACGGGTATATTTTTAACGGATTGTAGAAGCAACCTCGAAAATGAAGGTCAGCTATGCGGGGATTACTGTATCAGCAAGTAGCCTATTATATGAACACACTTTATAATAGCCGGCAGACCGCATTGGGCTGTGGGTATTTGTATCCGCAACCGCAATGACTCTCGGCTTGATTATTCTCAACGTAACAGATTGAA
>Ga0208397_100780_pt1 | contig 10646 bp, 9 predicted proteins | sample LakWasMe76_LOW10_2_FD_183904 | JGI IMG/M metagenome (GOLD analysis project Ga0208397, IMG submission 183904) | Freshwater sediment methanotrophic microbial communities from Lake Washington under simulated oxygen tension - Sediment Metagenome... | ecosystem: Environmental > Aquatic > Freshwater >...
GTAAAAAGCAATTTAACCCAGGCACCGCGTTGGGCATGGCATTTTTAAATGCTAAAGACCCTGCCACTATTAAGTTATTGCGTACAGTGATGATTAATTGGGGTTATAAAGCGCAAAACCTTGCGCATACCTTAGCTAAGCGTTTTGGATTGTTGCGTGATAAAAAGCACCCACCAGCGACAGTCGGTAAAGCTGATATCAAAGCACAGGTGATTCATTTTATTAATCGCCCAATGCCGAAGAAAATGCAATCTAAAACCTCACGCGCGATGCTTGGTTTAGAAGATGATCACATGATTCCTGTGATTCGTAATCCGCAAAAGGTAACAGATGACTCTGAAGCAGTGTTTTACTTCCCAGGTTGTGGATCTGAGCGTTTGTTCTCAAACGTAGGGCTGGCAACGCAAGCAATGCTGTATGAAGTGGGGGCGATTACCGTGTTGCCACCAGGGTACTTATGTTGCGGATATCCGCAAACTTCTGCGGGTAATCATGATAAAGGTCAGGAAATCACGGCAGATAATCGTGTGCTGTTCCATCGAGTTGCTAACACATTGAATTATCTTGATATTAAAACAGTGATTGTCTCTTGCGGTACTTGTATGGATCAGTTGCAAAAATACGAGTTTGAGAAGATTTTCCCTGGCTGCCGCTTACTGGATATTCATGAGTATTTGATGGAAAAAGATATGCGCTTGCAGGCTGTCACTGGTACACGCTATATGTATCACGACCCTTGCCATACACCAATGAAAACCTACAAACCGCTAGAAGTGACAAGTGCACTGATGGGGCAGGATGTTGCATTGAATGACCGATGCTGCGGTGAGAGCGGTACCTTTGCAGTAGCGCGCCCAGATATTTCAACTCAAGTGAAAATGCGTAAGCAGGAAGAGCTTGAAAAAGGGCTGCAGCAAATGGGCTTGACGGTAGGTGCGCCTGAAGTGGAAGTTAAAATATTAACTTCATGCCCAAGCTGCTTGCAAGGTTTGTCACGTTATGGTGAAGATACTGGCATTGAAGCAGACTACATTGTGGTTGAAATGGCTAAACATATCCTTGGTGAAAACTGGATGCAAGAATATGTGCATAAAGCCAATAATGGCGGTATTGAGAAAGTATTGTTGTAATAGTTACTTAACGATCTCATTTTAATTGCACACCACAATTTGAGTGAGATCGTTCAGCATTGCAGTTGTTGTTTAATCTTGATGTATTGTGTTAGCGAGGATTGTTCATGATGCTCATGATACATGAGCACTAGAAAATCAATTAAAACGGTAGAAATAGTGCTGTTGCAAGGTTTTGAACAACGCGTGAAATTAAACGTTGAGATTTTTCAGCAAGTGCAATCGCATATAATTCAGTTCGACCAATCATTTTCCCAAATTCACGCTCGAACGATAAGTTCTTTTCATGATCGTTGATTTCATTGCTAAGTAAATAAAGCGCACCATTTTCATCTCTTGCATTTGAGAGTTTCCAAACTGCAATTTCTATATTGCGTGCAACGTTATAAACTTTTTGTGGATCAATGCTGTCGGTGAAGTAAAAATCTGTCTTATCATTATGTGCTTTTAATAACATCGTATGTAGTCCCACGATGAAAGCAAGTACGCGGTCACCCTTATAGTCTGGGTTGAATGTTAGAAAAATTGCCTCTGTCATCACCAGATTATTCAACTCTGCAAATTGATAGTGATGCTGTGCACCACCCTCAAAAACCCAGTTAATCATTTTTTCAGCAGGATCTGAAGTGCTTTTCTTTAACTCTTGCGGATTTCGTTTGTATAGCTTGAGCATTAACAAGCGCAAGCTTTGCGTATTTTCTCGCATTTCTACATCCGCCATGCGGTCTATATCTGCTTTGACGATTTGATTGATGGTGCTTTTGTCTTTTTGCTCAGGTACGTTTTTCTTGTTGTTAGTGTTTAATTGTGTATTCGTAGCGCATGCAGTGAGTAAAAGTGTACATAATAAATATGGTTTGCCTCTTTTAAACTTTGAGCTGAATGCGTTCATTTTTGTATGATCCGTGCTTTTGGGAAAACAGCGCTAAATGTACTACCAGTACCAAGTTCACTAGTAATTTCAAGCCTTGCCTGATGTCTGGTTAAAATATGTTTGACAATAGAGAGGCCGAGTCCTGTACCACCAGTTTCTCTGCTCCTACTTCTGTCTACACGATAAAAACGCTCAGTTAGGCGATGGATGTGTTGCTGATCTATGCCAATCCCATTGTCAGACACGCTAAAGATACCTTGGTCATCACGTAATTGCCAATTTATCTTAATTTCACCACCCTCAGGCGTGTATCTAATTGCATTGCTTACTAAGTTGCCAAGCGCACTTTGTAACTCGTCTACTGCACCTGATAAATCAAAATGTGGATTGGTTTGAACGCTGATGCGATGTTTGCCTTGGCTCAGTGCGTTGGCATCATTCAACAACATATTCATTAGCATGGACATATTGATTGGGTTGTCATCAGGGGCTTGAGTGTTGCTTTCAATATGTGAAAGTGTGAGTAAGTCCTCAATCAGCCGTCGCATACGTGTAGTTTGGTCTTGCATCATTCCAAAGTAGCTACGTATGCTATCTGGAATAGCCCCTTCCATATCTGATAGTGTTTCAATAAAGCCACCTACAACAGTTAGTGGTGTGCGCAACTCATGTGAAACGTTGGCAATAAAATCGCGACGCATCGCATCGACTTTTTCGATTTGAGTCACATCGCGGCTAATCAGCAATTTTTGTTTGGTAGCAAGAGGAATCAGCCAAATCTCAAGTGTTGACTCAGCATTTTTAACATCTTTGAGTTTGAAAGGCTCGTCATAAACCTCATTGTATAAATAAGCAATAAAGTGACTATTCCTAAGTAAATTAACAATAGGTAGATTAATGTCGGTTTTTAGGCTGAGGCCAAGTTGATACTCAGCATGTGAGGTGCACCATTCGATGGTATTGGCTGCGCTTAAAATGACTAGCCCATCAGGAATTGCATTCGCGACAATTTGGAATCGCTCTAGGGCTGAATTTAGCTCTGTCTGCTTGAGTGTGTTGCTACGCTCATATTTCAATAAACTACTGTAGACGTCTTCCCATAGCCCAGTGCCCTCAGGCACTTGACTTAGGTCCGGAGATTTTAGCCAGCGGTTTAATTGATGTATCCAAAAAATATGGTTAACAACATAAAACAAAAGGCCAACAGAAAATACGATTAATGCTGTGGTTAAGCTAGTAATGAGCCATAAAAAAATGCTCACTATACTTAACGCGCAAATAAACAAAGCAGATTTCCAACGTAGATCAATCACGGAGCGTACTTTTCAGTTATTTTTATCAGGATGATTATAGCGAGGATTTGTCAATTAGCATGAGTTTTAGAGCTGCATTCCAGCTTAATTTATTGTGAACACCTAAATGTCTCAGTATTAGTTTGCCTGATTATGTTGTGAGGATAATCGATAGCCGGCTCCTCTTACTGTCTGTATCAGGTCTTCATGTCCTGAAATAGATAAGGCATTACGTAAACGTCTAATATGCACATCGACAGTACGATCCTCAACAAAGACTCGATCACCCCATACTTTATCCAGTAACTGGCTACGTGTATGTACTCGTTCTGCATTGGTCATGAAGAAGTGTAATAGTCTAAATTCTGTAGGACCTAACTCTATTGTTTTCTGGTTGCCAGTGACTCGGTGTGTGGTTGGGTCTAATCTCAGGCCACTAAGTTCAATTGGATCATCCGTCATTTGTGGAGCTCTGCGACGCAAAACTGCTTTGATACGAGCGTTAAGTTCACGTGGGCTAAATGGTTTGGTAACATAATCGTCAGCACCTACTTCAAGACCTCTCACCTTGTCATATTCTTCTCCGCGAGCTGTCAGCATGATGATAGGAATGTTTTTAGTGTAAGTATCTGATTTAAGTTTACGTGCTAACTCAAGCCCATTCATGCCTGGTAACATCCAATCTAGTAAGATTAAATCAGGTACTGTTTCACGCATCAGGTCTAGCGCAATTTCACCACTAAGTGCACGAATGGCATTGTGACCAGCCTGTGTAATGTTCAGTGCTAGTAATTCTTGGATGGCTGGTTCGTCTTCAATCACTAATATATTGGCTGGCATATATATTTCCTTAATTAATTTGCCTGAAATGTTTAAGCCTAATCAGTTTATGACGCTAATATGACATATTCATGACAAAGTTTAAACATATAAATATCAAGTTAATTTGATAACTAAATTGCCATTTTTTACATTTTGTTACAATATACTGTTTAGTCTAATATAGCAGTGTGATGGAAAAATAATAATGTGTTTGGAGATAATGGAATGACGGATTTTTTTTCAAAAGAAAGAATTACAGCTAACCCTAGCTTTAATCGTTGGCTAGTGCCGCCTGCTGCATTAGCAATCCATCTATCTATAGGTATGGCTTATGGTTTCAGCGTCTTCTGGTTACCTCTTTCTAAAGCGCTTGGTATTAAAGATCCGATTGCATGTGCAGATAGCATGAGTATTTGGGCGCGTGCTTTTGCGACAGATTGTGATTGGAAAGTCAGCGACTTGGGGTGGATGTTCACATTGTTTTTTGTATTCTTAGGAACATCTGCTGCCGTGTTTGGGCACTGGCTCGAGCATGCTGGGCCACGTAAAGCAGGTGCTGTTGCAGCATTATGTTGGGGTGGTGGACTTCTTTTATCTGCTTATGGCGTATATACACATCAATTATGGCTGATGTGGTTGGGTTCTGGCGTGATTGGCGGTATAGGTCTTGGTTTAGGCTACATTTCTCCTGTATCTACATTAATTAAATGGTTTCCAGATCGACGTGGCATGGCGACAGGCATGGCGATTATGGGGTTTGGTGGAGGTGCAATGATTGGAGCTCCTCTTGCAAATACCCTGATGGCTCATTTTTCAACGCCAACTTCTGTCGGCGTCTGGCAGACCTTTGCAATAATGGGGGTATTCTATTTTATTGCCATGATGATAGGCGCATTATGCTATCGCGTGCCACCTACTGGCTGGGTACCAAAAGGCTGGGTGCCACCGGTAAGTAATGGCAATAGCATGATTACTAATCGGCATGTCCATGTGAATCATGCACATAAAACTCCACAATTTTGGTTGCTTTGGGCAGTGCTATGTCTAAACGTTAGTGCAGGCATTGGTGTGATTGGGATGGCTTCCCCAATGCTACAAGAGGTGTTTGGTGGTGCATTAATAGGAGAGCAGTTGAAATTATCTGAGCTTTCATCCGATCAGCTGTTAAGAGTGACGGCTATTGGCGCAGGTTTTGCTGGGTTGCTCTCTTTATTTAATATTTTAGGCCGAATCGGCTGGGCTTCTTTATCTGACACGCTAGGGCGCAAGCGCACGTATATTATCTTTTTTGCTTTAGGTTTCTTTTTGTATGTCTCTGCCCCCTGGGCTGGCACGGTAGGTAGCGTTGCGGTCTTTGCTGGGCTATTTTGCATTATATTAACAATGTATGGTGGAGGCTTCTCAACAATACCAGCTTATTTGGCTGATATTTTTGGTACCCAGCATGTCGGTGCTATTCATGGGAGACTTTTGACGGCTTGGGCTACAGCTGGTGTGCTAGGGCCTGTGATTGTCAATTATCTGCGTGACTATCAATTGGATCATGGAGTACCTGCAAGTGAAGCTTACAATGTCATTATGTATGTGTTAGCTGCACTTTTGTTATTGGGGTTTGTATGTAACTTGCTGGTGAAGCCAGTAGCTGAAAAACATTATATGACGGATGCTGAGCTTGAAGCAGAACGCAAGTTAGCACATGAAAAATCAATTAAATTAAATGGCGATAAAGTGGAAGGCCAGCAGTCTGAGAACCATCCTTTACTGGTTTTTGTAGCGTGGACACTGGTTGCTATTCCAATAGGATATGGTATTTATAGCACCTTGCAAAAAGCTTGGATATTGTTTAATTAGCGTTGCTTAATTTCTAGATCCCAGCTTGCATGAATATATCGCCTATTAAACTGGTGATATGCGTTAAAATATCGCTTTATTAAGTTTATGCAAGTTAAAGGAAGTATTACGTGAGAGAAATTAAGAAAAACCTAGATGGTTCTGGGATGCAGGTTGGTGTTGTTTTATCAAGATTCAACAGCAATATTGGCGATGGCTTGCTTGAGGCTTGTAAAAATGAGTTGCTCAAATTAGGTGTTGCTAGTGATGCGATTACAATCGCAACTGTACCAGGCGCACTGGAAACCCCGCTAATACTTCAGCATATGGCACTAAGTGAAAAGTACGATGCGCTGATTGCACTGGGTGCGATTATTCGTGGCGAGACTTATCATTTTGAAGTGGTTGCAAATGAATCTGCTCGTGGTATTTCAGAAGTGCAATTAAATACAGGCGTACCTGTCGCAAATGCAGTTTTGACCACAGAAGATGATGATCAGGCAATTGCTCGTATGCATATTAAAGGTGCAGAAGCAGCACAGGTAGCCGTTGAAATGTTTAATTTGGTTAAAGCGCTATGACTGACAATAAACCAGTAGTGACCAGCTTAGTAGTGGATAACGATGCTGGTGTGAGTGACGCTACCAATAAAAAGCCAGCAACTAGAAGTGGCGCGAAAAAGAGTGGTAGCCAGAATCGTAGAAAATCTCGTGAGCTTGTATTAAAGGCGGTATACCGCGGCATGCTAAACGAGTCTGAGTTATCACACATCCTGCGCGACATGCGTGATGACCCAGACTATAACAAAGCCGATGAAGCTTATTTCAAGCATTTATTACAGGCAGTCACTGAAAATTTAGTGGCAATTGATGAAAAAATTGTTGGCTTTATTGACCGCTCAATTAATGAGCTAAGTCCTGTGGAGCATGCCATTTTACGCATATCGGGTTGTGAGTTAATGTTCGACCTAAGTATTCCTTATCGCGTAGTGATCAATGAGGGTGTTGAGCTAGCAAAAGTATTCGGTGGTACAGACGGCCATAAATATATTAATGGCGTTTTAGATAAGTTTGCAGCAGATGTGCGTGAAGTTGAGGTAAGGGCCGCAAGAAGTTAGTCTTTAACGCTCATGCTAAATTGCTTTTTGCATGGCTAAATCAAGGCTGGATTAAATGGATTTGAGTGAAGTCCTTGATATTGTACGATTAACCGATACTGGTTTGGTGCGCCGTCATAATGAGGACGCAATAGCAAGTGATGCTAGTATCGGATTTGTCATTCTTGCCGATGGCATGGGTGGATACAATGCAGGCGAAGTGGCAAGTGAGATGGCTGTGCTCACTATTACCGCGGAACTAAAAGAGGCGCTGGGCGCCGGCTCATCTCAGTATATTTTGCCTGATGTTGATCGACCTGTTTTAAATAAAGAGATATTAAAAAAACTAATGATTGATGCGGTTGCATATACCAATGCGTCCATTTATCATGCATCACAAACTTACTCGCAATGCGCGGGCATGGGAACGACCTTGGTCTTAGGGTTGTTCATCAACAATCAGTTGTTAGCTGGACATATTGGCGACTCTCGAATCTATCGCTTAAGAAACCAGCACTTAGTACAAATGACTGAAGACCACTCTTTGCTTCAAGAGCAGATTAGAGCTGGTATTATTACCCCAGAGCAAGCCAAACATTCATCCCATAAAAACCTAGTCACTCGAGCGTTAGGCGTAGATCCTAAAGTTGAGATGGAGCTTAATGAGTTCGATGTTGAGATAGCTGATGTTTATCTATTTTGCTCTGATGGGTTGACTGATTTAGTTGATGATGAATTAATACAATCAACGCTTAATTCTCATGTGTTAGATTTGACTAAGGCTGCAGATGCGCTAGTGAAATTGGCGAACGAACATGGTGGTAACGATAATATTTCTGTCATACTAGCCAAAGTGAATAATTCGTATGAAGATAAGAATACTTGGTATGATAATTTTGTTGGTTGGTTAAAGTAACAGGATCGATGATGGCAAAGCTTATTCTTACATTAGACGGCTCATACTTAAATGAATATACTTTAAGCCACTCAAAAACTACGATAGGCCGCAAATCCACTAATCATATTCACCTAGATAATTTAGCAATTAGTGGCGAGCACGCCGTTATAGTTCAAGATGGTCATGATTTTCATATTGAAGATTCAAATAGTACCAACGGAACCCGACTAAATAATATACTTGTTAAAAAGCAGCTTCTTAAAAATGAAGATGTGATTGAGTTAGGCCGATTTAATTTAACGTTTCTTGATGACAGCGTACCTAATGCAAGCTCAGCATTTGAGAAGACAATGATGGTTCACCCGTCGGCATTTAGTACTAAATCACATCAGGCTTTTTCTCATCCAGAACAAGTGCAAGTCCCTGCATCGGCAGTAGCATCACACTCCTCAACCGGCCAATCTAGCAAAGAGCACCCCAAGCCTGCCTTAGTTGGTAAGATACAGGTGCTCAATGGCTCGAGTAGTGGACGAGAGCTTGTCTTGAACAAAGCATTGACTACGTTAGGTAAAACCGGTGTACAGGTTGCTGTCATTACAAAGCGCCTAGATGGCTACTTCATTACGCATGTGGAGGGCAAGGTTTTGCCGATCGTAAATGGAGACTCTATTGGAGTGCAAGCACGTGCATTAGCAGACCATGATGTGATTGAGCTTGCAGGTGTGAAAATGGAATTTTATTTATCCAATAGTTAGATTTAATGTGTATTAAGTATTACTCGTACATGCTTTTGTGCGCAAATTTCTCAGTTGCGTTAGAGGCTTCAGTTATCTAATTAATCGGGGTGTAGCATCAAATGTTTGATAATCAGCAGTCATACTTGCTAGAGCGACTTGAGCGCCTTAATGCAATTGGCATTGCGCTCTCAGCAGAGCGTGATAATCAGCGTTTATTAGAGATGATCTTACTTGGTGCTCAAGAAATCACGAATGCAGATGGCGGTACACTTTATACCATTACCCAAGACAAAAAACTCAAGTTTGAGATGATGCGTAATAAAACGCTGAGTATGTCTTTAGGCGGAACGACTGGTAAGGAAATTCCATTTTTACCGCTCCCTTTGTACCTGGAAGATGGTAGTCCGAACTTAACGACAGTGGCAGCTTACGCAACTCTGAACAATAAAACTGTCAATATTGCCAATGCTTATGAAGTGGAAAACTTCGACTTCTCAGGTACGCGTAAGTTTGACCAAAAAACTGGATATCACTCGCAGTCATTTTTAACGATTCCGATGAAGGATCATGAGTCCAAGGTAATTGGGGTTCTTCAGCTTATTAATGCTACTGATGCAGATACTGGTGCTATCGTTCCATTTTCAATTGCAAACCAGACGCTTGTCGAGTCATTGGCATCGCAGGCAGCAGTTGCAATGACGAATCATCATCTTATCGATGGGCTTAAAGGTTTATTTGAAGCTTTTATTGAGTTAATTGCTGATGCCATTGACCAAAAGTCACCTTATACGGGGGGGCATTGCCGACGTGTACCAGAACTAACTATGATGCTTACTCAGGCATTAATTGACGCTAAAACTGGACCTTTTAAAGACTTTACCCTAAATGAGAATGAGTTTTATGAGTTAAAGGTGGCAAGTTGGTTACATGATTGCGGAAAAGTAACGACGCCTGAAGCCATTATGGATAAGCCTACAAAGCTGTCTTCAATCTTTGATAGAATTCAGTTGGTGGATCAACGATTTGAGCTGTTAAAGCAACAGGCTGAATCAGCTATGCTCAAAGAGCAAGTGGAGATGCTAAAAGATGGTGGCTTAAATCAAGAAAAGCAGGAGAAATTAAAGTATCAGCAGGCTAAGTTAGATGCTTTCAATGCCTACTGTGATGAAGCTAGGATTTTTTTGCAACACGCCAATATTGGCAGTGAGTCGATGACTGCGGCTGATCTGCAGCGTATTCAGGATATCGCTAACTTGCAAATCTTAGACGCTATCGGGAATAAAGTTCCATTTTTGAGTGATGATGAAACCTACAATCTTAGTATCAAGCGAGGTACGCTAACTGCAGAAGAGCGTCAGGTGATTAATAACCACATCGTTGTCACGATTAGTATGCTTGAGTCGTTGCCTTATCCCCAGAGCTTAGCGCGGGTTCCTGAGTATGCTTGCGGGCATCATGAGCATATGGATGGTAGTGGATATCCTAAAGGTCTCACAAGAGAACAAATGTCGATTCCAGCGCGCGTAATGGGGATCGCTGATATCTTTGAGGCGCTTACTTCTAAAGATAGGCCGTATAAAAAAGCGAAAACTCTTTCGGAGTCATTGGCAATCTTGGGTAAGATGAAAGTCGATCAGCATATTGATGCAGATTTGTTCGATGTTTTTATCAGAGAAGGAATCTATTTGAAATACGCACAGGAGTTTTTAGAGCCTGAGCAAATTGATCTGGTAGATTTGAGTAAAATACCCGGATATCATCCCTAATCAAGGTGTCTGTAACCGTGCAACCAGAAAAATGAATCGAGCTAATGAGAGTTTAGATTAAAGCTTTTACAGCCAGATGCATCGCAAATAAGGTAACTGCCTTGCTCGTACCAATCACCTAGTACCCATCTCGTCATCAACTTCCCATCGACTGTCACTGGGTGTCGGTTAGGTCTGTGCGTGTGTCCATGGATGAGTAGA
>Ga0208397_100803_pt1 | contig 10426 bp, 9 predicted proteins | sample LakWasMe76_LOW10_2_FD_183904 | JGI IMG/M metagenome (GOLD analysis project Ga0208397, IMG submission 183904) | Freshwater sediment methanotrophic microbial communities from Lake Washington under simulated oxygen tension - Sediment Metagenome... | ecosystem: Environmental > Aquatic > Freshwater >...
GATCAGAATCTTATCGTCATGCTTGATAAAGTGATTTTGGAGTTTAACCAGTTCGATTTGCAACTGAGTCAGGGTCTTTTTGTAGTCTTTCCTGTCGATTGTTTTTTGATCGTGTTTTTTGGTCATGATTAATGCGCCTCAGGAATGGAAAAAGCATTACACCACGAAGACACGAAGCACACGAAGAAAAGCGGAGTAAAAACTTCGTGTGCTTCGTGCCTTCGTGGTGAATTAAATCTATCTATTTACATTTTTACCAATCGATAAAAAATATGCTTTGCTATCTCAGCCGTTGAGATATAGAGCATGACGATGACGCCCAGCAAACCGAGTAAACGAAGCGGCAGCGGCTCGAAACCTATTAACGGCGCAATCGGCGTATAGGGTAACGCTACAGTGACGGCGACGATAGTCAGCGTTGCGGCAACCAGGTATTTGCCGGGGCGTGTGGCAAAAAACGGCTTGCTGCTACGCACCACAAACACGATCAACGCAGCTGAAACTACCGATTCCAGAAACCAGGCGGTGCGAAATTGCTCTACAGAGACATCCAGCCATAGCAGCAGGCCGAAGGTCATAAAATCGAACAGGGAGCTGACGAAGCCGAAGGTGATCATGAATTTACGGATGAACTTAATATCCCAACGCCGCGGTTGCGAGACCATGTCCGCATCGACATTATCCGAGGCGATGGTCATTTCCGGGAAATCAGTCAGCAAGTTAGTCAACAAAATCTGCTTGGGCAATAACGGCAGAAAAGGCAGGAACAACGATGCGCCCGCCATGCTGAACATGTTGCCGAAGTTGGAGCTGGTTGCCATGAACACGTATTTCAGCGTGTTGGCAAAGGTTATGCGTCCTTCGCGAACGCCTTGCACCAGCACCGCCAGGTCTTTTTCCAACAGCACAATTTCGGCGGTTTCCTTGGCGATGTCGGCGGCGCTTTCAACAGAGATACCGACATCGGCGGCATGCAGCGCGGATACGTCATTAATGCCGTCGCCCATATAACCGACCACAAAACCGGCTTTTTTCAGCGCAATGATAATGCGCTCTTTCTGGTTGGGCTCGACTTCGGCGAATAAATCGACATTCGCCACTTTATTGATCAATGCCGAACCGCTCATTTTTTCAATTTCCGGGCCGGTCAGGATTTCGTGTTCTGCAAGCCCCAGTTGCTTACTGACGGTGGCCGCTACCAAACGATTGTCGCCGGTAATAATTTTGAGCGTTACCCCTAATTCGCGCAGTTGCTTGATCGTCTCGGCACAGTCCGCTTTGGGCGGATCGAAAAACAACAGAAAACCTAAAAAGCGCATGCCGGTTTCATCGGTCTTATCAATCCGCGCCTTGGAATCCATCGGCTTATAGGCCAGTCCCAAAGTGCGAAATCCCTGGCGGCTGAAATCTTCGTAACGCTGCTGAATTTGCTCTCTCACCGATTCTATAGGCATCAGCGTGCCATCGGCATTTTCGACTTCGGAGCAGGCGGCCAGCACATTGGTCAGCGCGCCTTTGGTGATCAAAATGCTTTCGCCCTGTTTTGAAACTAACAGGCTTAACCGTTTGCGGTAAAAATCGTAGGGAATTTCCGCCAGCTTTTTGCAGTCTTTTAAATCGAACTGCCGATATTGCCTGATCGCTTCGTCGATGGGATTGCTGAATCCGGTTTCATAAATAGAGTTAAGGTAGGCATAAAATGACACCTTATCGCTGGCGTTGCCCGACAGATCAAACGCATCGTGCAGATGCACGGTGCCTTCGGTCAAGGTGCCGGTTTTATCCGAACACAGCACGTTCATGCTGCCGAAGTTCTCAATGGAGGCCAGTTGCTTGACGATGACTTTCTGTTCAGCCATGCGCTTGGCGCCGTGAGCCAGATTGATGCTGATGATTGCGGGCAATAATTGCGGCGTTAGGCCGACGGCCAACGCCAGCGCGAATAAAAACGAATCCAGTACCGCTTTTTCAAGATAGACATTCACCGCAAAAATAAGAATAACCAGTATCAGCGTGATCTCCATCAACAGATAACCGAAGCGCCTGATGCCGCGCTCGAACTCGGTTTCAGGCGCTTTTAACTTGATGCGCAGGGAAAGTTTGCCGAACTCCGTGGTTTGCCCCGTCGCAACCACCAGCGCTGTGGCAGCGCCGCTCTGCACATGCGTTCCCATCCACAAGGCGTTGGTGCGCTGGCTTAATGCGGTCTCTGTAGGCAACACACCGGGCAGTTTTTCGACCGGATAGGTCTCTCCGGTCAGTATGGCTTCATCGATAAACAGGTTGTCCGATTCCAGGATCAGGCAGTCCCCAGGAATAACGTCTCCGGCCTTGAGCAATATAATATCGCCGGGAATCAGGCTTTCGGCGGGAATCTCCGTTGCAATGCCGCCTCGAAGCACGCTGACCTTGATCTGCACGATCTCAAGCAGTTTTTCTATGGCGCTGGCCGCGCCTTTTTCCTGCCAGAATCCTAACAAACCGCTGATCAGTACAATCGTTAAAATGATCGCCGCATCCAGCCGGTCATGTAAATAGAATGACAAGCCGGTGGCAAAAAGCAGTATCAGGATAATGGAACTTTTAAACTGGGCTAAAAACAGTCGCAAGTTCCCGGTTTGCTTTTTGTTATTCAGCCGGTTTGCGCCATAGCGCTTTATGCGTTGATTGGCTTCCGCATTGCTTAATCCTTGAGCTGTCGTAGCCAGCTGTATGAGTTGCTGTTCAGCAGTAGTGTTCCAGAATGCGTTATGCGTTTCAGGTTTATCCGATTTTGAAACGTTTTTCATGATTAATCCTGCTGTGATTTCGGGTCAATGAATGGGCGTAAAATCCCACTTTGGCTAAAGTGCTAACAAGCCATTGGCAAAAACACGCTATTTATCTAATCTCTATTAATCCCAAGCTATACCAGCGACGTACTTATAAATTGGTGAAGCTTTCTACGTCGTGATGAGCTTAATGTCTGTTCGGTACCGAACAGACCGCAACTCACTACGGGATATATTCTTTATATACTTTAATACGTTTAAGTGCAGGTGTGATTATATCTCACGGCATAAGTAACAGCTCCTGTCGTATATCGATGGATCTAATTGAGGAATTTATAAACAAGTAAACGGCTTACGGCCAGCAGGCGATGAGGCCAGGAGAAACTGCAAATGCAAGCTTATCCATTAAAATCATTTGCCTTTACGGAACTGGCGGCCTTAGCTGTGCTGGTATTGTTGGGGTTTTGCTATGTCGAAAATGCAGGCGTTTTTTCGCGCCACATGATTATACATATAGCGCTGATGACCGTGGCAGCACCGGTTTTAGCAAGTTTACTGCTAAAGCTATCCGCCAAGTCCGCTAGTGTTTCAACGCTGTTCGCGGCTGTCATCCTACAAGCTGCTTTGTTATTTGCATGGCATTCGCCGCTAGGTGTCGGTTTGGCCATGAAAGGGCATGCCGGGACTTTGCTGATGCAAGCAACCCTGTTTTTCTCCGCATTATGGTTTTGGCTCACAGTATTCAATCAAACCGGCGAACATTTATGGCGAGCAGTTATTGCCCTGTTGTTGACCGGCAAGCTGTTTTGCTTAATTGCCGTATTGCTGATATTTGCGCCTCGTGTGCTTTACGGCATGACGGCCATGCCAATTGAACTCGCCGATCAGCAGTTGGCCGGTCTGCTTATGGTTACTGTTTGCCCGATTACTTACGTGCTTGCTGCGGTTGTCTTAATTTCCCGTTGGTTCCAGACATTGTCTGATACGCAAAGCAATGTTACTTCTACGGCGGTTGCAGCGGAAAACAGCTCATGGCAAAGCCGGTAAGAAGACGTTTGCGTAAACTGCTGCCTTGGGCGCTTGGGCTTTTTGCCGGAGGTATTGCGCTTGTCCTGATTGTCGCATATTCCGGCATTTTCAACATCGCGGCCAGTGCGGGACATCCGGTTTTGCTCGAGTGGCTTTTAACGCTGGGCAAGGAGCGTTCGGTTATCGTCAACAGCAAGCCTGTTGATGTGCCGGATCTGGACATTGCCGGTCTGGTGCCGCTTGGGGCGGCACATTTCCAAGGAGGTTGCGCAACTTGCCATAGGATGCCGGGGCAAAGGTTGAATCCTGTTTATGATCAGATGCTGCCTCCGCCTCCAGACTTGAAAGTGCATGCACCTATGTGGACGCGCAAACAACTGTTTTGGATGGTGCGTCACGGCATTCAATTTACCGGTATGCCGGCCTGGAGCGGCAATGATCGCGATGATGAAGTTTGGGCGATGGTTGCGTTTCTGGAAGCGCTGCCGTCGATGAATACAGCGGATTACCTGAAATATGCGAGCGGTAATAGCAAAAATATTACAGCCGCTCAAGCTGGCGAAGTTGCCAGTCAGGGCAGGCCTAAGATTAATCTCACCGCATGCAGCCGTTGCCATGATACAGACAACGCGCCGCCGACTAGTCCTTATGTACCGAGCCTTGGGGGTCAGAATAAAGCTTATTTGAAAAGAGCCTTGCACGAATATCACAGCGATCTGCGACAAAGCGGCTTTATGGAGCTTATTGCCGTCGAACTTGATAATGAACATATTAATAATCTGGCGGACTATTACGCGTCGTTAAAGTCTTCAGTTAGTAAAACCGCTCAGAATGTATCTTCGGAAGGAGCCATGCTCGCGGTGCATGGCGATTTATCGCGCAAGATTCCGGCTTGCCTGTCGTGCCACGGGGCTGACAAACGTCCGGATTATCCCCGTCTTGACGGACAATCCGAACAATATATCAAACAGCAGTTACTGGTTTTGCAACGAGGAATACGCGCAAAAACACCTTATGGCGCGATTATGACCACCATTGCAAAGCGCTTGACCGAGCAGCAAATGGGAGCGGCAGCCGCATTCTTTGCAAGTCAATCACCGACGGAACGCACTGAGCACAAATCTGGGGAGGGCTTGCGACAATGAAACAGGTCTGGATGATATTTTGCGTTATGGCTTTGTTGATCATAGCCGGCTGTGATGGCCGGCAATCGGCGTTTACCGCTTTAGGGCCGGTTTCATCGCGAATCACGTTGCTGACCTGGATCATGTTTATCGGAGCAGCCTTTATAACGCTTTTAATTTGCGCGCTAACGGTTATTTCAATAGCGGGTCCTGCCGATTGGCGTCACAAACTTACCACTGAAAAAAGCATTGTTTGGGGAGGGATGGTTTTTCCGGTAGTGACTTTGACCGCTTTGTTGATTTACGGATTTTTGGTTTTAAAAGCCGGGGGAACATTGGCGCAGGCCGAAAACCCGGTGCATATTTCAGTAATAGGCGAGCAATGGTGGTGGCGTGTTATTTATCGGCACGACGACGGTCATACAACGGAAAGCGCTAATGAACTGCGGATTCCTACAGGCCGCCCGATTGAAATCGAGCTATCGACGGCGGATGTGATTCATAGCTTCTGGATACCCGCGTATGCAGGCAAGGTCGACATGGTTCCTGGACGCACCAATATTTTGCATTTTATTGCCGATAAACCCGGCACCGTGACTGGACAATGCGCAGAGTATTGCGGCGGCGCGCACGCGCTGATGTCGTTTTATACCGTAGCGATGACGCCTTCCGATTATGACGCTTGGCTCGCCAAGGAGCGAATGGACGCGAAACCGACGCTTGTGCATGAAGGCGAACAGGTCTTTTTATCCAGCGGATGCGCCGGCTGCCATACAGTTCGCGGCATCCCGGCAGACGGCAAGATAGGGCCGAATTTGACCCATGTCGGCAGCAGGCTGTCGCTTGGCGCCGGTATTCTGCCAAACACTAAAGAAGGCTTTGCCAAATGGATTAGTCAGCATAAAACGGTTAAGCCTGAAAATTTGATGCCGCCTTTCGATATTTTTTCTGAAAGCGAGTTGCAGTCCTTAGCGGTTTACTTGAACAGCCTGGAGTAATTGCGATGCATAAGCTGGAAAATAAAACATCGGAAAAGGCGCGCATGGCGCGCCCTACAGTGCAGGATGTAGGCCGGAATAAGACCGCCCGGCGTCAGCAAGGGTGGGCGTTTCCGGCAATCAGAGCAGGAAACGCCAGTCCTGCGCTTAACGCGCGGACAGGCTTCGCTCTCGTTCCCACGGGCTCCGTGGGAATGCAGTGCAAGGCGCGCTGCGCCGCGAATCACGATCAGCGTCTGGCATATACGGGACGCAGCGCGTCCTGCACTGCATTCCCACGCGGCGCGTGGGAATGAGCGTACTTCGCGAGACAGGAAGCTAGAGCTTCCTATACTGAATTCCCAAGCTGGAGCTTGGGAACTAGCTCGACGAGAGCGACTATATTCCGGCTGTTAATTCCATGAGGGGGAGTTAGTGACAGAAATAACCGAACCAAAATCAGCACTACCCAATACCTTGCCGCGCCCCGCAGGCGAGGAGGAACAACTGCTGCGCATTTGGGCTCAACCGACCGGATGGCGGTGGTTCACAGCGGTCAATAACACAACGATAGGGTTACTTTATATCGGCGCCGCCTTCACTTTTTTTGTTCTCGCCGGTCTAGTCGCTTTGGTTATGCGCACGCAACTGGCCGTACCGGAAAATCATCTGGTCAGCCAGGATTTATATAATCAGCTTTTTACCATGCACGGTACCACCATGATGTTCCTGTTCGCCGTGCCGGCCATGGAAGCATTGGGAGTGCTGCTGCTGCCGCAAATGTTGGCTGCCAGGGACTTGCCGTTTCCGCGGCTGAGTGCGTTTGCGGTCTGGGCCTACATCATCGGAGGCTCGGTATTTTTCAGCACCATCTTTTACGATCTGGCTCCGAAAGGCGGCTGGTTTATGTATACGCCGTTGACACTGACGGAATATTCACCGGGCGATAACGCCGACTTCTGGCTTCTAGGCATAGGCTTTATCGAAATCTCTGCCATAGCCGGGGCGATTGAAATTATTGTCGGCATTTTGCGAACCCGGCCGCCCGGCATGTCGCTCGATAAGCTGCCTATTTTCGGCTGGGCCATGCTGGTCTTCGCAGGCATGATTGTGGTGGCGTTCCCGGCGGTGATTCTTGCAACGATGTTTTTGGAGATCGAGCGCTCTTTCGGCTGGCCGTTTTTTACTGCTGCCAGCGGCGGCGACCCGCTGTTATGGCAACATCTGTTCTGGTTTTTCGGCCATCCGGAAGTGTACATTATTTTCCTGCCTGCGGCCGGGCTGGTCTCGATGATCGTGCCGACCATGGCCCGCACACCGCTGGTAGGTTACAAGCTGATTGTCGTCGCGCTGATTGCGACCGGTTTTTTCAGCTTCGGCTTGTGGGTGCATCATATGTTCGCAACCGGCATTCCGTCCCTCAGTCTGGCCTTTTTTTCTGCGACGAGCATGGCCGTATCGGTGCCGTCCGGTATCCAGGTTTTTTCCTGGATTGCTACCATAGCCTCATCCAAAGGCCGGTTTCAGCTAAACACGCCTTCGCTATTCGTGCTCGGCATGCTGTTTATTTTTACCGTCGGCGGACTGACCGGCGTGATGGTCGCGATGGTGCCGTTCGACTGGCAGGCGCACGATACGCATTTTGTCGTCGCTCATCTGCATTACGTATTGGTCGGCGGCATGGTGTTTCCGCTATTTGCGACCTTTTATTATTGGGCGCCGATGGTCAGTACGCAGATGCTGTCCGAGCGGCTGGGAAAATGGACTTTCTGGCTGATGTTTATCGGCTTTAATGTGACTTTCTTTCACATGCACATTACCGGCCTGATCGGCATGCCCCGCCGGGTGTGGACATATTCGGAAGCATCGGGATTAGGTCCTTATAATTTTGTATCAACGGTGGGAGCTTATATCATCGGCGCCGGGGTGCTGGTTTTTATCATCGACGTGATGCGCAATTTTCGGGTCGGGCGGCACGGTATGAGCAACCCCTGGCAAGCCGGAACCCTGGAATGGCTGCCTACGGATGTGTATTCCACCCGCTCCATTCCGCATGTGACCAGCCGCGAGCCGCTTTGGGACCAAGCCAACCTGGCCGAACAGGTCGAGTCGGGCGAACATTATTTGCCCAATGCCCCTACCGGCGGACGAGAGACTATTGTCACCTCGGCGATTGAGGCCAAGCCGCAATATGTGATCCAAATGCTGGGTCCGGGCTGGATGCATTTTTTCGCAGCCGTCTTTACCGCCGCCTGTTTTCTGTTACTGACTATCAAGGTGGTTGCGCCTGCGCTTGTTTGCGGTGTGCTGGCTATTGTCTGCTTTCTGGTTTGGGCCTGGGACTTGGATAAAGGCCCTGCCAAGGGACCGATCGATATCGGCGCAGGGTTTAAGCTTCCGGTTTACGTCACCGGCCCGGTCGGTCATGGCTGGTGGGCAATGGTTGTGCTGATGCTCGTTGCCGGTTCGCTTTATTTTGCCTATTTGTTTTCTTATCTATACATCTGGACGGTATCGCCCGGAGTCTGGCCCTCCGGTGCTGCGAACCTGCCGAGCTTACAGTGGCCGGCGGTCATCGCATTGTTGTTTATTGCCGGTGCTGCATTTTTTGCGGTGGCTAAAAGAACGCTCCCGGAGCCGGGCGAGAGGAGTTTATTAACGCCGCTGCTGGTGCTGCTTGGCGCACTATTGAGTGTATTTGCTGTGTACCTGGAAATCCGGTGTCAATGGCAGACAGGCCTCAGCCCTGTAAAATCAAGCTATGCAGCGCTAGTGTATATGGCCTGCGTTTTAGACGGGCAGTTGGTTTTTGCGGTGCTGATAATGTCGCTGTTTGTTATCGCGCGGCATTTTACCGGCAAGCTCGACCGGGTACGCTTGGCCAGCCTGGAAAACACTAATTTGCTGGCTTATTACACTGTGGTTCAAGCACTTATCGGTCTTTTGCTAATTCACGGCTTCCCGAGAATGATTTAATTATGGCGACATCAAAACAAGTATTTTCTGAAAAATTTATCGGCATTGCGCTGCTTTCACTGGCAGGACCGTTCATTTGGGTCGTGCATTTTGCCGTTGTGTACGGGGTTCATCATATTGTCTGTGCCACGCTCAAAAACAACGCCGACTTTTGGGTGCATATTGCCATTATTGTTATAACCGTTGCGGCGCTGCTGGCGTTATTGGCATTAATCATCAAGCCTGACATTTTGCAGCGTCTGGATAGAGATCAGGTCAGGCAAGAAACCACGAAAGAGTTTTTTGCCGGAATTATGCGGTTGCTGGCGTTGTTATCTGTTTTCGGCGTTTTATGGTCGGGGATCGCTTTATTTTTTCTGCCGACATGCGCTTCAGTCGCCTGAAACACTAAAAAGTGAGCGCAGGTTGGCGCTAATTGCTGAGTACTGGGCTTAAAACGCGACTTCCGGATTCGTTAATTCACAAGCCGGCTGATGTCGCAGTATTCTCAGCTCAACTACGCCTGAATGCTGATAGGTAGTGATACGAATATCATTACTGCATGTTATAGATTTCTAGGGGGCCGATAGCCGCTAGAGTGCCAACTACCATTTTTAAACTTTCATAGATCACTCCCGGTTAGCTTTACGTAGGGTTCACTGCAAGACCGCACTCAATGAGGAAATACGACATGGCGAAAGTTCTGGTTCTTTACTACAGCATGTACGGACACATCGAAACGATGGCGGAAGCGGTGGCTGAAGGTGCGCTTTGTGTTGAAGGCACCGAGGTCGCCATCAAACGTGTGCCGGTTCTGGTGCCGGAAGATGTGGCTCGCAAGGCCGGAGCCAAGCTCGATCAGGCAGCGCAGATCGCGACGGTGGCCGGATTATTGAATAAATCGGGCAATTGACTGAAATGCTGGCTTTCGTGAAACAACAAATGGCTCATCCAGGCAGCGAGCAATAAGCCGATGTCGCAAAAACCGGTATATGGTATACGCCCTTAAGGCGTTGCGCACCGGCTGTACGCGGTGCCGATAAAAGGCGATTAACAAGAACGAGGCGATGCCGACCATTTCCCAACCGGCAAACAGCATGTCGATAGAACCTGCCAGGATGACCAGGTTCAACCCGAACACGAAACCGAAGATGGTCAGAAAGAAGTGCTTGTAACCGGCTTCCCGGTGCAAATAGACGCGGCAATATTTGACGATGATCGAGAAAATCGCCCATACGCAAAACAGGTAAACAGCCCCGACCCGATCCAGGTAAAACAAGATCGGGAAACGGTATTCACCGGTTTCATACAGCGTAAACCACTGGTATTCGTGGTTCGGGAAACCGGCGACAGCCCACAGGATCAGCAAGGCGACAATGCTGAGTCCCATTGCGTGACTGCACCAAAAACTGATGGTCGCGATTTTTTCTCGTTCCTGTCGGAATCGATGTGTTGCGTCGTTTAATCATGACTGACAACCCGGATGTCCGTCAATTTGCTGAAATTGTGAGTAAACTGCGTACCGACAGGTCTCTGCGTATAGCGCATGTGGACATGGATTTTCTCTACG
>Ga0208397_100820_pt1 | contig 10241 bp, 9 predicted proteins | sample LakWasMe76_LOW10_2_FD_183904 | JGI IMG/M metagenome (GOLD analysis project Ga0208397, IMG submission 183904) | Freshwater sediment methanotrophic microbial communities from Lake Washington under simulated oxygen tension - Sediment Metagenome... | ecosystem: Environmental > Aquatic > Freshwater >...
GAAGTTTTAAATACATCATGGCCACATATAAACTCATCGAAATTTCACAAGCTTTTAACGCTTTCGACAACATTCTGGATGTACGCTCACCGGCAGAGTTCGCTGATGATCATATTCCCGGCGCGATTAATGTCCCCGTACTGAACAATGAAGAACGCGCCCGTATTGGCACCTTATATACTCAGGTATCACCATTCGCGGCAAAAAAATTGGGCGCAGCCTTGATTGCACGAAATATTGCACAGCATCTGGAAGAAAAATTCAGCGAGCATCCGAAATCCTGGCGGCCTTTAGTCTATTGCTGGCGTGGTGGTATGCGCAGCGGGGCAATGGCACACATTCTAGCGCAAGTGGGTTGGAACACAGCCCAACTGGAAGGCGGTTACAAAAACTATCGGCGCCATGTGATTACGTCTCTGGAAACATTACCCAAGCAATTGGATTTTTGTGTAATCAGCGGCGGCACAGGCTCGGGGAAAAGTCATCTATTACATGCGCTGGCTGAACAAGGCGCACAGGTTCTGGATTTAGAAGCGTTGGCGCAACACCGAGGCTCACTTCTCGGTAAATTGCCAGACCATCCGCAGCCATCGCAAAAAACTTTTGAAACCAGACTGTGGGATGCACTACGTACTTTTACAGCAGACCGTCCTGTTTATATCGAGGCCGAGAGCCGTAAAGTCGGCGTATTAAGTTTGCCTACCGCATTGGTTGAACGCATGCGTGCGTCACCTTGTGTGCGCATAGAAGTACCACAGGACGTCCGTGTAAAATTCTTAATGGAAGATTATGTGCATTTCCTCAATAATCCACCCCTGCTAATTGAGCGTTTGTCGCTACTGGTAGAGATGCACGGTCGTGAAGTTATCAAGCATTGGTGCAATATTGCGCAACAAGGCGAATGGGAACTACTTGTGGACGAATTGCTCACTCAGCATTATGACCCGGCTTATAAGCGCTCGTCTGGGATAGGATTCCAGCAATTGGACAATGCCGGCGTGCTAAAACTAACTGCACTGGATAGCGATAGTCTGCGCAAGGCCGCTAAAGATTTGATTCAAAATGAAAGATAAATAATGAGTAAAGTTTGCCTCACACAGTATTCGCATGGCGGGGGTTGCGGCTGCAAGATTGCCCCTGCTGTACTTTCAGAAATTTTGTCCGGTTTGCCTCAGGCAGGCATGTTTCCAGATTTATTGGTTGGGTTGGAATCTAGTGACGATGCTGCTGTGTACCGTCTGAATGACACGCAGGCAATTATTGCTACAACCGATTTCTTCATGCCGATTGTCGATGATGCTTTTGACTTTGGCCGCATTGCCGCAACCAATGCGCTGTCAGATATTTATGCCATGGGTGGCCAACCGATCTTGGCACTGGCAGTCGTCGGCATGCCTATTGATAAACTTCCAATTGAAACTATCCAGCAAATCATGGCAGGTGGGGCATCGGTTTGCCAGTCTGCAGGCATCCCGATTGCCGGTGGACATTCCATAGACTCACCGGAGCCGATATATGGCTTGGTGGCGTTAGGTATCGTGCATCCTGATAAAGTAAAACGTAATGACAAAGCGCAGGCGGGTGACGTGCTTATCCTGGGAAAACCATTAGGTATCGGTGTACTGAGCGCGGCGCTGAAGAAAGGCGAATTAAGCGCTGATGGCTACCAGCAGATGATAGCTGTAACTACCCAACTGAATCGCACTGGTACGGCACTGGCAAATATGGCGGGCGTACACGCATTGACTGACGTTACCGGGTTTGCCTTGCTCGGGCACTTACTTGAAGTCTGTCGAGGCTCGCAACTGCAGGCGCAGGTTGAATTTAATCGCATTCCATTTATAAACATTGCCTTGCAGCTGGCAAAAAATGGCTATGCAACCGGGGCGGCGGCACGCAATTGGTCCAGCTATGGTGGGGGGGTACTTCTGGGAACTGAAATCACAGAGTGGCAGCGTAAACTACTATGCGACCCGCAAACCAGTGGCGGTTTATTAGTAAGCTGCGCACCTGAAAGTGTGGATGCAGTATTAGCGGCTTTCAACGCGGATGGCTTTAATCAAGCGGCTGTCATCGGCACTATGCAAAAAAGTGATGCGCAAAAAGGTGATGTACAAGTAACGGTGCGTTGATAGTTTTCAGCACACACGGATTTTAAAGGCTGTACTATAAACTTGTGATGAAATAGCTTGTGATAAAATAAAAGCTCTTTTAATAGCTTGTAGTTAGCGCATGAACAACTCTACCAATCCAGCCTCAAATACGCCAACACCCAAAAAACTGGTCATCGCATCCCGTGAAAGTGCACTTGCCATGTGGCAGGCTCTCCATATTCAAAGCCGTTTACAGGCACTTTACCCTGAAACCGATGTTTCCATTCTAGGCATGACTACTACCGGCGACCAGATTCTGGATACACCGCTGGCTAAAGTCGGTGGCAAAGGCCTGTTTGTGAAGGAGCTGGAAACAGCCCTGGCAGATGGTCGCGCTGATCTTGCTGTACATAGCATGAAAGACGTACCGATGAACCTGCCGGAAGGCTTTATGCTGGCAGCAACCGGAGAGCGCGAAGATGCGCGCGATGCGTTTGTTTCCAATGACTTCGCCTCACTTGAAGACTTACCAGCAGGCAGCATCGTCGGCACCTCCAGCCTGCGCCGCCAAAGCCAGTTGCAGGCTCGTTTTCCTCTGCTAAAAATCGAATCTTTACGCGGCAATCTGCAAACGCGCTTGCGCAAACTGGACGAAGGTCAATATGCGGCCATCATCCTTGCCGCCGCCGGCCTGATTCGTCTGGAATTAGGTCAAAGAATCCGTCAATTTATTGCGCCTGAGCAAAGCATCCCTGCCGTTGGCCAAGGTGCTTTAGGCATAGAAATCAGCACCAGCCGCCCCGACCTGATTGCCACACTCGCACCACTCAACCACGCAGATACACAAGTTTGTGTAGAGGCTGAACGCGGCATGAGCCGTACGCTTGCAGGTAGCTGTACTGTACCGCTGGGCGCCTATGCAACCTGTGAAGGCGACAACATCCGCATCACCGGTTTTGTAGCCAGTGTTGACGGTAAACAGATGCTGGTTGAAACAGCCACTGGCAATAGAAATAATGCTGAAGCGTTAGGCCAGAAATTAGCCGCCCAGTTGATTGCACAAGGTGCAGACAAGATTCTGGCAGCGCTGTAAAAATAGGCAAATGCGCACCGGGCAAGCCTGATTATGACTTCTAAGCATCTACTGCAAGGATTACATATCGCGGTTACCCGGCCGACTGATCAGGCGCAGAGTTTATGTAAAGCTATTGAACAGCTAGGCGGCGCTGCTATTCCGTTTCCATTAATTGCTGTTTCAGCATTGCAGGATTATCAAGCCTTTGAACAACAGTTAACCCAACTGCAAAATACAGACTGGGCAATATTCATCAGCACTAATGCGGTAGATTTTTCCATGCCACGCGTACTTAAATGCTACGCGAAATTACCTGAAAATTTAAAATTCGCTGCCATTGGCCAGCAAACTGCATCCGCACTTGAAAAGTATGGTGTACACAAGGCACTGATTCCACAAGGCCGCTACGATAGTGAGTCTTTACTAGCATTACCTGAAATGCAGAATGTCTCAGGTAAAACCATTGCTATCTTTCGTGGCGTGGGCGGGCGTGAACTGATGGCAGAAGTGCTGAAAGCACGTGGTGCCCATGTATATTTTGCTGAATGCTATCAACGTATAAATCCACAGCTGAATACCGCATTGCTCAACACACAATGGCAACAAAACAAACTTGATGCAATCGTAGTTACCAGCAGTGAAGCCATGCGTTATCTGTTAAAGATGGCGGGTGAGGAGCCATGGTTGCGCCATGTCACCTTATGTGTAAATCATGAGAGAATAGCCGAGCAAACTAGGCCATTGGGCTTGAAAGTATTGGTGGCAAACGCACCGGGGGATGAAGCAATGTTGCAATGCTTATCACAGCTTGTTAAATCACAGCCTGTTAAATCATAACTGGTCAAACATCATGACTGGCCAACAAACACAACTGCCGCTGTTACAAAAAAACAAACCCTCCATGGTGCATATCGGCACCACTGCTCTCATCATCGTCGCGCTTTTAATTCTGGCCTGGCAATGGCTAAACACCAGACATAAGTTTAATGACATTGAACAGTCTCTCAGCCACAAGCTGGAACAATACCAAGCCATTAATGAGCAAAGTTTAAAGCTGGCACAGCAGGCTGAAGAGCGTAGCTCACAGGCCAATGCACGTACAGTAGTTCTGGAACAAAAGCTGGCTGCATCACGTGACCAGCAAGAGGCGCTACAGACGCTTTATACGCAACTTGCAGAAAGTCGCGAATCAACAGCTGTTGCTGAAGTAGAGCAGCTATTAAACATTGCCAGCCAGCAATTACAATTAAGCGGCAATGTGAAAGCCGCGCTACTTGCACTGCAAGCGGCGCAAAAACGTCTTGAACCTCTGGATTTACCCCGGGCAACCCAATTGCGCGAAACACTTGGTCTGGAAATTGAAAACCTACGCGAAATACCGCAAGTAGATGTTATTAACATGAGTGCACAGCTCACGTATCTATCAGAACTGTGCGGAAAGCTGCCTTTAATCAGCGAACGTCAGCCAACTTTGAATACCAAGGCAGCAGCGGAAAATAGTCCGGCGCAACCTATGAATGCACTGCAAAAACTAATAAACCCAATTTGGGAAGATATTAAAAATCTAGTCACAGTAGAACGCATCAGCAAACCAGAACCGCCGCTACTTGCCGCAGACCAGTCATTTTATTTACGCGAAAACCTGCGGCTGCGGTTACTGACTGCACGTATCGCCCTGCTGCAACATGATGAAGCCACCTACAAGGCAGATTTAAGTACTGTTAAAAACTGGCTTAATGAGTACTTTGATACCAAGCATCCCGACACCATCAAGGCCTTTAACCTGCTGAAAAAACTATCCGGCAACAGTATCAACATAGAGTTACCGCAGCTCACAGATAGTTTTGCTGCGGTTAACCGATATAAATTAACGCTGGAAAAGAATGACTGATAAAGCATGATCAAACGCAGAATTCTTTGGTGGTTGCTAATGCCATTGCTGCTAGTGAGTCTGGTATGGCTGGCCAGCAATAATGAAGGTTATGTGCTGATTGTGCGCTCCCCTTATCGGGTGCAGGTCTCATTCAATTTTTTACTGGCTGTGTTTGTACTGAGCTTTTTAGGGCTGCATTATTGCTTAAGATTTGTACATTATTTGCGCCACCTGCCATCAAAAAAACGTAGCAAAAAAGAAACTTTACGTTTAAAAGCCGGTAATGCCGCCTTGCTGGAAGGCATGCATGCTTTAGCGGAAGGTGATTTTGAAAAAGCTGAAATCTCTGCCAAACTAGCACAAGACTTGATACATAATTCCGATTTGGAAAAGTTGATTCAGGCACTGGCTACAGCAAAAAACAAACAGGGATTACTGTTTAAATAAGCAACCCCTATAAGTTTTAGAGCGCTTTTAAGCACCAGCCACTGGCGGTGTAGGCTTAGCGTAACTAAACGCGTCCGAATAAAAAGCATCATCAGGCAAACCCGCCTGCACAAAACTGCCATGAGCAACTTCCACCATTGCCGGCGCACCACAGCAATAAACTTCATAAGCACTTAAATCGCTAATATCATCCAATACCGCCTGATGCACCAGGCCAGTTCGGCCCTGCCAGTTATTCTCAGGTGTTGCATCAGACAACACCGGAATGAATTTTATCTGTGGATATGACTTTGTCCAAGCCTCGGGTAAGGCTGGCATATACAGGTCTTCCAGTGCTTTTGCACCCCAATATATCGTGATTTCGCGTTTAATATTATTGTGTATCATGTGTTCAACAATACCTTTGATTGGCGCAAACCCGGTACCGCCCGCCACCATGATCATAGGCTTATCAGAATCATCACGATAATAAAAACTGCCGAATGGGCCTTCAATGCGCAAAATAGCTTTATCCGGCATTTCATTAAACACATACTCGGTAAACACCCCACCCGGAATCAAACGTAAATGCAATTCCAGCAAGTTATCTGCATGCGGTGCATTAGCGAGTGAAAAAGCACGACGCTTGCCATCTTTCAGTAAAAACTCAATATATTGTCCCGCCATAAACTGCAAACGCTCATTACTGGGCAGTTTTAAAAATAAAGCCATCACATCATGAGAAAGCTGCTGCTTGCTCTCAACTCTCGCAGGAAGTATGCGCGGCGCTATAGTGCCTATAATAATTTCACGACACTCAATAGTAAGGTCCGACAATGGTCGTGCACAGCAGAATAGCGCTTTACCGGCGGCTTTTTCTTCTTCGCTCAACGCACTGCGCGCATAATCGCCATAATCGACCTCACCGCTCAAGATTTTTCCCTTACAGCTGCCACAGGCACCGTTACGGCAACCATATGGAATATTAAAACCTGCCTCTAAAGCTGATTCCAAAACAGTTTCATACACTTTTGCGTTACAGGTATGGCCGCTGGGTTGGATAGTAATTTGATATGTCATGTTATGTAATTCTGTAGATTTAATTAAAATTTATATTAGGGTACTTCTATAAATGCAGAGTTTGGTCGCACTAGTCTTCACGGCGAAATTCGCCCTCTATCACATCATCATTGGCCGCTTGATATGGCGATTCGCGAAATGGGTCATTTGAAGGCGGCTCGTTTATTGATTGGGTACTTTTGATCGGGATCAGCAGCAAGGTAACTGCAATAATATCAGTGATCACACCGGGCAGCATCAACAATACACCCGCGATAATATTGCGCGCACTGCCAAAAACGGCTTTTGCCGGGTTACCGCCAGTAGCCATGTTCTGCATCATACGTACGCTGAACGTTGCTTTTTCCTCGCGAATCAAGCGTAAGCCTAACCAACCTATAACGACTAAGTAAAATAACAGCAGCCAGCCATACCGGCCTGCCAATTCAATCAACAGCCATATCTCTGCGATTGGAAAAGCGAGTAAAATCAAACCTATTAAAAAACGCATGCTATGCTACCTTAAATGTTGAATCAAAAAACAGTTGCGCAAATAGAGCCTATATTAGTGCTGACCAATATGCCTGATGTAGCCAGCGCCAAACAGCTGGCCGAGTCTCTCGTTACACAAAAACTAGCTGCGTGTGTAAACATATTAGGAGCTTGCCAGTCTATCTACGAATGGCAGGATAAACTGGAACATACCAATGAAATACCCATGCTGATTAAAACCAATAAAGCTCAATACTGCGCACTGCAAGCTGCCATTATAAAAGCGCACCCTTATGAACTTCCTGAAATAATCACTATCAACGTAGATGGTGGCTTACCTCAATATTTACAATGGGTAAGCGCACAATTATCTACTTAAGGTTCTCCATGTTAAAAAGATTTTCTTATTTTTTATTTATACTATTTACCGTATTTGCCACGTTGCTAAGTAACTCTACTAATAGTAACGCTGCCAATACAAGCAGCATCAGTAACAGCTTATTTACCAACGATACAGCTGAAGAAGAATTCCTGTCACCAGATATAGCTTTTGGACTGGATATTATTCAGGTTAACGGAGAAATCCATGCTAACTTTAAAGTAGCCCCTGGTTATTACCTGTACAAAGAGCGCATTAAATTTGTGTTATCACCAGCACTGGATCATATAGTGCAATTGCCTAGTGGCGACATCAAAAACGACCCTAATTTTGGCAAGATGGAAGTATACCACCATGATTTTACTGGAAATATTGACATTAAAGACGCAAGCAATACGCCAGTAACCATCAAAGCCAGCTATCAGGGCTGCAGTGAAAAAGGCCTATGCTATGCACCGCAACACAAAACTTTCACTATTAAGCTTCAAGTAGCTGATACAGCGTCAGATACTTCAGCATCAAAAGAACCAGGCGGTATCAAAGCCAACAGCAGCGATGATAGTCAGGCAACCAGCCTACTGAAAAGCGGTAAATGGTGGCTGATCATTCTAGGTTTCTTTACTGCCGGTTTGTTGCTGGCCTTCACTCCCTGCGTATTTCCAATGATTCCGATTCTGTCTTCCATCATTATCGGTAAAAACGCCCATGTCACTCGCTTTCATGCTTTCAACCTGTCACTGGCCTATACATTCGGCATGTGCCTTACCTATACGCTGGCCGGCATCGCAGCCGGCTTATCCGGGCAAATGCTAAGTGCCGCCTTGCAAACACCATGGGCTTTGGGCTTTGGTGCCTTAGTATTTGTACTGCTGGCACTATCCATGTTTGGCTTTTATGAGCTAAAACTGCCAAGTGGCCTTGAAAACGGGCTGATGTCTTTAAGCCGTCGTATCAAAGGTGGGCATTTATTCAGCGACTTTCTGATGGGCGTACTTTCAGCGTTAATCATCAGCCCGTGCGTGGCTGCACCACTTGCCGGTGCCTTGCTTTATATCAGCAAAACCAGTGATGTAGTGCTAGGTGGCGTTGCCTTATTTTCACTTTCCCTCGGTATGGGCGCCCCACTAATTCTCATTGGCGCATCAGCCGGCACCCTGCTACCCAAGGTAGGCAGTTGGATGAATGCAGTACGTAACTTGTTCGGCGTGTTGATGCTGGGCGTAGCGTTATGGCTGATTGCGCCACTTATTCCGTTGAGTGTACAAATGGTACTTTGGGCTGCATTATTAATTGTGCCCGCAATTTTTATGCACGCACTGGATCCGCTACCGGTTGATGTAAAACCAGCACTCAGGTTCTGGAAAGGTATCGCATTGATGATGCTGGTTACCGGCCTGGCGATGCTGATTGGCGCGCTATCCAATGCCAAGTCTCCATTACAACCGCTAAGTGGATTGCTGGCAAAAAACACCTCAACCCAACAACACTCCAGCCTTGACTTTAAACGTGTTAAAAATCTGACTGAACTTGATGCTCAATTAAAAGCAGCCCAGGGTAAAATGGTGATGCTCGATTTTTACGCTGACTGGTGCGTATCATGCAAGGAAATGGATCAATTTACGTTTAGCGATGCGCGGATACAAAATGCACTGAAAGACACTATTCTGCTACAGGCAGATGTCACAAATAACACGGAAGACGATAAAGCCTTGTTACAGAAATTCAACCTGTTCGGCCCACCCGGAATTTTATTTTTCAACGACAAAGCTATAGAGGAATCTCATCTCAAGGTTGTCGGTTACCAAAATGCCGATGATTTTCTTAAAACCTTGAATCAGCGCGGCAGTTGCCTGCCGGAAACCACTCAATGCTAAAAAAAACGTTATCCATCACTGGCTATTTGCTTACGCTGATCATTTTAGGCTTGGCTGTACGGCATTTTGCCATCAACCCCATGATTAACAACCCGGCAATAAATAGCGCACCGCTTTTTGCAGCCAGCCTGACCGACTCGCAAGGCGTCAAACAAAACCTGAATCAATACCGCGGCAAAATTATCGTGCTTAACTTCTGGGCGACATGGTGCCCGCCCTGCCGCGAAGAAATGCCGGAACTCTCAAAGTTACAACAGGAATATAAAAACAAAAATGTCATGGTTTTAGGCATTGCAGAAGACGAACTGGCGGCAGTCAGAACATTTCTGCAATCCTATCCGGTAATGTATCCGACTTTTATCGCCGATAATGAAAACATTGACTTAAGTACCAACCTGGGTAACAACAAAGGCGTTCTACCTTATACCGTCATAATTGGCGAAGATGGCACCGTAATTGATACATTTTTTGGCAGAATCACCAAGCCTTTACTTGAAAAATCCATACAAAACTTATTACCGCACTAAAAATTGCCTTATAATTAAGTACCCCTGCATTTAAAGATACTTCGCATTAGTTATCTATAAATTAGGTAAATTCGCTTAATTACATCAAAGTTGCTGGACAAAATTCCTTAACTTCGGCAAACTTGCGTTTATGAAATACAGCAATATACGCAATAATTCGCAAGCAAAGGCAACCAACCATGTCATCTAAATCCATTTTAGTTTTGCATGGTCCCAACCTCAACCTGTTGGGATTGCGCGAGCCAGAACACTACGGCAATACCACATTGGACGGTATCAATCAGGCACTGACCAATCAGGCAAAGGCAGCTGATATCGCATTGGAATGTTTTCAAAGCAACTCTGAAGCCGAGCTGGTAGCTAAAATTCAATCTCTGGCAACCACAAAAACTGACTTTGTAATTATCAATCCGGCTGCATTCACTCATACATCTGTTGCAATG
>Ga0208397_100826_pt1 | contig 10219 bp, 10 predicted proteins | sample LakWasMe76_LOW10_2_FD_183904 | JGI IMG/M metagenome (GOLD analysis project Ga0208397, IMG submission 183904) | Freshwater sediment methanotrophic microbial communities from Lake Washington under simulated oxygen tension - Sediment Metagenome... | ecosystem: Environmental > Aquatic > Freshwater >...
TTAAGGCAAAAATCGATACCGGCGCCCGGTCATCGGCGTTGCATGCGTTTGCTATCGAGCCTTATCGAAAAGACGGGCAACGCTGGGTGATGTTTGCTATTCATCCCTTGCAACAACGTTGCGATGTATCGATTGAATGTCATGCGCCGGTTAAAGACAGGCGGATGGTTACGGATTCCGGGGGACACAAACAGCGTCGGTATGTGATAGAAACGCAGTTGGTTCTGGGGCAGTCGGCGATCAGGGCCGAAATGACGCTGACCAATCGGGACACGATGCGTTTTCGTATGTTGCTGGGGCGTACGGCGATGGATGCGCGGTTTATCATCGATCCCGGCGCATCGTATTTGCAGGGTCGGCCGGATGCGGATGAATACCAGCGATTGCTGGCGCCGGAAAGGAGTATAGTTCCAGGCAATTTAATGGTCGAAAGGCATTTTGATTAACATGAGTAAGAAAATAAAAACCGCGTTTGTCTGCGATCAGTGCGGAGCCGATTATCCCCGCTGGGGCGGACAATGCACCAGTTGCGGCGAATGGAATACCATCAAGGAAGTCAGGCTGGGCGGGGCGGAGCGTAACAACCGCTCGGCAGGTTATGCCGGAAGCCGGTCCGAGGTCAAATTACTGTCGGATGTTAATCTTTCCCAGGCGGAGCGGATTTTCAGCGGAATTTCCGAATTCGACCGCGTTCTGGGCGGCGGCATAGTCTGCGGCAGCGTGGTGCTGATCGGCGGAGCGCCGGGGGCGGGCAAGAGTACGCTGTTGTTGCAGGCGATTGCCAATATTGCCGCGCGCGGCGTCAGCGTGCTGTATGTGTCCGGCGAGGAGTCGCTGCAACAGATTGCCGAACGGGCGCACCGGCTCAAACTGCCTGCGGACAAAATCATGATGCTGGCCGAAACCTCGGTGCAACGCATCTGCGATGTGTTGGATGAAGTCAAGCCGCAAATTCTGGTGATCGACTCGATTCAGGTGATGCATACCCAGGATACGGAATCCGCGCCGGGATCGGTTTCCCAGGTCAGGGAGTCGGCCAGTTATTTGACCCAATATGCCAAAAAGCATGATGTGTCGATTTTTATGGTGGGGCATGTCACCAAGGATCAATCGCTGGCGGGACCGATGACTTTGAGCCACATTGTCGATACCCAGGTGATGCTGGGGTCCACCGATGACGCCCGGTTCAGGGTGTTAAGGGCGGACAAAAACCGTTTCGGCAGCGTCGGCGAGTTGGGCTTTTTCGCGATGGACAGCACGGGACTTAAAGAAGTTAAAAATCCCTCGGCGATGTTTTTAAACCGGCCGGACAAACCCTCGTCAGGTAGCGTGGTTACCGTGTTGTGGGAAGGGACGCGGCCGCTGCTGGTGGAGATTCAGGCGCTGGTGACCGAATGTCAGTACGGCAACCCCCGGCGACTGGCGGTGGGCTTCGATCAAAACCGTCTGGCGATGCTGCTTGCTGTGCTGTCCCGGCACGGCGGCATTTTTACCGCGAACGATGAGATTTACGCCAATGTGGTCGGCGGCATTAAGGTGACCGAAACCAGTTCCGATTTAGCCATTGTGGTGGGGGTTGTTTCCAGTCTGAGGGACAAGGTGATTCCGCACGATGTGTTCTTTTTCGGCGAAATCGGCCTGAGCGGCGAAATCAGGCCGGTCGCCAATGGTCATGCGCGGCTTAATGATGCGGCAAAACACGGTTTCAAGAAGGCCGTTATTCCCAAGGCCAATGTGCCTAAAAAATCGATTGAGGGTTTGGAGATTCACGGCGTCTCTACGCTGTCCGAGGCGTTGGATATTCTTTCAGAGCTGTGAGGTTATCATCGATCGCTTCCCTGATTTTTGGTTTTGGTAGATGGAAAGCCTATCCCCCGTTTTTCTAAGAGCTGTTGTATTTATATGAATTCAAACGGTTAAGAATCGGTAATGCCCTCAATCTATTTATGAGTGAATTTTAAATTCCTTTGCCTTGCGGCCGGTGGCTTTGGATAATAGCTATTATAAGTTCCTGTTTTCAATTGAAGACAACCCAAATGAGTTAATTAAGCTTTGTGATTACAAAGCGTGAGATGAGGATATGCACAAAAAAGAATACCAGTTAAGGCCGGGAAATCCTTATCCTTCCGGTTCCAGAGCTAAAAGCAAGGGTGTTAATTTTTCCATTTTCAGTCGTTATGCGACGCATGTTGAACTGTTGCTTTTTGATGCGGCAGACTGCGATGAACCCTTTCAAACCATAGCGTTAAAGGAAGACGTTAATCGCACTTTTTTTTCATGGCATGTTTATGTGACCGGATTGCCGGCCGGTACTTGGTATGCGTGGCGCATGGACGGGCCTAATCATGTCCGTGAAGCGGGATTGCATTTTGATAAGGACAAGCAGCTGATTGACCCTTGGGTGCGTGCGGTCAGTCATAAGCGTTGGAGTCGCAAGGCCGCGTGTATGCCGGGCGACAATAAACTGACCGCCATGCGTTGCGTTGTTGTTGACGATCGTTATGACTGGGAAGGCGATGTGCCGCTGCGCATTCGTAGCGAAAGAGCCATTGTTTACGAATTGCATGTCGGCGGCTTTACGCGGCATCCTTCTTCAAAAGTGGCCAATCCGGGCACCTTTGCCGGACTGATTGAAAAAATCCCTTACCTGCAAGCGCTCGGTATTACGCACGTTGAACTATTGCCGGTCATGGCATTCGATGAGCAGGATGTTCCCAGGCATACTGCCGATTTGGGGCTGAAAAACTACTGGGGATACAGCACTCACAGTTTTTTCAGTCCGCATCCGGGTTATTGCGTCACTCCGGAGCAGGGAACCCATGTCCATGAATTTCGCGATCTGGTTAAAGCGCTGCATCGGGCGGGCATGGGCGTCATTATGGACGTTGTGTTTAACCATACCGCAGAGGCCGGGGCAGACGGTCCGATCATTAATTTCAGGGGCATAGGCGATGATATTTTTTATCATCATGACCAGTTCGACAAGAGCATCCTTCACGATTACACCGGCTGCGGCAACACCGTAAACGCCAATCATCCGCTGGTGGCCAATTTTATTATCAGCTGTCTGGAGTATTGGGTCAGGGAAATGCATGTCGACGGTTTTCGCTTCGACTTGGCCAGCGCGTTGGCGCGAGGGGAGGGCGGCGAAGTGCTGCAAGATCCGCCTTTGCTTTGGGGTATCGAGCTTTCGGAGCAGCTGGCTAAAACCAAGTTGATTGCCGAGGCTTGGGACGCGGCAGGACTGTATCAGGTCGGCAGTTTTCCCGGTTATCGCTGGGCCGAATGGAACGGCAGATACCGGGATGTGATCCGGCGTTTTGTGCGCGGCGATAAGGGACTGGTCAATGAGCTGGCAACCCGGCTTTGCGGCAGTAACGATCTGTACGAGCACAAAGGCCGACTGCCTATTAACAGCATCAACTTCGTCACCTGTCACGACGGTTTTACCCTGTACGATTTGTTTAGCTACAACGAAAAACATAACTATGCTAACGGTGAATATAATCAGGACGGTTGCAATAATAATTTAAGTTTCAATTGCGGCATTGAGGGACAAACCGAAGATTTAAGCATTCTGGCGTTGCGCAGAAAACAGGTGAAAAATGTTTTCGCCATGTTGCTGCTCAGTCATGGCGTCCCCATGTTACTGGCGGGCGACGAGTTATTAAACAGCCAGCACGGCAATAACAACTGCTACTGCCAGGATAACGAATTGTCCTGGATAGATTGGAATATGACCGAGCAAAATGCCGATATGCTGCGTTTTGTCCAACTAATGATAGCGTTGCGCAAACGACACCCATCCATCATGCGGCGGCGTTTTTTGACCGGAAAACCCGTCAATGGCCGGGGGATAGCCGAAATTCAATGGCACGGCACTGAAATCGACAAGCCGTTATGGGGCGATTATGACGCGAAGGTTTTGGCTTTTACCCTGGCGGGCGTTGAAGACGACGAACCCGACTTGCATGTTGCAATGAACATGTCGGACCAACACGTTCGCATTGAATTGCCGTTTATTGTCGGTCGAGCATGGCGTCTGGCTTTGGACACTTCGCTGAATTCACCGCAGGATATCGTGCTTCCGCAAGACCAAAAACCGGTACGCGAAGATTTTTATTCGGTAAATAACAGGGCTGTAGTGGTTTTTGAGAATGGGTGTGGTTGATCAATAGCTTGTCGACTACATCTGGATCGAGAAATTCGTCCTTGCAGTTGTCGGGGGGCAAATCAAAGCGGACTGTACTTAAGCTTGCTCCGCTCCGCAGTAAAGTGATTTTGCAGGCGATTATCCGACCTGCAAGGCTTTCAGATTGGCTCGTATGCATAACGTAAAGATATTCCGCCAAGAGGACGGTCATGCCTGAACAAACCAATCCTTATGATTCACTTCTTCCTTCTTCTTTGGCTGTTTGGCTGACCACCGCCGACCAAACCTTGTTGTTGCAACGACAGGCGGATGACCTTCGCTTTGCCGACAACGCCAATGATTTCCCTGTGATAACCGTGGATGCGGGGCAGACGTATCAAGTCATGGAAGGATTCGGATTTTCGTTGACCGGCGGCAGCGCCATGCTGATCAGTCGCCTGCCTGCTCCAGACAGAAGCGCATTGTTGCGTGAATTGTTCTTGCCAGACGGCATCGGGGTTAGTTTTCTGCGTCTGAGCATCGGTGCGTCGGATTTGAGCGAGCGCTGCTTTACCTATAACGACAGGCCGGATGGACAATCCGACTTTGAGCTGGTCCATTTCGACATCGAAGCCGGGGACCTTGAAGTCATTCCGCTGTTGCGGGAAATCTTGGCTATCAACCCCGAGATCAAGATCATGGCTACGGCGTGGTCGGCGCCAATCTGGATGAAGACCAACCGGAGTTTTCGCGGCGGCAAACTGAAACCGGATTGCTACACTGTTTACGCCGCTTACCTGGTCAAATACCTGAAAGCCATGCGGGACAGAGGCATTACCGTTCATGCCATCACCCCGCAGAACGAACCCTTGAATCAAAAAAACGAACCCAGCATGATCATGGAAGCGAGCGAGCAGGCCGAGTTCATCAAAAATCATCTGGGACCGGCTTTGCAGGCAGCTGGATTGGGTAATGTGGAATTGTTTTGCTGGGACCACAATTGCGATGTGCCAGAGTATCCGTTGGAAGTCTTCGCCGATGCCGAAGCGCGCCGTTATCTAACCGGATCGGCCTGGCATCTATACGGGGGGGACATTTCGGCCCTTTCCGAGGTGCATCGGCTTTACCCTGAAATGAAACTGTATTTCACCGAGCAGTGGGTGGGATCAGACGGACAGTTCGGGGGGGATTTAATGTGGCACGTGAAAAATGTCCTGATCGGTTCCCTACGCAACTGGAGCCGGACCGTGCTGGAATGGAACCTGGCCTCCGACCCGTTTTGCTGTCCCCATACGCCGGGTGGCGAGGTTCGTTGTGTCGGAGCTTTAACCCTGGGCGAAGAGGTTACCCGCAACGTTGCCTACTATGTGATCGCCCATGCCGCGAAATTCGTACGCCCCGGTTCGGTGAGGATTTATTCCGATCAACAAGCGTCTTTGTCCAATGTGGCTTTTGTTACGCCTGAGGGCTACATCGTTCTGATTGCGCTTAATGATGGGGCTGAATCACGATCCTTTAGTATCCGATTCCAAGGGAAAAATGCAGTTGCCGCCCTGCCTGCAAGTGCGGTGGCTACTTATGTTTGGCGAGCAGCGTAAAAGTTTATATATCGTTCCCACGCTCCAGCGTGGGAATGCAGCAAGGGACGCTCCAGCGTCCCGTTCCACTAAACCACAGCCAAAAAAGTCGTCATGGGAAGAAGCCGTTACACAATAACTGAACCGGATAAACCGCACTTTATGACCTGCACGGTGCTGGAATGGCTACCCGTTTTCACACGCCCTGAGACCGTACAAATCATACTCGATTGCTGGCGTTACCAACAAGAACACGAAGGTTTTCAGCTCTACGGTTATGTCATCTTAGAAAACCATTTACATTTTATTGCCCAAACAAAAAACCTGAACAAATGTGTGAGCAGTTTCAAATCATATACTGCGCGGCAGATTATCGATCATCTGCAAACACAGCATGCTGAGCGTTTATTGGCACATTTACGTTATTTTAAAATAGCGCACAAAACAGACCGGGAATATCAATTCTGGCAAGAAGGTGTTCATGCTGAACTGGTTTTAGCGAAACAATGATGCGGGGGAAATTAGACTACATCCACGCTAATCCTGTGAAGCGCGGTTATGTAAACTTGCCTGAACATTGGCGCTATTCGAGTGCCGGTGCGGGTTTGGAGGGATTGATCGATATAGACCATTGGTGAAGTCGACGCTGGAGCGTGGGAACGATAAAACTCGTATGAATCAAACTTGATTATTGATAAATGTCTTTGCGGTGACCTATTTTAATAACCTGAATAATCAGGCGCTGGTCGGCTATTGAATACACTACGCGGTAATCGTTTATTCGAATTCGATATGAGTATGCTGATCCGGTCAGCTTTTTACATCCATCCGGCCTTGGGTTTTCGGCTAGCGCTTTAATGCGTTCCGCCACTTTCTCGGCTATCGGTCGCGGCAGCTGCGCTAATTCTTTTTTGGCGGTCTGTTTAAACTCAATCCGGTAACGGATCCGGGTCATAGATTAAGTTCTTTTAAAACGTCCTCAAGCGGAATAGTACCTTCATCTTTACGTTCAGCAATGGTTGCCAGGTCTTCAAGGTCTTCTAACAGCTCCAGATAGTCTGCCATTGGCAAAATGACTGACAACTTGTGGCCGTTTGAATCGGTTATGTATTGTGGTTGTGCGCTCATTGTCTTGGCTCCTGTTTCCTGTCGCTTTGGATTATACCGCTTTGGGCATAGATGGACATTAATCTTGTAGCAGGAAAAGTCTGGTTCGAGCGACGGCAAGAACTGGCGTTTCCGGCAACAATATTTCTCCAGCCGACGGGGCATGTTGCCGCGTCCGAAACGTTTTGCGGCGGTTAAATGTGATTATTTAGCCAGACATTGCAGAACCTCAGGGACGGGGTTGCAAACCCCGTCCCGCTTGGAAGCACGGTGGCTACTTATGTCTGGCGGGCGGTGTGAAAGTTTCTGCTGACATTGCGTAGGGCTGATTAACGCCACGAAGCCCCGGATTTAGCAACCTCTATTTTTGGCTCAGTTTTTTTCTTGTCCATGCCGGGTGTCTTCGGCAACCAAGAACGGCATAGACTCGTGCGGTTTGATTTTCAACCCGATAATAAACGGCAAACGGGAATCGTTTTGATAATAAGCGGTGATATTTCCCGAAATAGACCTGATGAACTCCAGCGTTAATCATCAATGAGTCAATGTCTTAAAGAAGCGTGTCTACAAAATAACTTCCCAAGCCTTCTGCCTGCTGCTCATAAAGCCGGTAACCATCGATTAAATCCCGTTGCGCAGAGCGCTGTATTTGGATTTTCATGGAAGCTGGTTGCGAATGTCCTTTTTTGCATCATTCCAATCGATAAAGGTATCGGTTCCATCATTAAGCATCTCTTCCCTTTGTTGTAATACCTCGAAATGCCAAGCCGGAGAGTTGATGTTATCAGCATGAGTACATAAGCTGTCCCAAAGAGACTCCATAACTTGGATTTTTTCTGTGACGGACAATTTTTCTATTTGAATGGCTGTCATGATGATTTCCTAAGTAGAGATAGCGAAGGCAAGCACATAGGATTGCACTACAATTTCCGACCAAGGCTAGTGTCTACAAAATGCAATAATAGACCCGCTCCCTGTCTTTTCGGTTTCAAGGGAGAAACGTTGCCAAAGCCGATATTCACCACGTTTGTCGGGAGTTAACGGCATTCCCGACAGCCGCAGTTCGTGGGTAAAGCTGGATTTGATCGCCCGCCAGCGTCCCGAGTAATCGGCATCGCCGTCAGGCAACGTCCAAACAGCATGCTAGTGATCCGGCAGAAGAATAACAATGGCGTCGACGGTGAAAGACCGTTCCGTCCGCACTTTGCGAAATGCGTTGCGCAGTTGCCGGACGTGTCGCACCAGCAAATCGGAACAACGAGTAGCAGGACGGGGCATGTTGCCCCGTCCTGCTCGGGAAAACCGCATGTCCGGTGGTGTGGGAGGAATGACGGGGGCAATCCCGTCATCTCCACCCGATCAGCGTTAAGCGCATCTAATCGTGTTGACGGTTCAATTACATGCGTCCAAGTAAAGCATGGCAGTTGCAAAGTCGCTTTCGTCATCGGGGTTTTTCATCATGGCGGATTTTAAAATTGTTAATTTGTCTTCCGTCGGTTTGAGGCGTTTGTTAATGGCATCAAGTTCGGGGCTTAAAGCTTTTAATTTGGCTTGATCGTGATGCTGATGGGCTATCAGAAGTTCCTTCTTGATTTTTATTTTTTGGCATTGATCCATGTGCGATTGCTTCATCAAATCAATGGCGGCTTCCACCTCCATGCTGTTGGCGGCAACAGATGCAGAGAAAAACAATCCAACGGCGACTGCCAAAGTAAAAAGCAACTGTTTGTGCAACACAGGATCTTGCAAATCTTTACTGTGTTGAAAAACAAACACTTTAGGTTCGACATTTTTATCTTTCATAGTGGTTTTCCTTGCTTCAACATTAACGCTGAGTTGAGCAGCTTGTCTGCTCAAACGAAACTTATGCCCTTTGGGTATAAGGATTTTTCATGATCACCGGCCCAAACTGGCTTATGGCTAACGATGATGACCTGTCCGCTAGGAGGGGGCTACGCCACGGCAATTGTTGGCCTTTAAAATTAAGAGAACCGCCGCAAGTTCCGCATCCTTTTCAACTGGGCGTGGCACATTATATTCGCCCATGTCGGTTTTAACCCTATTTGGATGCAAAATCAACACGGCGACTTGCTGCCGATAGAGTCCATGAATGTGCTGACAACAGATCGTAGCTTCGAAGCCCCGGATTCCGCTGCGCTTCATCCAGGACACTTGCTAGGCGATGCAAAATAACTAATACAATCGAACATAAAAAATCCCCGCTTGGAAAGCCCAAGTGGGGATCAAATGAGATCATCTCGATCATGGCGGATTGCTAACGCGAATCCGCCTTACAGCGTTGCAAACTCCGGCCCGCTTGGGTGGCAGGCGTCAAACTCCGTCCCGCTCGGAAGTTATTTATTTTCTCGTAATAAATTCAAATATGATCTTTCTTTGTCTTTACTTTTCCATGTTTCTGAGATGTGTTCACTAAGGGCTGGAATATCTTGTTCAAGTGTTGATGGCCATAAACATGGATTATAGTCGTAGACTCTTAGCATATGGTCTATATCAAATATTGGCGCTGTTCCTTTTGCCCTAATGAGGCAAACCGGCTTGTTAAATGCTATTCGCATTCCTAATTCGAACAAGACATTAGGATTATGCTCTGTTAAATCGACAATCACTAAATCGGCTGAGTCAAGATCATTTACTATTGTCGATTGTATAACCTCGCTGCCAGCTTTTTTTGCAGTTTTTGCATTAAAATTTGCTTGCACAGCAGCAGGTGTAATTAAATGCTTAAGTACCTCATCAAAATAACCTTTGGAATAGCTCGACGTTTTTTCTGAAAAAGGCATCGCAACAAATGCTATAAGATCACCCGAGTTCTTAGATTCGCCTAAAATAATTGAAGCCCCGGAAGAAGTTGTTGATTTCGTTTCTATCTCCTTTTCTTCACTTACCCCAGTTTTTACTTTTATATCATTGATATACTTTAAATTCTTTTGATAAAGATTGTAGAATTCATCCTGTAGGGACTCATCTACACCAAATTCGGTTTTAAGTGTATTTTTTAAATATTGAATTTCAGGTAAATTTTGCCCTTGATAATACTCAAATACCTTTTTGAAGAGCTCTACATTTAAGAATGCATCTTTTACAGCGTCATATTCTTCTTCTGGAGATTTCGGATATGCGAATCGCTGTCCAATTTCACCAATTTCAATTTTCGCTGTATCTCGAGTACCAACCGTCAGACCATAATCTCTTGAAGAAGCCGTGAGATAGAAGAAATTATTACCGATCCCCATCTCAAGAGCTGACGCAATATCTCTAGGGAAGCGCTGAACAAATCGTATTCCAGCCACAATTGCCAGACAAGCTGATTTTTTTGAAAAATAGCCACTTGGCAACACCCAATAAATAGCATTGTTAACCGGTTTTCCCGATTTTTCTTCTT
>Ga0208397_100829_pt1 | contig 10196 bp, 8 predicted proteins | sample LakWasMe76_LOW10_2_FD_183904 | JGI IMG/M metagenome (GOLD analysis project Ga0208397, IMG submission 183904) | Freshwater sediment methanotrophic microbial communities from Lake Washington under simulated oxygen tension - Sediment Metagenome... | ecosystem: Environmental > Aquatic > Freshwater >...
CGATCACAATGAACCGGAAACGCTGGTCGCCCTCATCCTGCAGAATCTTTGCAGCACGAATGATGGTGGGTACGTCGTGATCCAAGCCAAAGCCGCCCACGTACATGACTACCAGCTGGCGCCCCGCGCCACCATCGTAGGACTCCGGCTTGTTGTAGAGTGCGAGGTCCACGCCATTCGGTATGCAGACGATCTTCGCGGGGTCGCCGCCGCTGCCTGCAACGTGATCTGCCAGATTGGGCAGGGTCGAGGAAATACGCACCGCCTTGCGGTACATCAGCTTCTCCACGTAGCGGAACACGTGATACATGAGGCTGTTCTTCTTCAATCCACCAATGTCGACAAGCGCGTCCGGCCACACATCGCGCACCTCAAAGATGAAAGGCACGCGGTACCGGCCTGCCAGTCGTGCGGCCGCCCACCCCGTGAACAGCGGCACCGAAGGCCCCAGGACCACGTCCGGGCGATCACCCAGCGTCTTGGACGACTGGAGAACACGCCACACGTTGTCCAGCATGTTCAGACCGCGCCCCAGGCCATTGCCTACATAAGGGCGCGTCTTGAGCCAGACCACCCGGATACCGTCCACCATCTCCACACGCCACAACTCGTCGTCGCGCAGGCTCTCCTTGTGTGTGAAATGGCAATAGCCATTGGTAAACATCGTAACTTCATGGCCACGCCGGGCCAATTCCACGGAGAAGTCCCAGGTCCGGGGCGACTGCCCCTTGGGCTGGTCATACGCCGCAACGTACCAGATCTTCATGCCGCGCTCCTGTTGGCGCGATCGCTGTGCGGAATGTTGTTATGCATAGGGCTCTGAAATAGCGGGCAGCGCGGCAAGGATCAATACATCTTCGGAATGGCGTTCACCACCTTGATGGCTTCCTTGAAATCCACCCCGACCGCATCCAGGTACCACTTGATGTTGGGATACCTCGGCGAGTTTTCCTCCAACACCATCTCGAGCGCCTCGGCGCGCGTGAGATCTCCCTCGCGGATCTGGTTGCTGCGGAACGTGTCGTGCTCCGTGAAGCCCGCAACCGTGTAGTAGATGTAGTTGTAGAAAGCCGCGGTGCCGTCACCGATGCGCCACGTGGTCTTGGTGTCGGGCGCCTTCTCCCAGTCATACAAGGCCAGCGTGTCGTCAATCTGCTTCTCGTCCCAGCGCCAATAGTCGAACACATGGTAGTAGTCGGTCTTCTTCGTGAAGCTCCGGTAGTACTCGCCGGACAGCGTGTCCCACAGGGAGCTGTTGAAATACCCCGGACTTGCCAGCATGGCCTTCAGACGTAGGTACTGGTAGCGCAGTTGCTTCATTGCGCCGTGCGAATAGACACGCTTCTCCTCGAAATCCGGCGGCACGCCCAGGAAGCCCGCCTTGAAGTGCGTCACCTCGAGGGGGTTGATGCCCCACAGGTTCAGGCTGATGCCGGTCTGCTCCTTGATGGTCTCGATATGCCTGAAGAAGTGCTTGTCGCCGGCCGTCAGGATGCTGATCATGCCCAGATGCGGGGACTTCAGCCAGGCGCGCAGGTTCTTGGCGATGTACTCACGCTTCTTGGTGATGTCATCGGCCACGATGATGTTCTCGACACCGAGTTCGGCGCACATGCGGCTGATATTGCGGCGGCCAAGATCCGTCACCATGCCCCAATCATAGGTGTAGGTGACCGGCTTCATCTGCAGCTCTTTGACGATCAGGTGCAGTCCGTAGCAGCTGTCGCGGCCGCCGGAGAACGGAACGATGCAGTCATTCCCGGATATTCTGCGGTACGGCTCGACCAGCTTGAAAATCTCCTCGATCGGCCGCGGCTTGTTGCGCGGCTTGTAGTTGCGGCAATAGTTGCAGACGCCGTCGGAATCGAAGTGGATGAACGGCATGGTCTCGGTCAGCAGGCACTTGGTGCAGCGACGCAGATCGTGCTTGCGGTATTCCAGCAGCTTCTCTTCCGCTCCCGACAAGGACAAGGCCGGGATCAGGTTGGTCTTGCGCTCCTCCCGGTCCGAAATGTCCAAGGCCACTGTCGACATGGGAATGTCGATAAACACGCCGTCCCTGACCTGGCTGATCTCGTCACAGCCAATCACCGTCAGCGGATAGCTTTCGGAGGCGAAGAACGTGCGCTGCTCCTTCTTGCCGACATACAGGCTACCGTTGTTCGAAAACAGGCACAGCTTGCCGAGCCTGGGCAGCATCAGGGCGCAGGCCACCACACCGCGGCACAGCCCCAGGATCTTCGACGGCAATTGCTCAAGAGCCCCGCCGCCCTCGATGTGCGCCGCGGCGATGCCCGCGATCACCTCGGTATCGATCTGCTGAGCCCTAGTCTTCCCGATCTGGGGCCAGATCGCCTCGTCGTTCACGACGATGCCGTTGTGGAGCACACACACCTCGTCGCGCACGACAGGCTGGTTGTCCGACAGGCCATTGGTGATCAGCCGGCTATGCCCCAGCACGATGTGGCTTGCGTAGGGGCGTACTTCCTTGAGCAATCGCGTGATCGGGTAATCGGCACGGTAGACGTGATAGACATCGCCGACGTACGTCACCAACCCGCTGGAGTCCCGGCCCCGCTGCAAGGAATGCTTTACCAGCACATTCAGCTCACTCTCGATCACCGGCGAAGATGAAACGACTCCAAATATTCCGCACATTCGAATTTACCCGGCTAATAAATAAAACAGATTCCGATATCCCTTGCCAGCCACGCCACACTCACCGCAGCACCGCTCGCCCTCAATGAAACACACGCGTATAGGGGGGCAGAACACTGCCCGCCGTCAAATGGCAATACTCCTCGACAGAGCAGTCATGGTCCACCGATACGCCGATATCGACAATACAGCCGGCGCCGACAACAGCTCCCGTCTCCACGACCGCTTGGGCGCAGACCACCGATCCAGGCCCCACCCGGGCATCCTCGGCCACGTAGGCCGACGGATGGACCAAGACCATGGGCACCCATCCCCTGGACTGAAGCTTCTCCTGAAACTTCTTTCGGGCTGCCGGATTCCCGATGGCCACAATGAAGGACTGCCCGGCCGCAAGATCAGCAAGCTGATCAGGATGGACGCAAGGGATCTCCGTCGAAGGAGAAACCGCTGCCGGGCTCTCATCAACGAATGCACGCACCCGTAAACCCATCAGCCGGGCATATAGCCACAGCTTACGGGCGTGTGCTCCGGCGCCGACGATGACAATCTCGTCACTCATGTTCAACCTTGTCTTTCGACGAGCCCCTGATATAAAGCCTCCATCCGCCTTGCACAAATCCGCCAGTCAACCCGTGTCTCGGCAATTTTCCGGTTCTCCAAGCGGGCCGAACTTCTCAACGCGGCGTTGTCCAGGCGATCCACGTCGCCGGGCGGATACAAATACCCGTTCCTACCATGCCTGACCCACTGTGCGTTGGCCGGGATATCCGTGGCAATCGGAAAACACCCGCATGCCATGGCTTCGTTAAGCGACACGTTATTCCCATCCGACAGCGCGGGAGTGACAAAGATATCCGCCCCGGCCAGCAGTCCGGCCAGAACCTGATGTTCAACGTGTCCATGGAATTGTATATGGGAGTCGATCCCGAACTGACGGGCCAGGTCGACCAGCTCCGACCGCAGTGGCCCGTCGCCCACCAGGTCGACCTGTAGCTGGCGCCCCCTGGAGAACACCTTTTCAAGCGCACGAATCAGCGTCGCGACGTCATAAACCACATCAAAGTTCCGCGTGCAAATGAGCTTCAGAGGTTCGCACCGAGCCTCTACACCCGGAGCAGGCCGAAAGAAATCGGTATCCACCCCAAAAGGCGTAGCCGTAATCCTGTCCAGCGGGACACCCAGTTCGGCCACAGCCGGATTCATGTGGTCGGCCAACGTCGTGACGACGTTGGCATGGCGGACCGCGTAACTCGCGAAATACCGCATCAACCGAGACTGCCGGGGTGCGATCAGCGCGTCCGACCCCCATGCAGTCACCACGAGCGGACGCAACCCGGCAAAAGCTGCCAGAAAACCATAACTGGTCAGATAGTGCGCATGTACCAAGTCTGGTTGCACCCTGGCGAAGATCTTGGGTAGCACCATCAGGGCATAAAAGTATCCAAACTTGCCCAAACCGAATGTCGGCAACACATGCAGCGTGACCCCCGGCACCTCGAAGGCACGAAAACTCGCAACATGCACCTCATCACCGCGGTTGCGAAAATGTTCCAACCACCTCCGCGTATGGATACTTGCCGCGTCCGCAACAAACAAGATGCGCATTACAGCAACCCTTCTTTTCTGTATCGCCGCACAAGCTGGCGCACTGCCGACTCGATTCCCAAAGCATAGACATTCCCGAGCACGTCGCAGGCGGGCGAACCGTCATAGCGTGTGGTATTGGTCAGTTCGTCAAATCGCTCTCTGCCAAATGGAATCGACTTGCCGGTCACGCCACTCAGCGCCTCTGCCAAGACTGCAGCTGCACGCCCAAACATGGCCGGCAGGCAACGCGCCGGGGGCACCACGCCCAGTTCCTGCGCAATCCAGCCCACGAACTGCCGCATGGAAACGGGTGAATTGATGATGAAAGCCCGATTGGCTGCACCGGGCGCTGTTGCGGCCACCAGCGCCGACGCCACATCCTCGACCGCAACGTAGTTGAAACAAGTGTCTTGGCTACCGAAGCAGGTGAACCAACCCCGCTTGATCATTCGCATCAGGCCCAGCAACGGATAGGCCTTGCCCTCGACCCAGCCGATCACATTGCTGGGCTGCAGAATCACGTACTCCATCCCATATTCGCCACACTTTTCACGGACTAGGTCTTCGGCGGCACTTTTGCTGGACTCGTAAACGTTCTGGGGATGTTTGGGCGCCCCCGCCTCAACCAGCCCGGCGTTCTTGCGTGCGCCATAGACGCCAACGCTGCTGAGATACACAAACCGCCTAACACCATGTGCAGCAGACCACTCCAGAAGTCTGCGCGTCCCCTCGAAGTTGACCTCCCACATTAGGCCTTCATCGCGCTTTTCGCCGGCGATGTGGAAGACAATATCCACAGAAAGCTGGAGATTGACCTGCGAGGAAAGATCCAAGCTTACAGGATGAGTCCCGCCTCCTAACTTCGTATCGGCATGGGCACTCTGCCTTTGGCCCACGTAGACCGAAAGCTGAGGAATTTCATCGCCCAGTCGCCTGAGGAAGTGCCCCCCAACAAATCCCGTCGCACCGGAAATGAGTACTGCGGAATACGGCATCACGATAGCCCCCCGCGAACGCCCTGCAATCTCTTCCGTCTTGCTATCAATACGGTAGGAATCCAAACCATCACTGCAATTATTATCAGTGCCTTGATCAGACCAGCAAATGACTCTCGCAATCCCAACAAAAATAACGGCATACATGCATACATGACCACAAATCTGTAGACACGATCTCGGCCATCGCAGTTGCCAGCCACATCGCGAATCAACCGCGCTACTTTTGCCATTAGATATGCCAAGAAAGCAACCCCCGCCAGCCCCCCTAGCAGATATCCATCACACAACAGCGACCAGCCATACCCCATCCCCACCTCATAGTCATAGCCCAGCATCTTTGCCGCCCATATTTCAGGCAGGACATCACCTCTGTCAGAGAAAAATCTGGGGACAAGTAGTTTGGGGACCTCAAGCAACGGTGTAATTGTGTATTCCAGGTCGATGTCGTTCATTAAGAAGTAAGTGATGCTAGCTGGACCAGGAATGTCGTTCTCCCAATAGTGAACCGAGCTTTCTTGCGATGCCTCTATGTAATCATCTAGACCTTGTGCATCAACTACCGCACGGAATACGCTCATGGAAAACAAAATTAGTATCCCTCCAAAAAAAGGGATCATTAGCTTACGCATGTTGATTCGCCCACCCAGCGCAGCCGAGAAAAAAACCACAAGTATCCAGAATATTGGGAATTTTGATTTGACCCCTATCCCGTGCAGCATCACCAATAGAAGTATCACGAAGGCCCGTCTAACATGCCCAGTCAATATGTACGTCGCAATTAGTTGTGACGCCCCATACATTCCCAGTAGCAGGAGGAATGCGTACCCGCCATGATCTCTGAAAAATGGACTACGCTCCGCATAAGCTATCTGATACAGCCCAAAGACTTTTTCGTTATAGCTCAAGCCCAAGCCGACCACGCCGATCACGCCGATCAGCATCAACACCCACCCCACGGCGATCGCAGCAGACAAATACTCATTTTGGCCATAAGCCTGCTCTTTCCGTTTGTAGGCAAATCGACCACCACACAGCGCAACAACGCAACACACAAGTTGAAATACCGCAGCTGCGGCCAGTACGCGAACAAGTCCCGCATCATCGACATATGCTCCTGCTTCTTCAACGTATCCACGAAAAATTGGCGTACTCTCTGGTGAATAGTAAGAAATCGCAGGAGTTAAAACGCTGTATAGCCCATTACCGACTGTCAGCATGGATAGTGGGGTCGCTCCTCCTGCTCGGCGGTATTCCGTCAGCAAAGTCATTACAGCGAATACCGCGAATGCGGCTAGAACGAAGTTAAACACCCGCCCCCCCTAACCAAGCCAACGCGCACATGCCACGGTCAATTCTGCTGTACAGCACATCGATCGACAGCACTCGGTGCAGCACGCAAATGTCCGGTGAAAACAGATCGCCGAACATCAAGACTTCGCACGCACGACGAACAGCCGTCGTCTAAAAACCAAGAGCCAGATCGGTGCCCAGAGCATGCATCCCATAATAAGAAGGGCCTTAATCAGCCCTCCTATTGACTCTCGCACACCATAAAAGAACAGCGGGCTGGCCGTATACATCATCATGGAATAAAAGGGCAGCCACCTCGTCGCGCCGATCAGCTTGCTGTCAACAATAAGGCTGGCGAGTCGTGCGACGCCATAACCCATCAGCACCACGCCCAACCAGCCCGCGACCAAATATCCATCACACAGCAGCGACCACCCGAACCCCAATCCGGGCTCATACGCGGACCCCATCATCTTGGCTGCCCAGATGTCAGAAACCACAGGTTGGCGATCGTAGACAAATCTAGGAATCAATAGTTTTCCGATTTCAATCAAAGGCTCTACAGTGTGCTTCGTCGATGAATCATTGATCACGAAGTAGGTAATGCTCGCTGGCCCTGGTATGTCGTTCTCCCAGAACCTAGCTGCGATACCGCCCATTTCGTTTTGATATTTCTTCAAAAAATCGGGCAACTCCGCCATATTGCGGATGCTTCGAAATACGCTCATCATTAAAAGAGCAGCTATCGCAATGCCTGAGGGTAGCAGCAGCCGGGAGATTCTGACCTTCTCGCCAAAGGCGACAACTGCAAATACGAGAAACACCCAGAAAACCGGAAACTTGGATTTGATCCCGATGCCATGTAGCGTCACCAGCAGGAGCACAAAGGCCGCCGACCTCACTCGGCCAGCCATCAGATACGCTGTCACGAGTTGCGAGGCGCCATACATACCCAGCAGTAGCAGGAAAGCTTGGGCACTATGTTCGCGAAACAGGGAGCTTCTTTCGGCGTACGCAATCTCATACAGTCCAAAGAAATGCCCGCTAGACACCAACCCCAGCCAAACTGCCCCAGCCACCCCAAAGGCCAGCAGAAGCCACCCCATCCATATCGCCGCGGCTACGTACTCGAACCCTGCTTCGTCTTTGACAACAGCGACTCTGGCTTTCCTGGGGCCGCCGAGCGCAACGACCAGGCAGGCCAGCTGAAACAGGACGGTCGCGAGCATGACCCGAGCGACGCCCGCCTCGTCAACGACCATATGGGCCTCGGTCATGTAGGTCTGAAAGACCACTGCGCTACCAGGCGAATAGTAGGAAATTACCGGCGTCAACGCGCCATAGAAGAACGTTCCGATCGTTAATAGCGACAGCAAGGTGATTCCTCTGGCACGACGGAACTCCGATGCCAGCGTCCAGGTCGCAAACGTGAGGTAGGTGATGAGCAAAAGATCAAACATTGGCAGACCTGTCGCTCACTTCACAACCCGAACCCGCGCCGCAACCCGCTGTGCGGCACGGCGCACCAGTTGCCAGTCGTCACGCCGCGGGGAGAACACCTGCCTAACGCCCAGGCCTCGCAGCCTGGTATAGCCATAAACGGTGATCGCAGCCGTCACCCCGGAAACAAAATTGGTAACCCATGCCGCTCCCGCCGGACCGTAAGCAGGAATACTCCACAGGGCGATGGCACCACCGACGAAGAAGGAGATGATCGCAGCATATAGCGGATACTCCGGATGCCCGCGGCCAGACAACACTTGGCTCAGGATACGCGGAACCGCCAGCAGCACGATGGACGGGGTCAGGTGCATCAGCGCGGCGGCAACCGGCTCGTACTTCGCACCAAGGATCCACTCGATGCCCCACGGAGCCAGCCATAACACGAAAGCGATCGTCAGCAGGCCCACATAGATGTTCAGCCGCATGATCGTATCAGTCAGTCCATAGTCGAACGCAGGATTGCTGGAGTGTGGGAAGATCAGCTGGCCGATCACTCCAGGGATGACCAGCAGAGTTTCCAATAGCACCAGTGCAATACTGAAAAACCCCACATACTCCGGCGCGTAGTGATAGGAAAGGATGATCAGCAGGCCGCGCATGGCAATGTAGTGCATCACGTTAGACGCATAGACCAGCCCGCCGTAGCGGAAGATGGAACGGGTCAACCCCGTACCTACCGCTGACCAAGCGTGGGATGCACGCACAAGGTTCCGCGCCACGAGCTTCATTCCCAGCAAGCTGGCGACGACCAGTGAAATGAGGGTGGCCAAGGCGAATCCGACCTCTCCGGTCAAGACCAGCAGCACCAGCCCCACGAAGGGAAAGGGCAAGGCTGTCTTCAACACGTTCAGCAGATTGACTGTGTCGAAGTTTTTCTTCCCGACCAATATCGACAGAACCTGGTTGAACACAAGGAGAAAGAAACCGGCGACGATACCCGTAAAGATCATGGCCTGGGGAATCTTGAAGTGCGCCTCGACCCATTGCCCCCCGTCACTCAGCCAGAGGGCGGCAACGCACCCAGCGGAGACAATTCCGATCGCCCCTACGGCCTTCACGTTGACCGATACGACACGCTGCTCGCTGACCTGGCCGGACGAGATAAAGTAGGTCGACGCCGGCCCCAGACCGAAATTCAGAAGGATGTAGTAGAGGTTGAAGATCAGCACGAACTGGGCGTAATGCCCGTTTTCAGACGGCGCAAGCAGCCTGGCCGCCAACAACGTGAATAGCAGTCCCAGGCCCCCGCCCGCGAGCGTGGCACCCGCGGTCGTGAACACATGTCTGAGCCTCAGCATCGCATGCTCAGCGGCAGGCCGCCTGCAGGACCGATGCAATACGTGCTTGATGGGCCTCCGGAAGGGAGGGGCTCATGGGCAGGCTCAGGACGTCACTCGAAATCTCGTCCCCCACCGGCAAGCTTGCTGTGGCGTCGGCCACGGCCGGCTGCTTGTTGAGAGGAATGGGGTAGTGCACCGATGTCGGAATACCTTCGTCGGACAGTCTCTTCTGCACCTCGTCGCGGCCTGGCACACGCACGGTGAACTGGGCCCAGGCGCTGACGTTGTGCGGCTCGACATACGGCGTGGTGTGGATACCCGCCTCGTTCAGCAGACGGATGTACCGACGGGCCACGTCCTGGCGCATGGCCATCTCCTCGTCCAGCACAGCCAGCTTGGGCAGCAGCACTGCAGCCTGGATCGAATCGAGGCGGCTGTTGACCCCGACCCGCACGTGGTGGTAACGGCGGTCCTGGCCATGCCGGGCAATCTGCTTCATCACCTTGGCCAGTTCGTCGTCGTTGGTGAAGATGGCGCCACCGTCACCGTAGCACCCCAACGGCTTGGTGGGGAAGAAGCTGGTGCAGGCAATCGTCGTGAGATTGCAGCTCTTGCGCCCCTTGTAGCTACCGCCAAAGCTCTGCGCCGCATCCTCGATCACCGGGATGCGATGGTGGGCCGCAATCTGGTTGATCGCATCGTAATCTGCACATTGCCCGTACAGGCTCACGGGAATGATAGCCTTGGTCCGTGACGTAATAGCCGCCTCCAGCAACTTCGGGTCGAGGTTGTAGGTGCGCGGATCGACGTCCACATAGACCGGCTTCGCCCCCAGCAACGCCACGGTCTCGGCAGTGGCAATATAGGTAAACCCAGGGGT
>Ga0208397_100879_pt1 | contig 9799 bp, 9 predicted proteins | sample LakWasMe76_LOW10_2_FD_183904 | JGI IMG/M metagenome (GOLD analysis project Ga0208397, IMG submission 183904) | Freshwater sediment methanotrophic microbial communities from Lake Washington under simulated oxygen tension - Sediment Metagenome... | ecosystem: Environmental > Aquatic > Freshwater >...
TGCTCTTCCGCGGACTCGTTGTCGCCTTCACGCAGGTGCATATAGAAGTCCCAGTGGCTTTGTGCATGACGCCCCGGATTCATGGCGATAAAGCCAGCATGCTGCAGGAAGCCCGGATAGACCTTGCGGCCAAATCCTGGGTAATTCGGCGGGACACTGTAGATCACCTTGTTCTCAAACCAGGAAAAAGGCTTCTTGGTAGCGAGGTCATTCACCTGCGTCGGCGATTTGCGCGGATCGATGGGGCCGCCCATCATGGTCATCGTCTTCGGCAGCTTTGGATCATCGTCGGACGCCATCAGCGAGATGGCTGCAAGGACCGGCACGGTTGGCTGGCAAACCGAGATTACATGCAGGTCCGGGCCGAGGCGGCGGATGAAGTCCTGCACATAGTAGATGTAATCATGCAGATGGAACGAGCCATCCGACATCGGCACCATGCGTGCATCGGTCCAGTCGGTAACGAATACGTCGTGCTCCGACAGCAGCGCGCGCACGGTGTCGCGCAGCAGGGTGGAGTGATGGCCGGACAAAGGGGCGACCAACAGGACGGTCGGTTGTTTCAGTTGAGCAAACTGTTTGTCGCTCATGTCTTTTTTGAAGTGAATCAGGCGGCAGAACGGTTTCTGCACTGCGACTTCTTCGAAGACGCCGACCGATTTTCCTTCAACGGGAACAGTTTTGATTCCGAACTCGGGCTTTTCATAATCCTTGCCGAGTCGATACATTAATTCGTAGCCAGCCGCGATACGTTGTGCAAACGGCGTGTGTGCGAGCGGGGAAACCGGGTTCGTGAACAGCTTGGCAGAAGCCTCCGCCCATTGGATGAGCGGGTTCAGGAAAGTGCGGTTCAACTCGTGAAATTGGTAAAGCATAGGGGCCTCTTTCAAGTGGTACCGGTGTCGCTAGATTCTGCAGATAAACCTTCGTTGCTGCAATGCATCATATACAATTTTCAGGTCTTTCCACAGAAAAATATATTTACGACCGTGCTTTAAACACACAAGTATTAAATTAATGTCCTGATCTTCAACGTTGACAACTTTGCTGTCGAGACAACGTTGTCGATAAGAACATAACACACTCCATGCCTTTCTTGCCAAGAGCCTCTGCGGCGAGCCCTCGAACTCGTATCCGGTCATTTATAAGCACCAACGGCTTAATCAACGCGCACTTGAGTCATGCCCACTTCATTCTCACGCGTTTCAAGCTTTCAACTTGAATTCCGCACAATACTGTCATATGTTCGTGGCAGATAAACCACAACATCTGACGAGAGCGGAGCGTAATTGTTAGTCGTCCCGCCTACATAAACCTTGCAGCCATCAAAGTATGCTGCTGCGGTTTGAGCAAAGACTTATTGTGCACTGCAAACCCAGCATAAACTATGCCGAGCCAATAACATGGTCACTAGGCCGGTCTCCATCCGTAAATCGTGCGCTCTAAAATTGATTAAATAGCTGTTTAGCATTTGGCGGCTTGGAACAAGCGCAGACGTTGTTTGTAAAATTTACCGCTGCCTACGGGGGCGACAACGGCTTGAGAAATCTTTTCTATACGCAGCGGACTAGCGTAAGCACTCAGCATGACAACGTTACTTTAATGTATGTTGTTGGATGTCACGCCTCGATGCACAGGAAACGATCTGTCGAGTACGAGGGTTACGCTATAGCGATCGCACACATCAGTTGTGATTCATTGCCTGACTTGCACAGACACCGTCTGTAAACTTCCAACAGTCAGTCCACATTGGGTTTCGGGAACGTCGTGCTTCAGAGCACTTCGAGGCGGGCACCGTATTTGAATACAGTGCCTGACTTGCTTAGGCGTGAAAGCGTCATGTTCGGCCAGCGATGTTCGTGGTACATCTCACATCGCTGCGTTTATTGACCCAAGCCGGCCCTGTTGCTCGCACGTCGAATCTACTCGATGCCGACCACAAAGAAAAAACGCTCCGAACCTTGCAGTTCGGAGCGTTTCGAAGAGTCTGTTGACGTTGGCTTGCGCTTAGTCGAATACTGGGCTCTCGACACCAAGAATTTTGTGCAACTTCGGCGACGTGGTGGTGTACTGCATGTGGATCTTCTTTTCCGGGAAGATATACGGTGCGGCACCGAATGCCGCCAGTGCGGCTTCGTGAAAGCCCGACAAGATCAGCTTTTTCTTGCCCGGGTAAGTGTTGATGTCGCCCACTGCGAAAATGCCAGGCACGTTGGTTTCGAACTTCTCGGTATCGACCTTCAACTGCTTGCGCTCGATGTCCAGGCCCCATTCAGCGATCGGGCCGAGTTTCGGCGACAGGCCAAAAAACACCAACAGGTCATCCAGCGGCAGGCGACGTGTCACGCCGTCGGCACCAGTCACCTTGATCTCGGTAAGCTTGTCTTCCTGTCCTTCGAAACCGGTTACTTGGCCGATCAGGAATTGCATTTCAAAGTTGTCGCACAATTCCTTCATCTTCGCGACGGAGGAGGGTGCTGCACGGAACTCCTCACGACGGTGGATCAGGACAATGGATTCGGCCTTGCCGACCAAGTCCAATGCCCAATCCAGTGCAGAGTCGCCGCCGCCGCAGATCACCAGGTTCTTGCCGTGGAAGCGGGCCGGATCCTTGACGCGGTAGAACAACTGCTTGCCTTCGAACTGTTCGATACCATCGACCTTGATCGTGCGCGGCTGGAAAGAACCGACACCGGCAGCGATAAAAATGGTCTTGGTGATGAAGCGCGTACCGGCAGACGTCTCGAGATTAAAACGACCATCTTCGCGTTTTTCGACCAGTGTCACTTCCTGGCCGAGATGGAAAGTCGGACCAAACGGTTCAATCTGCTTGAGCAGGTTGTCAGTCAGTTCCTGGCCAGTGCAAATCGGAACCGCTGGGATGTCGTAAATCGGCTTGTCCGGGTAGAGTTCCACGCATTGGCCGCCGACAGCTGCCAGTGAATCGATCACGTGCGCCTTAATTTCAAGAAGGCCGAGTTCAAATACCTGGAACAGACCGACCGGTCCGGCGCCGACAATGACTGCGTCGGTTTCGATCGGCCCTTTACCTGCGGCAGGCGCGGTATTCGGGGCTAGTGTGGAGGCGTTTATCCCGTTGGTTTCCATACGACTATCAAGTTCCTGTTTCATTTTTCAAGATTTCCAAAAAATGCCGACGCTCCTGTTCGACGGCGACCGGCCTTTAATGGCGGCGGGCATGGCTCCTCTTGTTGTTATTGTGTTACTGCGCTGCTGCAGTTTCGCGTCCAACTTCGACACTGCAACAGATAAATTACTTGGCAAGCTGCTGCAGTTTGTCCTTGACGTCTTTCCAGTCGTCGGCATCGGGCAGTGGGTCTTTTGTTTTTGTGATCGAAGGCCACTTGCGCGCCAGTTCGACATTCAGCTTGATGAATTGCTGCTGGTCTGCCGGCACGTCTTCTTCGGCATAAATTGCATTGACCGGGCATTCGGCAACGCACACGGCGCAGTCGATGCACTCGTCGGGATCGATTGCGAGAAAGTTCGGGCCTTCGCGGAAGCAGTCTACCGGGCATACATCAACGCAGTCGGTGTAACGGCAGCGGATGCAGGATTCGGTCACAACGTGGGTCATAACAGTCCTATCTGAAAATTTTTCTGAAACTGAGCTGAATTGGAGCCGGGATGGAGTGGCGCGCGGTGAAGCCGCAACCTGGACAGACAACCCGCTGCAAAGCCTTGTATTTTAAGACAATTGAGTGTTTCTAACAAACCCAAGTTAGATAGATTACGAATAAGCAAATGCGATAAATTTTCCTTGAGCGTTGCAGAAGTAGCTACTTTCCTATGTTTATTGCAACACTTTAGCGGAATTCATTATCCAATTGACAATCGCGCAAGCGCTATGACGTGACGATGCAAGATGGCACAGAAAAGATTATCCCGATGATGGTGTGGCTTGCAGATGAATAATTTGCGTTTCGCATTTGAAATTAAATCAGCGCGTGATTCGTATTTTAGTTTTAGGCTTGGTCGCCCCATGAAATAAACAATACAGTGCGCTTGCGACGAGGCAATTGCGCAAAGCATCGCCATGCTGTGCGGCTGCGTAGCGCTGCGTACGCAGATTTACTCGGGTCCTTGCCCTGAAGCACGATAAAATGGCCGCGATTAAAAATAACGGAGACCGCAATTGAGAGCAAAGATTCTCGCCGGCTTGGCTGGCCTCGTTCCCGCAATCTGTTCTGCTGCAGATATTGATGGCAGCCTGATGTCTGCGTGGTGGGGCATTCCGTTCGCAGGCCTGCTGTTGTCGATTGCGCTTTGTCCTTTATTGACGCCTTTGTTCTGGCATCACCACTTTGGCAAAGTATCTCTCGGCTGGGCACTGGCTTTTCTGATTCCTTGCGCGGTGTTTTTCGATACTGGCACTGCGACTGGTGGTGCGGTACACGCATTTGTCGCCGAGTTCATCCCATTCATTATTCTCGTCACGTCACTATTCGTTGTTGCAGGCGGCATCTGCGTTCGCGGCAACCTGCATGGCACGCCTGCACTGAATACCGGCTTGCTCGCATTGGGTACGCTGCTTGCCAGTGTCATGGGAACCACCGGCGCATCGATGCTCATGATCCGTCCGTTGATTCGCGCTAATGACAACCGCAAACATGCCGCGCATATCGTCGTGTTCTTCATTTTCCTTGTCGCAAATGCTGGCGGCTCGCTGACCCCGCTGGGCGACCCGCCTTTGTTTCTCGGATTCCTGAAGGGGGTCGACTTCTTCTGGACAATGAAGAACATCTTTCCTGAGACGCTGTTTTTGTGCTCTGCATTGCTTGCTATCTTTTACCTGCTTGATCTTTACTACTACCGCAACAAGGAAGAGGAATTTCAGCCTGACCTGGATCCGACCCCGGACTCGGCGATTCGCTTTGAAGGAAAAGCCAATTTCGTTTTGCTCGCGGTAATCGTAGGCTTGGTGCTGATGAGCGGGTTTTGGAAATCCGATGTGATCATTGACGTATTGGGTGCAGACGTCGATCTGCAAAACCTGGTGCGCGATCTAATGCTGGTCGGCGTGATTTTCGCGTCACTGTGGATTACGCCGAAAACAGCACGCGATGGGAACGGATTTTCCTGGGGCCCGATTCAGGAAGTGGCGAAGCTGTTTGCAGGTATTTTCATCACCATCATTCCCGTCATTGCGATGCTGCGTGCAGGCGAGACAGGCGCATTTGGCGCCATCGTCCGCGCCGTCACCGATGATAGCGGCCAGCCGATCAATGCCATGTATTTCTGGGCATCCGGAATCCTGTCTTCCTTCCTCGATAATGCGCCGACCTATCTGGTATTCTTTAATACGGCCGGCGGCGATCCGGCAGTGTTGATGACCAGCCTGGCGAGCACGCTTGCAGCGATTTCCTGCGGCGCGGTATTTATGGGCGCCAACAGTTATATCGGCAATGCGCCGAACCTGATGGTGAAGGCAATCGCGGAAGAGCGCGGCATCAAAATGCCGTCCTTTTTCGGTTATATGGCTTGGTCTGGCGCTGTGCTGGTGCCGCTGTTTATCTTGATGACTTTCATCTTCTTTCGGTGACAAGCAATGGCAAAAGCCCGAATTCTGGTGACACGCGCAGTGTTTCCCGACGTCATTGAACGCCTCGAACAATATTTTGACGTCGAGTCGAATGAGGAAGACCGCATATTTTCCCCGGATGAACTGGCCGAAAAAGTTCGCGACAAGGACGGCATCTTTACTACGCCAAGCGAGCGCATCGCCGCGCATATCCTTGCGGCCAGCCCTTCGCTAAAAGCGGCGTGCAACATGGCGGTCGGCTACAACAATATCGATGTCGATGCCGCCACCCGTGCCGGCATCATCGTCACCAATACTCCCGATGTGCTAAATGAAACCACTGCCGATTTCGCCTGGGCGCTGTTACTCGCAACCGCGCGCCGTGTAACCGAATCGGAACACTGGTTGCGTGCCGGACAATGGCAGAAATGGCGTTACGACACTTTTCTTGGCGCAGATGTGCACGGCGCGACGCTTGGCATCATTGGCATGGGCCGTATTGGACAGGCGATTGCGCGCCGGTCGATGGGGTTCGATATGCGAGTGATTTATCACAACCGTTCGCGCGTAGCCCCGGAACTAGAGGCACGCGCTAACAATGCGCAGTATGCAAGCAAGGAAGAACTGCTGAAGACAGCAGACCATTTGATTTTAGCTTTGCCCTATTCACCGCAAGCGCATCACACGATAGGCGCAGCCGAACTGGCGATAATGAAACCGACCGCTACCCTGGTGAACATAGCGCGCGGCGGCATTGTGGACGATGCGGCGTTGATCGTTGCGTTGCGTGCGAACCGGCTGGCCGCAGCGGGACTGGACGTATTCGAAAACGAGCCTGCTTTTGATCCGGCCTTCCTGACGCTGTCGAATGTTGTATTGACGCCGCATATCGCGAGTGCATCAGAACCGACACGTCGCGCCATGGCGAATTGCGCGGCAGATAACCTGATCGCGGCGTTGACGGGCGGCATGCCTCCGAATATTCTTAATCCCCAGGTACTTACCAAGGGATAAGCATGTCGGATATCAGAGTTACGCAGGCGCACAAACTGACGCACAAAAAAGCCAAGGCCGCAGCACAGAAGGTGGCGGAACAAATGGCTGAAGAATACGACATGGCCGCCGAGTGGGATGGCGATATATTGCGCTTCAAGCGCAGCGGCGTGTCAGGGAAGCTGATCTTGTCCGAACATGAGGCGCAACTTGAAATCAGCCTGGGATTTTTGCTGAAGGCGTTTGCCCCGACCATCGAAGAGAAAATCGCCGCCAAGATGAAAAAGGTCTTTAGCGCCAAAGCCTGAACAGACAACAACGGCAATGCAGGCATGATCCTGCATTGCATTTCAACATCAACGCGCTCAGCCCTTCAGTTCAGCCACCAGATCGATGTATTGCTGCATCGCGTCGTCCTTCGATGTGCCCTTGAGCGCATCCCACGCATCAAACTTCGCGCGACCAACCATATCCGTGAAACCAGGGCGCGTGCCCTCGACATCGCCGGTGCTGGCCTGCTTGAACAGCGCATAAATCTTCAGCAGGGTCATGTTGTCCGGACGCTCCGGCAGGTTCTTGGAATCGGCGACTGCCTGATCGAATTGGGCTTGCAGGCTCATGCTTTTCTCCTGGTAGATGAAAACGAAACGCTGTGATAGTGTCGTGACTCTTGTGCAAACGAAAAGACATCGAACGCTGCACAAAATAACATACAAAAAACTTCGATAAAAGAAAAGCTCTAGAGGGGATACTCGATGTTGTCTGAAGGCTTGCCGGTGCTGCGCCGGGAACGAATGTCCACGGTCGACACTGCCTGGTTGCGGATGGATTCGGACAGCAATTTGATGATGATTGTCTGCGTGCAGTTGTTCAGCAAGCCAATGGACATTGAGCGCTTCAAGCAGGTTATCGACACCCGCCTGCTCAGCTACAGCCGTTTTCGCAGCCGCGTCGTGCATGACATGACTGGCGGCGCGTCGTGGCAGGAACAGCCGGTCGACCTCGACGAACACATTGTCTGTGCGCGCCTGGAGTCGGAGCGGCCGAACAACAAAGCGGCACTGGAGCAGACGGTCAGCGCGCTCTCCGCGATGCCGCTCGATCCTGCCAAGCCGCTCTGGCAAATCCATCTGGTTGACAACTGCATTGGCGAAGACGGCAAGATTCGCCAGGCCGCCATTATTCGCATCCATCACTGCATTGCCGATGGCATGGCGCTGGTGGGCGTGCTGCTGTCAATGTACGACCAGACGCCGAATCCCGCGGAGCGCGACGCGTCGACAGCCATGGCCAAGCCGGTCGCCATGGACGAAGAAAATCCCTGGCTGCACCTGATCCAGCCGGTGACTTCAACCACGATTACGGCAATCAACCTGTCCACCAGCCTGTGGACCAAATACATGTGGATGCTGGCCGATTCCAACAAGCTGGTCGGCCGTCTTTCCGACATGGGCAACAAGGCGAGCCGCCTGACGCTGGATGCGATCAAGCTGCTGGCAATGCCGGACGATACGCGCACGCGCCTCAAAGGCAAGCCGAAAGGGACCAAACACGTCGCCTGGAGCGAGCCGCTGCCGCTCGATGAAATCAAGGTGATCGGCAAGGTGCTCGGCGGTTCAGTCAATGATGTCCTGATGGCGAGCGTCGCAGGTGCTATCGGTGCGTATCTACGGTCGAAGGGTGACGGTGTGGCAGTCAATGCGGACTTGCGCGCAATGGTGCCGGTCAACCTGCGCAAGGCTGGCAAAGAGCACAAGTTAGGCAACGCCTTCGGCCTGGTGCCGCTGGTGCTGCCGATCGGGATTGAAGATCCGATCCATCGCCTGAATGAAGTGCGGCGCCGCATGGATGAACTCAAGGGCGGTTATCAGGCACTGGTTGCTATGGCTGTGCTCGGCGTGCTGGGCGCAACACCCAAGCAGATGCAAAATGAAATCCAAAATTATTTTGCGAAGAAGGCGACGGCGGTCATGAGCAATGTGCCCGGCCCGCAAAAGCCGCTCTACCTTGCCGGGAGTCAGCTTGACCAGATCATGTTCTGGGTGCCACAGTCGGGTGATATCGGTGTCGGCGTTTCCATTCTCAGCTACAACGGCGGTGTACAGTTCGGACTGGTCACGGATGATGCGATTGCGTCAGATCCGCATGAAATCATCAGGCGCTTTGCGCCCGAGTTCGAGAAGCTGGTGCTTCTGGCATTGATGTCAGAGTGGCAGTAAGCGGCGGTCTTGAAGTCCGGTCCGGTAAGGCGTCTGTTGTGGCGGAGAGGATTGTTGTGCAGAACGGTAGCTGTCCTCATATCGAGCGATAGGACGCACCACTGCGCAGAGTCGCGCGGGAGGCGCGCTGCCATGATCACTTGTCCTGCCGGGATCGGGACTTATTGAGTATCGCTGCCAATCACTGCGTCGCCGACTCTGACAGCACCTTTGGCAACGGTAGTCGCAGCGCTGACTGCAGCAGAACCTGCTGTGACGCCGACACTGACGGCGGTTCCGGCGACCGATGCCGCCGTGGTTGCAACCGATATGACGGTGCAGGCAGTCGTGGACATCAGAATTGCTGCAGCCGCAGCGGCAATAAGGAATTTGTTGGAATGCATGAGACCCGGATCCGGAGGTCGATTGCGCGGCAATCGGATGGTTGGTGAATGCGCGAGTGCCGTTCAGCAAATGCGAATGGCACACGCGCAGTCATCCTAACATCGTTCCAGGAAATTCATTCTAGACGGCAAGCGTATTTCAGACGCCCAGCAATTCCACTTCGAAAATCAGCGTTGCGTTCGGCGGAATCACGCCGCCAGCGCCGCGTGCGCCGTAACCGAGCGATGCCGGAATGATCAACTTGCGTACGCCGCCGACTTTCATTCCCTGCACGCCTTCGTCCCAACCCTTGATAACGTTGCCTGCGCCGAGCGGAAAGTCGAAGGGATCATTGCGATCCTTGCTGGAATCGAACTTGCTGCCTGCGCTGCCGTCCGGCTTTTGCAACCAGCCAGTGTAATGCACGGTGACATGCTGGCCGGCTTTTGCTTCTTCGCCGGAGCCGACGGTAATTTCTTCGTATTGCAGGCCGGAGGCCGTCATGATGGTCGACATGTTGTTCCTTTGTTGTCTGATTGATCTGTGGCGGGATTGTAACAGCCGCGGCGCGCATTTTCAGGAAGGTGAACAGACGGTCTTTGCGAAAAGGGCATTGTCACAAGACGCGTATTTCCTGCGCGCGCACGACCAATGCGTCCTGCTGAAAACGCTTTTCAAGCTC
>Ga0208397_100882_pt1 | contig 9781 bp, 7 predicted proteins | sample LakWasMe76_LOW10_2_FD_183904 | JGI IMG/M metagenome (GOLD analysis project Ga0208397, IMG submission 183904) | Freshwater sediment methanotrophic microbial communities from Lake Washington under simulated oxygen tension - Sediment Metagenome... | ecosystem: Environmental > Aquatic > Freshwater >...
GTAAAACCGCAGAAAAAAACTAACTGCAAACGACGAACGTTTCGCACTCGCCGCTTAATCCGGTGAGCCTTGCAACAGTTGGCCGATAGGCTGGGCAAGGGGGCGTAAGCCTCCAGGCTGCAAGGGAATTCATATTGGCTGGTCTGTCTCCGGGTGCCTTGGGGATGGACGAGAAAATAGGGTACTGGTCTGATGCGTAGCGTGTCGCTGCGCGACGCATCGGGCGAGACACAAATCAGACGACTACACATGTAGAACTGCGCGAAGAAGGCTTGCGGACGGGGGTTCAAATCCCCCCAGCTCCACCAATTCCAAACCCGGCCGGTAACGGTCGGGTTTTCCCTTTTCAGCTTGCCTTTCACGTCTTGTATAGTGGCTTGAACAAGACATAAAGAGCGCTGATTTTGGATGTCCCCATGACCTTTACCTACCAGTGGCCCCTGGTTGCGTTCTCGGTCTTCATTGCTGTCTTTGCCGCATACACCACCTTGCGTGTGGCTTTTCGACTGGCATGGGCCAGCGAGGCGACGCGGCTGTACTGGATTGCTGGTGGCGCGTGTTCCATGGGCATCGGTATCTGGACCATGCACTTTGTGGGCATGCTGGCGCTGCATCTCCCGGTACCGGTGGCCTACGATCCGCTGCTGACGGCCGTGTCGCTGTTGCCGGCCCTCCTTGCTTCCGCCATTGCACTGTCGATGTTGGGCCGGCCGCAGGCCAGTGTCGTGAGCCGCTTCATGGCCTCGGTGTTGATGGGCTTGGGCATTGTGGCCATGCACTACAGCGGCATGGCTGCCATGAAGATGGCCCCCCCCATCGTCTATGACAGGACTTTGCTGGTCTTGTCACTGCTGGTTGCCGTCGGGGCCAGCTGGGTCGCCTTGTACCTGTTTTCACGCGAGCGCAAGGAGGCGAGTCCGTCTCTGGGCCGAAGGTTTGCCAGCGCCGTGCTGATGGGGCTGGCGATTGCCGGCATGCACTACACCGGCATGGCCGCTGCCGAGTTCGCCCCTGATTCGATCTGTACCGTGGCCGCGACCGGCTGGGGGGGCGACACCATTGGCGTGTTCGTCAGTCTGGTGGCGGTGCTGGTGCTGGCCGCTTCGCTGGCGCTGACTTTCTACGACGAAGTACTCGGCGAGAACAATTTCTACAAGGCGCTGTTGGCGGCCCAGTCGAATGCCGGTGAGGGCGTGCTGCTGATTGAGAGTGGCCGTGTGATTTATGCCAATCAGGCCATGGAAAGCCAGAGCGGGTACACAGCAGCCGAGCTCTCCGCTTTGCCAAGCTGGACGGAACTCCTGGAGGACGCCGGGGCTGCGCTGTTGCCGTCTGGTTCGGTGTCCGACCTGTCGTCGGAGTCAGAGTCCGGCCGCCAAGAGGTGGTGCTGCGCGTGCGCGGCGGCCAGCGCTTGGCCTGCGAAGCCGTGCTGAGCAGTTTCAGGCATGGTGATGTCAGCCGGCAGCTGCTGGTGTGCATCGATATTTCCGGACGCAAGGCGGCACAAGAGGCGCTGCAGGCGCGTGATGCCCAGGCGCGCGAACTGGCTCTGGTGGCGGCGCGTACCGACAACGCTGTGATCATCACCGATGCCCAAGGCTTGATTCTGTGGGTCAACAAAGGCTTTGAGCGGATTTCCGGATTCCGCCTGGACGAGGCCGTAGGCAAGAATCCTGGTCGTTTGTTGCAGGGGCCGGACACGGATCCGGTCGTGCGTCGCATGATGCGCGAACAACTGGCGTGCGGCGAGGGTTTCGAGACCGAAATCATCAATTACGACAAGGCCGGGCGCAAGTACTGGGTCGCACTCGATGTCAAACCGGTGCATGACGAGGCGGGGGGCCTGATCAAGTTCATTGCGATCGAGCGCGACATCACGGAGCGCAAGCAGGCGGATGCTGCGCTGCGTCTGAGCGAGGTGAGGCTGAAGGAGGCGCAGCAACTGGCCCGTGTCGGGAGCTGGGAGCTCGATCTGGCGCGCAATGAATACATCATGTCCGACGAATCGCTGCGCATCCATGAGCTGGATCCGTCTTGTCCGCTGGTGTCGCGCGAAACTGTGGTCGCGCTCATGCATCCCGACGACCAGCAGGTCCACCGGCAGAGCCGTGCGCTGGCTTTGGCCAGTCTGGGAAGCTACGCGTTGCAGATTCGGCTGCGATTTGCCGATGGCCGCATCAAGTATGTGCAGCTGCGTGCAGCGGTGCAAGCTGATGCGCAGGGCAATCCGTTGCGCGTGATCGGCACCATCCAGGACATCACCGAACAGACCCTGGCAGAAAAGGCATTACGCAGCCTGAACGAAACGTTGGAGCAGCGAGTGCTGGAGCGCACGAACGAGCTCGAGCAGCAACGCGCCTTCATCGAGACCATCCTGAATACGGCCGAGACGCTGATTTTCGTGATCGATACCCGCGGCCGCTTCGTGCGTTTCAACGCCGCGTGCGAGCGACTGACGGGCTACGGGTTCGAAGCGTTGCGTGACCAGCCGATCTGGGACTACGTGATTCCTCCGGAGCGCAGGGCCGAGGTGCGCGCCAAACACGAGAACCAGACGTCGCCGGCGGCCTTGCCGCGCAATCTGGAAGTGGAATGGCTGACCCGTGATGGCCAGCGGCGCTTGATTTCCTGGAGCAACGCCATGCTGACTGACGAGGCCGGACGACTCCAGTACATGATTGGAACCGGCATCGACATCACCGAGCGCAAGCGTGCCGAGCGCGCTCTGATCGAGGCCAACGAGAACCTGAGCCGCACCATCGACACGCTGCGCGAAGCCCAGTCACAACTGGTGCAGTCGGAGAAGATGGCATCACTCGGCGCTCTGGTGGCTGGCATTTCGCATGAGATCAACACCCCCATCGGCATCGGCGTCACCTCCGCAACCACCTTGCAGGAGGAGTTCAAGCTCCTGAGCCGTGCGTTTGCCGATGGCTCGCTCAAGCGCTCGACCTTGGAGCGTTTCATCACGCACGGCCTCAACGGGTGCGACATCCTGGTCAACAACCTGCTGCGTGCGGCTGAGCTGATTCGCAGCTTCAAGCAGGTGGCGGTGGACCAGTCCAGCAACGAGTGGCGCCACCTCAACCTGCACGACTACATCGACGAGATCATCCTCAGTCTCAAGCCGCGACTCAAGGGCAGCGGGGTCCAGGTCGTCAACGACAGCCAGCGCCAGTTGGGCATCCGAACCCATCCCGGGGCGATCTACCAGATCCTGAGCAATCTGCTGCTCAACGCCCTGATCCATGCCTACGAGGCGGAGCAGCCCGGCCAGATCCGCATCACAGCCGAGCAGGTGGGTGACGAGATCCTGCTTGAGTTCTCCGATAACGGCAAAGGTATCGCCGCTGACATCGAAGGCCGGATTTTCGACCCCTTCTTCACCACGCGGCGCGGTGCCGGTGGCAGCGGGTTGGGCCTGCACATCGTCTACAACCTGGTGGCCGGCACGCTGGGCGGTGTGATTCATCTGGTGAAGAAGGACGGGGCGGTGGGGACGACATTCCGTATCCGGTTCCCGTTGCAGCCAGGCAAGGAGGGCGAATGAAAGACGAGGAAGTTCCCGAAGGCGAAATGGTCTTTGCGCAGGAGTCGGAGGAGGCACCGGTTGGGCGGCCGACCCGGCCCGGCTGGAAGGTCATGATCATCGATGACGATGCCGGTGTGCATGAGGTGACCCGGCTGGCCTTGAGTGGCTTTGAGTTCGATGGCCGTGGGCTGGAGTTCCTCAGCGCCTACTCGGCTGCCGAGGGCGAGCTGCTGCTGCGTGCCCACCCCGACACGGCGGTGGCGCTGGTGGATGTGGTGATGGAGCGCGAGCACGCCGGGCTGGATCTGGTGCGCACCATCCGCGAGGTGCACCACAACCGCCTGATCCGTCTGATTTTGCGCACCGGGCAGCCGGGCCAGGCGCCCGAGCGTGCGGTGATTCGCCAGTACGACATCAACGACTACAAGGAAAAATCGGAGCTGTCGGCGCAAAAGCTCTACAGCACGATTCTCACCAGCCTGCGTTCCTGGCGCGATCTGATGGCGCTGAATGCCAACCGTGCTGGTCTGCGACGCGTCATCCATGCCACTGGTGAGATCTTTCGCACGCGCGACCTGAGCCGCTTTGTGCAAGGCGTGCTGGAGCAACTGGTGGCCTTGCTGTACCTGGAGCGCGACGCCCTGTTGATCAAGTGCGACAGCCTGGCCTTGCGCGATGACGGCGGGCAGGTGGTGGTGGCTGCGGCCACCGGCCGTTTTGTCGAACTGATCGGCACCCCGGCTGGCGCCAGCTTGCCGGCGCAGATGCTGGAAGATGTGGCCACCGTGCTGCGCACGCGCCAGCCGCTGCTGCGCGAGGGTGAGTACTGGGGCTACTTCCAGGCCGACGGAGGCAAGGAAAACGTCATCTACCTCAAGAGCCTGCACCCGCTGTCACGTGACGACTCTCATCTGATCCAGCTGTTTCTGCAGAACGTCTCGATCGCCTATGAAAACACGTTGCTGCACGAGGAGATCGAAGGCACACAGCGCGACATCGTCTACATGTTGGGCGAGGCGATTGAAACCCGCTCAAGGGAAACCGGCCAGCACGTGCGGCGTGTGGCGGAGTACTGCCATCTGATCGCCCGCGGCCTGGGTCTGCCGGACCGCGAAGCCGACATCCTGAAGGTCGCCGCCCCCCTCCATGACTTCGGCAAGATCGGTATCCCCGATGCCGTGCTGCACAAACCGAGCAAGCTCGACGAAGACGAGTGGGCGGTGATGCGCCAGCATGCCGAGATCGGCCAGGACCTGCTGAGCCAGTCCAAGCGCGAAATCCTGCAGGCGGCCGCGGTGCTGGCCGGCCAGCACCACGAGAAATGGGATGGCAGCGGCTATCCGCTCGGCCTGCAAGGCGAGCAGATCCACATCTACGGTCGCATCGGTGCCGTGGCCGACGTGTTTGATGCCCTGGCCAGCTTGCGCAGCTACAAGGCGCCCTGGCCGCTGGAGGCGATCCTGGATTACCTGCGCCAGCAGCGCGGCCGGCATTTCGATCCCGCCATCGTCGACTGGGTGCTGGACAACGTCGACATCATGGGAACGGTCGCCCGGGAGTTTCCGGACACCAGGGCGTGAGCGCCTGCGCTTGGCGGCAGGTTTGCGATACTTGGCGCCATGCAATTGCAAGACATCCTTTATTCCCAGGGCTTTGGCACGCGGCGTGTGTGTGCCGGCCTGATCCAGCAGGGCCATGTGCAGGTTTACGAGGGAAATTCCGCATCTGCCCCCGTCGAATGTACGCAGGCTGCTATGGAATTCGAAGCGCCTGGGTTGCGCTTTCGGGTGCAGGGCGAGGACTGGGCCTACCATGAGAAGGCCTACCTGATGCTGCACAAGCCGGCGGGCACCGAATGCTCGCAAAAACCCTCCACCTGGCCCAGCATCTACACCCTGCTGCCGTCGCCGCTGCGCCTGCGGCCCAACAAGGCCAGCGTGCAGGGGGTGCAGGCGATCGGCCGACTCGACCAGGACACCACCGGCCTGCTGCTGCTGAGCGACGACGGCAAGTTCATCCACCGCATGAGTTCACCGCGCCACCACGTGCCCAAGGTCTACGAGGTCACGCTCAAGCACGCGCTCGACGACAAGCAGGTGCAGCGCTTGCTGGCCGGCGTGGTGCTGGACGACGACCCGAAACCGGTGCGCGCCGCCGCCTGCGAGGCGGTTGACAGCCTCCACCTGCGCCTGACCCTGACGGAGGGCTTGCACCGCTCGCAGATTGGCGGTCTCACGCTGCCAGCCGATCTGGCGCCGGGGCAGTGGCGTTGGCTGGACGAGGCCGATCTGGGGCTGATCACCGGCTGACGGGCTGCATCCGCCGGGGATGAGGCTGTGTGATAACAGTCTGCCTTGAGGCGGGTCAAACAATGGACGCGTCTGAGGCGCTGCTGGCCACCCCGGTCGGCTCCGAGGCAGGCCGGCCGCTACACTTGCAGATTGTCTGAACTCGTTATCCGCCGTGCGTCTACCCATTCCAATCTCTCGTGTGCTACTGGCCTTCCTGGCGGCAAGCGCCTTTACCTCTGGGGCTTGGGCGCAGTTGCGGCCGATTTTCGTGCTCAACTCGCTGGATGCCGACGTCAGCGTCATCGACCCAGCCAGCTGGAAGGTGGTCAAACGCATTGCCACCGGTAAGGAGCCGCACCACCTGTACCTGACGCCGGACGAGAAGTCGCTCATCATCGCCAACGCGCTGAGCGACTCGCTGACCTTTGTGGATCCGAAGACGGCCGAGGTGCAGCGCACCGTGCGCGGCATCATCGATCCTTACCAGCTGCGTTTCTCGCCCGACATGAAGTGGTTCGTCACCGCCGGCAACCGGCTCAACCACGTCGACATCTATCGTTGGGACGGTCGCGACCTGACGCTGGCCAAGCGCATTGCCACCGGCAAGACGCCCAGCCACGTCTGGATCGACAGCAAGAGCAGCACGGCTTACGCGACCATGCAGGACAGCGATGAACTGGTAGCGATTGACCTGCCCAGCCAGACCCTCAAATGGCGGCGCAAGACCGGCCCCTTGCCGGCCGACGTCTTCGGCACACCCGATGACCGTTTCCTGCTGATCGGCCTGACCGGTGGCGAAGGTGTGGAGGTCTATGACGTCTCCGGGCCCGCACCGCGCCTGGCGCATTACATCCGCACCGGCAAGGGCGCGCATGCTTTCCGCGCCGTCGGCGATCGACGCCACGTCTTCGTCAGCAACCGCGTGGCTGACACCATCAGCAAGATCGACTTCCAGACCATGACTGTGGTGGACCAGTACCCGGGACCCAGTGGTCCGGACTGCATGGACCTGACGGCCGACGGCCGCTACATCTTCGTCGCCTCGCGCTGGGCCAAGAAACTCAGCGTGATCGACACCACCACGCGTGAAGTCGTGCGGCAGGTCAGGGTCGGCAAATCGCCGCACGGCGTCTGGACGCTGGATCATGCGCCGCGCCAGTAAGCTGCTGTCGGGGTTTTTGTTTGCTATCGTTCTGATAGCTGTCGGCGCAACTGCAGCAAGGTCTGAGGCCAAAAAAGACTGCAAGAAACCGGTCTACCTGACCTTCGACACCGGCCACATGGGCGTGGCCGAACTGGTGGCCGAGGTGCTGCAGCGCCAGCAGGTGCGAGTGACTTTTTTTGCTGCCCAGGAACGCACCCGCGTCGGCGACGGCAGCCTGGGCGAACACTGGGCACCCTGGTGGCGCGCCCGTGCCGCGGAAGGCCATGAATTCGCCTCACACACGCTGGACCACGTTTACTGGCGGGCCGATGTTGCCAGCGAGGGCGAGGCACCGCGTTTTCGCGTGCGGCCCTCGGCGGGTGCCGACGAAGGGCGCGAGATGGTCTGGGATGCACGACAGTACTGCACGCAGATCCAGGCCGCGTCCGATCGGCTGCAACAACTCACCGGCAAGCCGGCGCTGCCCCTTTTCCGCGCCCCCGGCGGCAAGACCTCGCCGGCGCTGCTGACGGCCGCCAAGGGTTGCGGCTACGCCCACGTGGGCTGGGCTGCGGCGGGCTTCCTCGGTGACGAATTGCCGAGCGAGACCTACAGCAACGCGATGCTGCTGAAGAGGGCCTTGCGCGACATCCGGCCGGGCGACATCCTGATGGCCCACCTGGGCATCTGGTCGCGCAAGGACCCGTGGGCGCCCACTGTGCTGGAGCCGCTCATCATGGGCCTGAAAGACCGTGGTTTCTGTTTCCGCACCCTGCGCGAGCACCCGGCCTATCAGGGCTGGATTAACGGCCGGCGTCCACGCGAGAATTGAACCATGGACGCCCTGGCCAACGCATTCGCCGACCTGCAGGAGTGGCTGTTCGAAGCGCTGGTGCAGCCGCTGGCCTTCTCGCTCGGGCTGGGCAACCGGCTGGAAGATGCCTATGACGCCACCGGCTGGCTGCTGGTCGGGCTGCTGCAGCTGATCGTGCTGCTGGCCGTCATCGGGCCACTGCAGCGCTGGCGCCCGGTCGAGGCCGTGACCGACCGCGCCACCGTGCGTGTCGATGTGATCTACACCCTGATCCACCGCCTCGGCCTGTTCCGCCTGGTGCTGTTCTTCACGCTCACGCCGCTGCTGGACGACCTGTTCGGCGAACTGCGCGTGGCCGGGCTGGTCACGTTCCATTTGGACGACCTCTGGCCCGGCGTGACCGACCTGCCGCTGGTCAGCCTGCTGCTGTACCTGGTGGTGTTCGACTTTGTCGATTACTGGATCCACCGCGGCCAGCACCGGTTCGAGTGGTGGTGGCGCCTGCATGCACTGCACCACGCGCAGCGCCAGATGACGATGTGGAGCGACAACCGCAACCACCTGCTCGACGACCTGTTGCGTGACGTCATCGTGGTCGCTGTCGCCCAGCTGATCGGCGTGGCGCCGGGGCAGTTCGTTGCCATCGTCGCTTTCACCCAGCTCAGCGAAAGCTTCCAGCACGCCAACCTGCGCCTGTCCTTCGGGCGCTGGGGTGAGCGGCTGTGGATCAGCCCACGCTTTCACCGGCTGCACCACAGCATCGGCATTGGGCACGAATCGCCAGGCAAAGTGCTCGGAGGACACAATTTTGGTGTGCTGCTGCCTTGGTGGGACATGCTGTTCGGCACTGCCAATTTCGAGCAGCGCTTCGACCCGACCGGTGTGCGCGACCAGGTGGAGCAAGGCCGGGATTACGGGCATGGTTTCTGGGCCCAGCAGTGGCTGGGTTTCAAGCGCCTGGTTGGGCGCGCCTGACATTTCACTGTCATGCCAACGCGGGTATGCTTCGCGCCATGAACCTGTTTCTGGACTCTTTCTGGCGTGCCCTGGTGTATTCGCTGCGGCCGCGCGTGATCGCGTTGTCCTTCCTGCCGCTGGTGCTGATGGTGGCCTTGTCCGGCGGCCTGGTCTATTTCTTCTGGGAGCCGGCGGTGCAGGCCGTGCAAGCCTGGCTGGGCGAGCTGGCGCTGCTTGAAAGTCTGATGCGCTGGCTGGAGAGCGTGGGCGCCGGCAACCTGCGCAGCGTGGTGGCGCCGCTGGTGCTGCTGATGCTCACCTTGCCGGTCATCATCATCCTGTCGCTGCTGGCGGTGGCCTCGTTCATGACGCCGTCGCTGGTGGCGCTGGTGGCGGAGCGGCGTTTTCCCCGCCTGGAGCGCCGCCACGGCGGCTCCTTCTGGCGCGGCCTGCTGTTTGCGTTGGGGACGTCCTTGCTGGCGGCGCTGGCGCTGGTGGTGTCCGTGCCCTTGTGGCTGATTCCGCCCCTGGTGGTGGTCTTGCCGCCGCTGGTCTGGGGTTGGCTGACCTACCGCGTGATGGCCTACGACACGCTGGCCGAATACGCCAGCCGCGAGGAGCGCGCCGAGTTGTTGCGCCGCCATCGGCTGTGGATGCTGGGCATCGGCATCCTGACCGGCTACCTAGGGGCGGCGCCTGGCCTGATCTGGGCGGTGGGCGCCATGGCCATCGTGTTCGCGCCGCTGCTGGTACCGCTGGCGATCTGGATCTACACCTTCGTCTTTGCCTTTTCCTCGCTGTGGTTTGCGCATTTCTGCCTTGCCGCGCTGGATGCCCTGCGGGCCGAAGCCGCAGCGGTTCCGGCGGCGGCTGTCCCGCTGGCAGCCAGCCCCGCGCCAGCCGCCAGCGACATTCCTTCCTTGTCCGATATACCCCATGCCGACGACCCGCCACACGCCTGAATTCAGCCTCATCATCATCGGCGACGAAATCCTCTCCGGCAAGCGGGCCGACAAACACCTGCCCAAGGTGATCGAGCTGT